>JAEEGL015926710.1_pt1 | contig 10895 bp, 9 predicted proteins | sample 9134231 | NCBI WGS metagenome assembly JAEEGL01 (sample SAMN16246548, study PRJNA631951) | gut metagenome | biome: gut microbiome; feature: rumen; material: fiber-attached | host: Bos | place: Iran: Karaj | collected 2018-10
AGTACTGCTACACAGAGCAGCAGCGCCAGGCATTCATCGACAAGTACGTGGCCGGCGACGAGAACGCCAGCGCCCTGCACACGCAGCGCTACAAAGGTCTTGGTGAGATGAACCCAGAGCAGCTTTGGGAAACCACCATGAACCCCGAAAACCGCCTTTTGAAGCAGGTAACGATAGAGAATGCTGCCGAGGCTGACGAAATCTTCTCGATGCTGATGGGCGATGACGTAGAGCCACGCCGCCAGTTCATCGAAAAGAACGCCACCTACGCCAACATTGACGCATAGCGGATCAGCCCAGACTGATATTCTCGACCTCCACCGTTTCGTGGAGGAAGAGCTGGGCCTGTTCCTTGAACTTATCAGGATTCTCAGTGGTCAGGTAATGCACCTGGCCACTTTTTGTACAGCGCTGTTCCATGTCAGGATGGCGCTCAAAATACTGCTGTAGCGAATTGGCTACATACTCTCCCTGCGATACAATACGGATGCCACGCGGCATGTATTTGTGGATTTTGGGCAGCAACAGGGGATAATGCGTACAGCCCAGGATAACGGTGTCTATCTGCGGATCCATGCGCAGCAGCTGGTCAATACGCTTCTTGACGAAATAATCGGCACCAGGGGAGTCGGCCTCGTTGTATTCTACCAGCGGCACCCAGAAGGGACACGCCACACCCGTGACGCTGATGTCAGGAAAAAACTTCTGGATTTCCAGGTTATACGATTCACTTTTGATGGTACCTTCGGTAGCAAAGACGCCAATATGACGGCTTTTGGTCAACGTGCCGATAACCTCAGCAGTAGGACGGATAATGCCCAATACCCGACGCTGGGCGTCAAGCTGGGGCAAATCATGCTGTTGGATGGTGCGTAGCGCCTTGGCAGACGCTGTATTACAACCTAGAATGACCAGATGACAGCCCATCTCGAAGAGACGGGTGACGGCCTGAAGGGTAAACTCATAGACCACCTCGAAGGAACGAGGTCCGTACGGGGCACGGGCATTGTCGCCCAAGTAGAGATAATCGTACTGGGGTAACTGCTGACGGATGCCATGAAGGATGGTCAGTCCTCCATAGCCGCTGTCGAAAATGCCAATTGGTCCAGGAGCTTTGCTAAACATAAGGAAACAATATACGGCGGGTTGCACACACGCTTCCCCGCCGTCGTAAAATGATTATTTCAGCAGTTCTTTAACAGCTTCCGTGAGGTTTTCACCAAGCTCGATGTTCAGCCAGGGAACGGCATTCACGTCGGTGTTAAGAATGAAAGCCAGTCCGCGCTCCTGACCAATCTTAGCCAGGGCTGCAGCCAATTTCTCCTGCAAGGGAGCCTTAGCCTCGGCCTCAGCCTTGCTCAGCAACTGGAGGCTCTCCTTCTTAAAGGCAATGTTCTTGGAGAGCATCTCCTGCAGTTCGCTCTGACGCTTCTGCAGGATAGTCTGAGGATAAGAAGCCTGTCCGTCAAGGAACTCCTCGTACTTCTTGTTAAAATCGTTCTCAACACGCTTCTGCTCGGCTTCATACTTCTCGCGGAGCTGTGTCATGCTGGCCTGGAAGTCAGCATACTCCGGCATGCTCTGCAGTACGGCATCATAGCTCAGGAAACCGAACTTGAAAGCAGCCTGCTGGGGAGCAGGAGCCTCTGACTGTGCGACAGCACTGAAAGGTAAAAAGGTAAAAAGATAAAAAGGTAAAACCCATTTTACCATACCCAATACCTTATTCTTTATACTTTTTGTATTCATCATATCTTTTTTACTTTCTTACCTTCTTACTTTTTTACCTTTTTACCTTTACTTCAGTCCCAGCTTGGCCTTTACCTCCGCGGTGACGTCAGTAGAGAGCGTGGTGCTGATATAAGGGATACCACTGGTAAGGTCCATGATATAGACATAGCCACCAGCCTGACCGACGGCTTTGATAGCCTCAACGAGCTTGTTGGAAACGACCTGCATACGGTCCTGATACTCTTTCTGCAGGGCCTGCTGGTTGTCCTGGTAGGTCTGCTGGATTTTCTGCATCATTTCCTGCAGTTCCTGTTCGCGGCGCTGCTTGATATTGGCGGGAGTGGAAGCGGGCAGCTTCTCATACTCCTGACCCTTCTTCTGATATTCGTCCTGCATGGACTTCAGGTCAGCCTCATACTGCTTGGTGAGCTCTTCAATCTCGGTGCGAGCCTTGGTGAACTCCGGCATGAGCTGCATAATCTCCTGCGAGTTGACGTGTCCAAATTTCTGTGCATTGGCGGTAGAGAAGCCGCAGATGGCGCAGATAGCGCAAAGAATTAACTTTTTCATTGTTGTCGTTTTTTTACTATTGTTATTATTACTGTTTCAATTTTTATCGATATTACGATATTTCGATATTAATTAGAATACCCGAGTTTAGAGAGTACTTCGTTGGAGATGTCGATCTTGGGCGAGCCGAAGATGATGCCAGCATCACTGGCACGGTCGAGCACCAGCTGATAGCCGCGCAGGTCGGCAATGTCCTTAACGGCATTATAGACTTCTTCCTGAATGGGAGACACCAGTGCCGTACGCTTCTTAAACAACTCACCCTGTGGTCCGAAATATTTCTTCTTCAGGTCGGCAGCTTCCTTTTCCTTCTCCATGATGGCATCCTGACGGGCCTTCTTCTGTTCCTGGGAGAGGAACACCACCTCGTTCTGGTAGTTCTTGTAGAGCGTCTGTGCCTCAACCTGCAGGGCGTCCACCTCTGCCTGCCACTTCTTGGAAGCCTGGTTCAGCTGTTCGTTGGCACGCTCGTAGGCCGGAATGTTCTTAAAAATATAGTCCATATCGACTAAGGCAAACTTTTGTGCATGCATTGACAACGTCGCTGCGCACATCACCATCATTAATATTACTTTCTTCATAATCGTCGTTTTTTTAAGGGGTTACATCACTTAGACGCGAAAACTATCCAGAAGTTTCAAGTTTTTACAACTTTTCACTATTCATTATTCACTATATACTGGAGTGAAGCCCGCTTAGAACTCCTGTCCCAGGATGAAGTGGAACTGGCCACCACCCTTGTTGGTCGTAGTACCGTAGGGACGGTCGAAGCCATAAGCCCAGTCAATACCCATCAGACCCACCATCGGCAGGAAGATGCGCACACCGATACCGGCAGAACGCTTGATGTCGAAGGGATTGAACTTCTTTGCCTCTGACCAGGCATTACCACCTTCCAGGAATCCAAGACCGTAGATGGTGGTGTTACCCAGCATGAACGGATAGCGTAACTCCAGCGTAAAGCGGTCGTAGGCATAACCCGTGGCACCATAAGGTGTCAGCGAACCGTTTTCATAACCACGCAACGCAATGGTCTCCTCGGCATAGCTGGTAGAGTAGCCGCTCATACCGTCACCACCGACGTAGAAGGTCTCGAAGGGCGACTTCTTGTCCTTGTTATAGGCTCCCAACAGACCAAACTCCACACGGGTCATCAGCACGAAGCACTTCTGGGCGCTGGTCAATGCCGTATAGGTCTTTGTCTTGAACTTCCACTTGTGGTATTCTATCCAGCGGTACTTGTCCTGCAACTCGTCATTATAGCGGTCTATGTCGGTATTGTAGGTGTCGCTGGAAGCCAGCGAGGCATAGTCCTTCTTGTCGAAGACCGACCAGGGCGGCGTCAGCGTAAGCGAGGCCATGAACTCAGAACCACGGCGTGGGAACAACTGGTTATCAGTAGAGGTACGCGAGAGCGTTACACCCAGGTTGATGTTGTTACAGTTACCATTAGAGATAATAAAGTAGTTCCAGTCCTGCAGCATGTAACGGGTATAGGACAGCGACATGGAGAGCTGGAAGTAGTCATCCGGCCAGCGCAGGCGCTTACCCCATCCTACCGACACTCCGAAGAGCTTGATGTACTTATCGTCGTCGAGCATGGAGGTGTAGTCGTAGTAACCGGAGTTGTATGCACCGTAGCCGCCCATGTAGTTATAGTAGTTGTTCATCCAAGCAGAGTTACGATAGGTGCTGGAGATATCGCTCTGCTTCGAGAAGAAGGTACTGATGCTGAGCGAATTCGGGCGCTTGCCACCAAACCAGTTGGTAGAATAGCCGGCAGAGATGGAGTTATAGTAGGTACCGTTAGACTGGTAGGACAGTGACAGCTGCTCACCATCGCCAATCGGCATGATGCCGCGGTGCATCTTGTTCTTGCCGAAGAGGTTGCGCATGGAGAAGTTGTTGAGCTTGATACCGACGCGTCCGATGATACCGGTCTGTCCCCATCCTAACGAGAACTCCAGCTGGTCGTTGGACTTCTGTTCCAGTTCCCAGTTGATGTCAACGGTGCCGTCTTCGTAGTTCGGCTTGATGTCGGGATTCACCTTTTCAGGATCGAAATAACCCATGGAGGCGATTTCACGGGCAGAACGCTGGATGGCATCTTTCGAGAAGAGGTCGCCAGGCTTCGTACGCAGCTCACGGCGCACCACTTCCTCATAGAGGCGGTCGTTACCATAGATGCGCACATGGCTGATATGAGCCTGCGTGCCTTCACGGATACGCATCTCCAGGTCAATGGAGTCGCCCACGATGTTGACCTCCGTCGGATCCAGCTGATAGAACAGATAACCATTGTTCCAATAGTAGTTTCCGACAGCGTCTTCATCGTCGGTGAGGCGCTTCTTCATGTGCTTCTCATTATAGACATCACCCTTTTTCATGCCAAGGACGCGGTCCAGATAGTCGCTGGTCACCACCGTGTTACCCACCCACGTGATGTTGCGCAGGTAGTAGCGCTGACCCTCTTCCACCTTCACCAGTACGTTGACATGCTTGTCGTCAATGGTCCATACAGAGTCTTCCAGGATGACGGCATCGCGGTAGCCTAACTCGTTGTACTTGTCTATCAGGCTCTTCTTGGCCTCAGCATAGCGCTCCGGCGTGAACTTCTTAGACTTGAAGAAGCTATACATCTTGCCGGCCTCGTTGATTTTGCCAAAAGAACCCTTCTTGAAGATGGTACCCTTGATCTTGGAGTCTTTCAGGGTCTCATTGCCCTCAAAGATTATCTTGCGTACCTTCATCTTGTCTTTCTTGTCGATATTGACATCGAGGATGACTTCATTCTTGCCCGTCACGTCGTCACGCTGTACAATGTCGATTTCAGCATTCTTATAGCCTTTGTCTTCAAAATACTTCCTGGCGAGAATCTTCGCACGGTCAATCATGTTCGGCGTAATCTGTGAACCACGCATGATGCCCAGCTTGGCTTCCATGTCGTCACGCTCTGACTTCTTCAGACCGTTGTAATTGATGGTGCTGACGCGCGGACGGGTGGCCAGGTGAATACAGAGATACACCTTGGAGCCTACGATAGAGTCGGCGGTAATGGCTACTTTTGAGAAGAGTCCGTGCTTCCAATAGCGCTTCACGGCTTCAGTAATCTCCGTACCGGGAACATTGACAATCTGTCCGACAGACAAACCGGAGAGACCTATCAGCACAAAGTCCTCGTAGCCTTCTACACCCTTGACGGTGATGCCGCCAATCTCACAGGAACGAGGTGTACCGGCGTAAGAGATATCAGGATTGACAATAACATCCTGCGCATAGCAAATGAGAAATGAGAAATGAGAAATGAGAAATGCCATTAGCACTCTCTTCATCATTCCATTTTCAAATTTGCTTTTAATATAACTATGTTTGTTCATTTCTTATTTCACATTTCTCATTTCTCATTCAGGCCCTCGGCCTCGCCCTCCACCTGAGCCTCCGTCTTACCGAAGCGGCGCTGGCGCCCCTGATAGTCGGCAATAGCACGGTGCAGTGCCTCCTCGTCGAAGTCGGGCCAGTAGGTGTCGCAAAAATAGAACTCGGAATAGGCACACTGCCACAGCAGGTAGTTGGAAATGCGCAACTCACCACCCGTACGGATAAGCAGCTCGGGGTCGGGCATGAAATTCGTCCACAGATGGTCGTTAATGGTCTGCTCGGTGATGTCGTCAACACTGAGCGTGCCACGCTTCACCTCTTCAGCTATCAGACGGGTGGCGCGTGTCAGTTCCAGTTTCGACGAGTAGCTCATGGCCACCACCATCGTCATGCCGTCGTTGTCCTTCGTCAGGTTCTCCATATAATGGATCTTATCCTGCACGCTCTGTGGCAGACGCTCGATGTCGCCAACCATCAGGAACTTGACATTATTGTCGGTAAACAGTTCCATCTCGATGAAACTGAGCACCAGGCCCATCAAGGCTTCTATCTCGTAGGCGGGGCGGTTCCAATTCTCTGTGGAGAATGTATATAGCGTCAGGTACTTCACACCCAGACGGGCACACTCTGCAGTGATTTTCTTGACAGTGTCCAATCCTGCCTTATGACCAAAGGTTCGGTCTAATCCACGGTCGGTCGCCCAACGTCCATTGCCGTCCATGATGATGGCAATATGCTGTGGAATACGGCTCTTATCCAGTTCCATTCTATTTGTATGTTTTAATTGTCAATTATCAATCGTCTCTCCTACTCCCTGTCGTTATGACACACCTTGCACTTAGCCCAGAGGTCGTACGTCACCGAGAGTCTCAGGTGGCTGTAGCAGTCGGTGTTCTTAAACAGTCCGCTGCTTTTAATGCCGAACGGGTCCTTCACGCCGTCCAAGCGGTCGTTGCCCGTAAAGTGGATGGCCCATTCCAAGGCCAAATTCACGCGGTCGGCGGCTTTGTATTTCACGCCACCTCCCAACGGCAAGTTGATGCCCAACTCTGTCTTGTCGGGCTTTCCGACGGTGAGACCCAGTCCTATGCAGATGTAGGGAGTCAGCCGTTTGGCACCACGGTATTCCTGTCCCGTTCCGTAGGGCCAGAAATTAAGCTCGTAGCGCACACCGGCATCGAATACGCCATGTTCAAACTGGTAGTTTGTCCATGGAGAGGGATAGTAGGTCCCCGCATTCTTTGCCTCACCCTTGATACGCCCGTAGCTGAGGTTCAACGCCACAGCGGCACGGGGTGTGGGTTTATATTTTGCCAGTACCGAGAACATCAGTCTCGGGTTCTTGGCGAGATTACCATTAAAGTCGCCCTGATAGGTCAGCGCTCCTAAGCCGCCGCCAATCTCCAGACGATATTCCGGCTCTGTCTGGGCAGCCGTTGTAGAAGGTAAAAAGATAAAAAGGTAAAAAGGTAAAATGAATTTTACCCATGACAGCGCCTGATATGTCGTGTCTTTCTTCACGTGTACTGTCGGCCTTCCGGCCTTTACTAATTTACTCTTTTACTTTTACATCCGGTCCGCTTATCGGTGTGTCCAGCCCAGCCTGTTCAGACGTCCTCGCCACAGCTGTTCTGTTTCTTCGCTACAAAGCCACAGGTAGTTGAGGGAGTCGGTAGTGAACAACACCTTTGTTGCGGACGGGTCAAAACCTTCCGGCATCTTATACCGCGAATTCTCTTTCCACGTAATACCGTTGTCACGGCTCTGGTAGATGGTGGACCACGGGGTGACCGTTGCACCACCGATACCGGCACCGCCGATGGCCAGAATGCCGTCGTCATATTTCACCAACGCCATATTCTGCATGCGTGGCAGCATGTATTTGCTGACGTTGTCACGTTCCACATAAACCCATCTGCCTATAGGGGCATTGCTGCTGTAATCCACGATCTTGCGCCATACCATAGCGACAGACTCCTGGGGATATTCCTCCAGCGAACGGTTGCCCACTAACAGCACATAGTCGGTACTGTCGGCCAGGTACATCGGATAACTGATGATGGCCAAGTCGCGCACGGGCAACAGGGAAGCATCCTCGTCAAGCAGTTCTTCCTGCCATGTCATGCCGAAGTCGCGTGACATCATCAGCTTGTTGTCATCAGACAAAGCATACATCTCCTTCGTGCTACTGCCAATGTACTGCTTGATACCTTGCGGCAAGGCCGGTACGTTCGGTTCAGTGATTACTGCCTGTTTAGCATCGGAGTTGTAGTCCATCTGCTGCCATTTGAACACGTTTCCCATTTCCTTATGAACGTTGACGCGAATAGTATATTCCGTAAAACCCGTACCGTCGGTAGAATAGATATAGAAATGACGGGGCACGGAAAAGTCAATGCTGTCAGTAGAACTGTAATAGAACAGCGAGTCACTGGTCAGCGACTGAATGACACACAGTCCACTGTTGCGCGTAGTAATGCTACACAGTATGTGGCTGGCATCGGAACCCATCGGCAGCGAATCGGTATTATAGATCTCGCGCTTTAACTGGTCGATATGGAAAGTATAGGCACTGCCCGTAAAGGTCGTTTTATATACCGAATCGGTTCCGGCAGCCGTGGTGGTATGTACATACTGGTTGACCGTTCCGAGGGTAAATGCCGTGATGGCAGCATCGTCATAGAGCGTGGCCTCGGAGTCGCTCGTTGTGAGGCAAGAGGCAAACACAACAACAGCCGACAGCAGTACACCTATCGTCTTGATTCGTTTCATCTTTTTCTGTCCTATTTCTTTTTTGGGTGCAAATTTACGCACATTTCTGCAAATTTGAGCATTTTTGTGTCTTTAATTAAGTAAAATATATTATAATAAGGTGATTTTTTGGTTTTTTATACACTTAGAGACAAAAAGAGCACGGTATGAATCGCTCACTCCGTGCTCTTTTTCAACGAATGTTAGTATTCATCAGCGTTATTACGCTCAAAATGGTAGTAACTGCTACTGATACCAACATCAACGTTGTTTGAAAATCTAATAACATAATCTTTACCTTAAATCTATTAACTACTAACCTAATGAAAAACATAACTGCGTAATCATCGCGATTACCTTATCTCTTTAATTTTGATGCAAAGATACAAGTTTTATGCATAACTCGCAATTCATTCAGCATGGTTTTCATGAGAACGACCGCTTTTTTGACCTACATCAAATTAGAAAAAATGAGTAAAAATGCCGGTTTTTTGGAAATAATTCGTAATTTTGCAGCACCAACCAGAGAATATGTATTTTCCCTAAACAACTATGAATATGAAAAGAATCATGAGTTTCGCCCTGTTGATGTTGAGTATGACTCTTTCAGCCCAGAAGAGCATCGTCATCCTGTATGAGAATGACGTACATTGTGGCATTGACGGCTACACAAAGATGGCCGGTCTGAGAGATGCCATCAACAAAACGGATACTGCCTACGCTGCTGCCGTCTGCGTGGGTGACTTCCTGCAGGGCAATACGACAGGAGCCATTTCGAAAGGACAGTATATTGCCGACATCATGCACTTCATGGGCTATCATGCGCTGACGCTGGGCAACCATGAGTTCGACTATGGCGTTCCCCGGATGATGGAGCTGCTGAAGCAGATGAGGGCTCCCGTGGTCTGTGCCAACTTCTTCGAGGCCGGCCAACAGCAACCCGTCTATGCACCATACGTCATCCGTCAGTATGGCAACAAAAAGGTGGCCTTCGTCGGAGCGCTAACACCAGAGACGATGCTTCTGGAAGGCTATTCGTTCTACGACACCAACGGCATACTGCTTTACGACCTGAAGCCGAAGACTTTCTACCAGCTCCTTCAGCAGGCGGTAGATGCTGCACGCAGCGAGGGTGCCGACTACGTGGTAATGCTCTCACACGTTGGCGAGACTACCCAGTCGATGGGCTTCGACTCCCACAAAATGGTGAATAACATCAGGGGCCTCAACATCGTACTGGACGGCCACTCGCACAACATCTTTGAAAGTGCCACAGCCACCGACCCTGACGGTCGCCAAGTCATCGTGACCCAGACCGGCACACAGTTTGCCAATGTCGGCAAGCTGCTCATCACACCCGACGGACGGTTTATCACCAAGCTTATCAAGACCAGCGAGATTCCTTATGAGAATGCCAGAATCACCGCTGTCACCGACAGCATACGCAAGGTGGTGAAAGCCGTCACAGCGAAGGTGGTGGCCCACAGCGACTATACCCTTGTGGTCAGCGACGAGAATGACCAATGGATCGTGCGCAACCAGGAGACGAATGCCGGAGACCTGGTGGCCGATGCCTACCGTCACGCCATGAAGGCCGACATCGGTATTGAAAACGGCGGCGGCATACGCAACGACATCCTTGCCGGAGAGATTACCTACGGCGACATCATCGGCATGCTGCCCTACGACAACACCCTGCGCCGCATCATGGTCAGCGGCCAGCAGCTGAAACAGATGCTGACACGCTGCACGGCAATGCTGCCCGAGCTGGACGGCAACTTCCCACAATGCTCAGGACTGAAATTCACCGTACACACCAAAAGCCACACCGTCAGCAACATCCAAGTGCTACAGGCCAACGGTCGCTATGCGCCCCTGAACCTGAAGAAGACATACAGCGTTGCCGTCACCAACTACAACCACGAGGGTGGTGGACTCTACGACTGCTTTAAGAAGTGCCCCGTCCTCTTCGAGAGTTCCATGCGCTATTACGAAGCCCTGTCCGACTACTTGACGAAAGTCCTTGGCGGCACCACCGGTACTAAGTATGCAAAGCCGCAAGGACGCATCAAGATTGTCAACGACTGAACAATGTTTCTATGAGAATAAACAAAAGGCCGGAAATACTACATGAGTACTTCCGGCTTTTAGTATTACCTTGTACAAAGGATTAGAGCTTCGGACCAGCAAACTTTGCCCTGCGTAGGGCGAAGTTGCTTTCGGACCTAATTACAACTTAGGTCCAGCAGCAACCAGTGCTTTACCTGCCTCGTTGCCCTCGTACTTCTTGAAGTTCTTGATGAAGCGACCAGCGAGATCCTCAGCCTTCTTGTTCCACTCAGCAGCGTCAGCGTAAGTGTCACGAGGATCGAGGATTGCGGCATTTACGTTGGGCAGTGCTGTGGGCACCTCGAAGTCGGAGCATGGAATCTTTTTGTGCTCAGCGTTCAGGATAGCCCCGTCGA
>JAEEGL017221004.1_pt1 | contig 10895 bp, 7 predicted proteins | sample 9134231 | NCBI WGS metagenome assembly JAEEGL01 (sample SAMN16246548, study PRJNA631951) | gut metagenome | biome: gut microbiome; feature: rumen; material: fiber-attached | host: Bos | place: Iran: Karaj | collected 2018-10
ATCTGGTCCCATGTCAAAGTATCCGTCAAGAACGTTTACGAGGTTTGCAATCTGCTCAGATTTTTCGTGGCCGAGGGCTGTCGGGTTGATTGTCTGAGTGTTAGAAATTCCGTCCAAAGCGTAGTGGTATGGAAGCTTAGCAACAGAGTTGAGGGACTTGATCAAGCCCTTTGTTTCTGCACCGTAAGATGGGTTTGCACCCGGTGAGAATGGCTCTTTTGCCTTGCGTCCGTTAGGAAGAGCACCTGTTGCCTTTCCGTATACGACGTTTGAAGTGATTGTAAGGATAGATGTTGATGGCTCTGAGTTGCGGTATGTCGGGTGCTTTTTGATCATGTTCATGAATGTCTTGAGCAACCATACTGCGATTTCGTCTGCACGATCATCATCCTGACCATAGCGAGGGAAGTCACCCTCTACCTTGAAGTCTTTTACGAGAGTTACTGTATCAACTACCTGACCAGCCTTGTTCTTAACCTCTACAGTCTCGCGCTCAACGTGTACTTTTGCATATTTCATTGCAGAAAGTGAGTCAACTACGTGAGAGAAGCCTGCGATACCAGTTGCGAATGTGCGCTTGATGTCTGTGTCTTCGAGAGCAAGTTCAGCAGCTTCGTAGTAGTATTTGTCGTGCATGTAGTGGATTGCGTTGAGAACGTTTACGTAAACGTCAGCAAGCCATTCGAGCATAGCGAGGTATTTCTTTTCTACGATTTTGTAGTTAGAAGCATCGATTGTGTCGAATGTGATTGGTTCGTAGTTAGGACCTATCTGAACGCCCTTCTTGAGCATTTCGTCTTTTCCGCCGTTGAAAGCGTAGAGAAGTGCTTTTGCGAGGTTAGCGCGTGCACCGAAGAACTGCATTTCTTTACCAGTCTGAGTTGCAGATACACAACAGCAGATTGAGTAGTCATCACCCCATACTGGGCGCATTACATCGTCGTTCTCATACTGGATTGAAGATGTATCGATAGAAATTTTAGCGCAGTATTTGCGGAAGTTTTCTGGGAGTCTCTTTGAGTAGAGGACTGTCATGTTTGGCTCTGGGCTTGGACCCATGTTTTCGAGAGTGTGCAAGAAGCGGAAGTCGTTCTTTGTTACCATTGAGCGTCCGTCCTGTCCGAGACCGCCGACTTCGAGAGTAGCCCAGATTGGGTCTCCAGAGAAGAGCTGGTTGTAGCTTTCGATACGAGCGAAGCGAACCATGCGGAATTTCATTACGAGGTGGTCGATGAGTTCCTGAGCCTGTGATTCAGTAAGGATTCCTGCTTTGATATCGCGGTTGATGTAGATGTCGAGGAATGTTGAGACTCGACCTACAGACATAGCTGCACCGTTCTGTGTTTTAACAGCTGCGAGGTATCCGAAGTAGAGCCACTGAACAGCTTCTTTTGCAGTTGTAGCTGGTTTAGAGATATCGAAGCCGTAGAGAGCAGCCATTGCCTTGATGCCTTTGAGGGCATTGATCTGGTCTGTGATTTCCTCACGCTGGCGTACAACTTCTTCTGTCATTGTGCCGTCACCGCAGTTCTCTTTGTCCTGCTCTTTGTAAGTGATGAGTGCGTCGATACCGTAAAGAGCAACACGGCGGTAGTCACCTACGATTCGTCCGCGTCCGTATGTATCTGGCAAACCAGTGAGGATGTGTGCTGAGCGAACTGCACGATGTTCAGCTGTGTAAACATCGAAAACACCCTGGTTGTGTGTTTTGTGATATTCAGTGAAGATTTTTTTGAGTTCTGGGTTTACTTTGTAGCCGTACATTTCGCATGACTGTACTGCCATGTTGATTCCACCGTAAGGCATGAAAGCTCTTTTGAGTGGTTTGTCAGTCTGGAGACCTACAACCTGCTCAAGATCTTTGAGTGAAGGATCGATGTATCCAGCCTGGTGTGATGTAAGACCTGAAACAATGTCTGTGTCCATGTCGAGAACGCCTGAGCGCTCAACTCCGTCAAGACCTACAGATTTTTTGTTGTGCTCAGCCTTCTGGAGTTCCTGCAACTTGTCAAAAAGTTTGTTTGTTGCATCTGTCGGACCTGCGAGGAATTTTTCATCGCCGTCGTATGGTGTGTAGTTGTTCTGAATGAAGTCACGAACGTTGATTTCTTCTTTCCAAAGTCTTCCTTTGAAACCGTTCCAAGCTTCTGCCATAAATTTTTCTCCTTCTTGAACAGGCGAGGCGATGCAAAAACTTTTGGAACATAAAAATCAATTCCGTGTTGAGAGACGGTTATATCAGCCTGGAGATACTGTCAGAAAAAAACGAAAGAACGAGAAGACAATGATCCGAAGCTGACGCTTTAGATTTGCATGTTACCAAAAACAGTTTTAACAAGGCTCGTATTTATTCAAGCAAATTCATTAAAAGCGGCTCTTTTTGGGAGTCGAATATTTTTATACTGGAGTTAACCAGCGTCTGTTTTTGATGTCTTTACTATACTGTATTCAATTTTTTTTTACAATGGAAAAGAAAAGGCTTTTGGCAATCTTTTGAAAGAAAAGTTAGCATAAACTCACAAAAACGGCTTGAATAGTTTTATATAAAACTATATCATCATCTTGTGTTTGGCCTTTTATGGTCTGGAGGTTTCTTAAGATGAATGGAGTTTCGTTTTTAAATAAAAGTTTGCTCAGATTGTTTTTTTTGAGCGTGATTGCTTTTTCAGGAAGTCTTTTTCTGTCGTGCTCAAAAAAAAGCAGTGCGGAAAAATCAATAGTTGTTTTTATTCCTGGAATCATTGCTGACAGCCCGACTTACGCAAAGGTTGCTTCCGGGGTTACGCAGGCGGTTGATGAATACAACTCAAAGTTTTCTTCTGATGAAAAAGTCAATCTTACTGTAATTGAAGCCGGTACGACGCAATCTGAATGGGGGCCGAAAATCACGGCTCTTGCAGCAACAGGAAAATATGACCTCATAGTTTCGTCAAATCCTTCGCTTCCTGAGCTTTGCGAGCCGGTTGCCCGCCAGTTTCCAAAACAGAAATTCATTTTATTGGATGCTTTTTGCGAGGGAAATGCTCAGATTGCAAGCGTGAGTTACAATCAGCGCACGCAGTCGTTTTTAAGCGGTTATATGGCAGGTCTTTGGACAAAGACAAACAAGCTCGGCCTTGTTGCCGCTCAGGAATATCCGATCATGAACGAGATTCTTTATCCTTATTTTGAAAAAGGCGCAAAATCAGCAAATCCAGATTGTGGTGATGTTGATTTCAGGATTGTCGGAAACTGGTACGATGCCTCAAAGGGAAGTGAGCTTACAAGGGCTCTTGCCTCGACTGGAGTTGACGTAATCCTTCCGATTTGTGGCGGAGCTTCCCAGGGAGTTATTGCGACTGCCAAGGAGCTTGGACTTCACCTTGTTTGGTTTGATGAAAACGGCTTTAAGAAAGCTCCAGGAACTATAATCTCGTGCACTCAGATAAATCAGGATAAGGTTGCTCGGGAGATGATTCTTCAGTATCTTGCCGGGGAAACGGAATTTGGAAAGGCAAAAGTCGTAGGAACTCTTGTTGACGGATACATGAAATTCATAACGGATGATGAAGGCTATCAAAATTATGTTCCTGAGGAAATCCGTGCGAAGATGAACGACTTGATTGAGTCTGTAAAGGCCGGAAAAATCATAATAGAATAAATTTAATGCGGGGGACTTTTTAAGTCAGTTGTAAGGATGAATGTTTCTCTTGAAAAATTAAGCAAGTCTTTCGGACAAAAAAAAGTTCTCGATGAAATATGCGTGTCTTTTGAGGAGGGCAGGATTAATGCCCTTCTCGGTGAAAACGGTGCCGGGAAAACAACCCTCGCATCGATTATTTGTGGTGCGCTTTCGTTTGATGGCGGAGAATTGCGTTTTTCTGGTGTCTCAAAAGTGCTTAAGACTGAAAGGGATGCCCTAAAATTAAAAGTCGTCCGGGTGAATCAAAATCCACTTCTTTCAGACTCGCTGAGCGCAATGGAAAACATCTTAATAGGAAAAGAACTTTTCTATAAAACAAAAGCCGAACGAAAAGCCCTGCTTGAGAAAATAGACCTTATTTTTAAGGAATGGAATCTTTCCTTTGACAAAGACAGGAAAGTCCGTTACGCGTCGGGAGATGAGCGTTTTTTTATTTCACTTGTGAGCGCGCTTTGCATTGAGCCTGAAGTCCTGATTTTGGACGAGCCTTGTTCCCGCCTTGATTTAGATCAGAGAAAATCTTTTTACGCCCACTTAAAAAAATATGTCTCGCTCAGAAAGAATCTGACTGTCATTTTGATAACTCACAGCATGAACGAGGCTGAGACCTATGCTGATACCATAACTGTTCTTGTAAAAGGCAAGGTTTCTGCCGTCTACGATGATGTTTCTGCGTTTAACAGGAATGACTTTGCATTTTCAAAAGAAGATGCGTTTTCTGACGGGGGCTTGGGGGAGAATCCCCCAGGAGAGGGGGAAGCGGAAAACCGCAGGATTGGAGCGGGGGGGAGACTTCCCCCGCTTTTAAAAATAGAAGGACTTTTTGCCAGGCCTAAGAATTCCCCGGCCTTAATCGGATGCTCGTTTGAGGTTGAGAAAAACAAAATAACATTGATTGCAGGGCAGCAGGAAAGCGGGCTTTCAACTCTGGAAAACATTTTGTGCGGGATGGCAGAGGAAAAATTTAAGGGAACAGTCCGCCTTTGCTCTAAAAGCGGAGAAAAAGTCATAGACCTTTCAAAAAAAGCGCTTGACGTAAGGACCGTCCGCTCGTTTTTGCGCGAGGGTGGAAGTGGGATCCTTCCGACGGACAAGTTGAACCGAGGCTCAAATCCAGCTTTGAGCGTGGAGCAGTTTCTCAGTGCAAATTCAAGTGGAAAAAATTCAGCGATTGTCGCAAGCTCCATCATCAAAAAAGCCGGGGTTCAGATTCAAAACAAAGAAAAAGTCCGCTCTCTTTCTGGCGGAATGCTTCAGAAACTGATGATAGAAAAGGAGTTGAGTAAAAATCCTGATTTTCTCATCTTGTGCAATCCGCTTCAGGGGCTGGATTCCCGCTCTGAATCGTTTTTCGTCTCTGAGATGAAGCGATTTGTTGGAAAAGGAAAGACAATCTTAGTTCTTTCTTCAGCGGAATTCCCTGAGGAGATAGCTGACGCCGTGTATTTTCTTGAGGGCGGAGTCCTTAAAAAGGTCAGATAAAAGCAAAATTTTTAGGAGCAAGCTTGTTTATGAATGTTTTTTATTTCGGAAATACATTGAATTATGCCGGGCTTTTGATGCTCTGCGCCTTGGGAAGCTCTTTTGCCATTAAAAACGGTCAGATGAATCTTGGAGGCGAGGGACAGGTTTATGCCGGTGGCTTTGTTAGTGCCGTCCTGCTCAATTTTTTTTCAGGAACGGCTTTTTTCGAAAATGCTGATGGCCTGATCCTTGGATTGAAAAGTTTTTCCGCGCTTTTTGTTACGGCTCTTGCTTCGATGATGATTTGCGCGGCTTTTACGTTTTTCAGCAGCGTCTTGCGGATAAAGCGGGGGGCAAAAGAGCTTCTTACGACTTTTTTGATGAGTGCCGCGATAATTCCGCTGATTGACGGAGCCTTGAGCGGAAGGTTCAGGACTTCTGAAGGAAATCTTCTTGCAACTCCATTCATCCAGGAGAATTTCCGTTTTGCTCATATACTGCCACCGTCTGATTTTAATGTGACTTTCTTTTTTTCGGCCTTTCTGTGCGTTTTGGGCGGATATGTGCTTTACAAAACCGCGTTTGGAAAAAGGCTCTGCATTTTTGGAACTGCCGAGGAATTTGCCGTTTATTCCGGATTCAACAAAAATTCTTCGATTATAGTCCCGATGCTGATTTCAGGTGCGCTTCACGGTCTTGCCGGTTTTTTTGCTGTGACAGGAACTTACTACACGTGCCATGAAGGATTTTATGCAGGTCTTGGCTGGAACGGGCTTTCATGTGCGCTCCTGTCACGTTCCAATCCTTATCTTGTGATAGCCGTATCAGTCTTTTTGTCCGTGATTTATACTTTTGCAGACAGAATTGTCCTGACTTACAACTTCGGCTTTGACGTCTCGGTCTTGATGCAGGGAATCGTCCTTTTGATTACTGCTTTTTCGCTGGTTTTCAGCGGAAAGATTCATTTTTCACAGTTTGAGCGCATTGATTTTCTTTCTTCCATAGGCCGCAAATTCAAAATCAGGAGTACAAAATCATGAATGCAGTTTTTCAAATTTCAGTCATTTCTTCGCCGCTTTTGCTTGCTTCTTTTGGTGCGCTTTGCTCTGAGTATGCGGGAAGAATGGCAATTTTTGCAGAGGGAATCATAAATTTAGGCGCATTTTTGTGCTTTGCATTTTCCGTTTTGTTCATGAGGATTTTTTCAGTTACTGAAATCGGATTCCCGGTGATTTTTTTTGCCGTGCTGCTCTCATTGATTTGCTGCTGCCTTTTCATAGTCGGATTTTCTGTTTTGATTGAAAGACTTGGGGTAAATCCTTTTTTGGTTTCACTCGCACTAAACCTTGTGTGCAGCGGGCTGATTTCGTTTTTTTCAGCTGTGTTTTTTAAGACGAGGGGTGTTCTGATTTCTGAAGCTTTTTCTTTGGACGGTGCAAGGTCTAATTTGATTACAATGATTTTTTCTTTTGTCGTGTCGCTACTCGTCGCTTTTTTCATAATGCACACGAAACGGGGACTTTATCTGAGGATTACCGGCAGTGATGAGAAAGTTCTTCTTGCTTCAGGCGTTTCTCCTGTCACACTCAGGATTTTTTCGTGGGGTATGGCTGGAATATTGTGCGCTCTTGCAGGCTGCGTCATGACGCTCAGGCTGTCGAGTTTTGTTCCGGGAGTTGCAAGCGGAACGGGATGGCTGGCTCTTGCTGCAGTTTTTCTGGGAAGAAAAAAAGTTTCGCTTGTTTTTGTTTCCGTAATTATTTTTTCAGCGGCAAGATTTTTTGCTGCAAACATTCAGAATTTCAGTAGTTTTTCTCAGATTCCATCTGGAGTCCTGCTTGCCCTTCCTTACATGCTTGCCCTCATCTTTATTTTTGTAAGCGACGGAAAAAGAAGCTGATTAGTTGGCAAAACGAAAAACGGCTGTAATGCGTGCAAGCGCAAGAGAGTGTGTGTGCGCAAGCGCACGTGCTTACGCTTACAGAAGCCCGTTTTCCTTGAGGTCTTTTACAACTTTTTGAGTGAACACTTCTGCACCTTTTGTGTTCAGGTGTTCCAATGCATCTGAAAACAAGAGCAAGTCTGACTGATAGTCTTGGTCGTGAGTGTAGTTAAAAAATTTTAAGTCCGGATATTTTTCCAAGATTTTTTTCGTGAACTTCTTGTAATATGCGGTGAATGTCTCGTCCTCGTCAAAAAGCTTGTTCAGAGGCGCGCTGAGCGGAGAAGCAACGAGCACAGGACGGAAGTTATGTTCAAGACAAAAATCAATCATCTTTGAAAGGTCTGAAAAATTCTCATTGAAACCTTTTTCCGGGTCATCAGCATTGCGCCATGATTTATAGCGGTAGTCTGCGCGGTAGTTTAAGGTCTCTTCGTCTGGTAAATATGGCTTTGCCACTTTTGGACTTGAAATGAGAATCATGTCTTCCTTTTTAATGTCACTAAATATTTTCCAGATGTTGCTTTTTGCTGATAAAATCGGCAGCAAATTGAATACGAGGTTTTCCTTAAAAGAATAATTCTCGATGTTTTCCTTGTCGAGGATTCGGTAGTAGGCAGCCTTCATCGACGGGTCGATTCCTGAACGCTGTATGATTTCAGGATGCTCTATCATCAAAATGACGGTTGCATTTTCCTTAAAGTGAGGATGGAACTGCTTGAGCATTTTGTAGTCGTAATTGTACATTTCGCCCTTCATTCCAAAGTTAAAGCCCTTTACTTCTGGAACTGCATCAAATTTAAAATGCATGGCGACATGTGATGAGCCGATTGCCGCAAGCTCGATTCCGTCTGGAATGTAAGAGAGTTTGTAGACGTCATTTTCTGACTTCCAGTAATTTGTATTTCTGTAGGCAAAATTCAGCACGAAAAAAAATAAAGTCAAAATCAAAAGCAGCAGCGATGTCTTTAGAAAAAACTTTTTCACGATGAACTCCTAAAACTGATTGTAGATAAATTCAGAAGATTGTGTTGAATTTAAAAGAAAATACATGAGAAGTACTACTGAAATTGCCACGTATAATATCCAGCGTTTTATTGCGGACATGTCTTTGAGTTTTTTAAGGCCGTCCTGCTTAAACGTAGAAAAGCTTATGGCCATGAAGACAAAAAGCCATGAAAGCCATTTTACTAAATCCATCAGATTTCTTTTTGTGAAGAAATCAATCTGCATGAGTCTTATGTCGGTAAATGTTGCAATCGAGGATTTTATGTGTCCCGGAGTTGGAATCCTGAAAATTTGAATGAGTTCAAGAGGAACCTGCGAAAGTTTTTTGAACATGACGAGTGATGAAGAGAGAGTTTGCGCACGGAATATGATGCACAAAAGAGCCATCACTATGAACGTAAATACTACGCAGAATGCATTCCACGGTTTGTTTGTGTCTGAGATTTTAAGTGCAGTTTTGATGTCCGCACGGATTTTTTTTGTAGCGCGCTCAATGCACAAAACTGCACCGACTCCGCCTCCCCAAAGAATGTAGTTGAGAGTCGAGCCATGCCATATTCCGCTGACTAAAAAAGTAATCATCAGGTTTATGTAGGTTCTTGGAACGGAAACCTTGCTTCCTCCAAGAGGAATGTAAATGTAATCCCTGAGCCAGCTGCTTAAAGAGATGTGCCATCTTCTCCAGAGTTCACCGAGGCTTTTTGACATGTATGGATGATCGAAGTTTTTGCCTGCATCAAATCCTAAGAATCGTGCGATTCCTATTGCCATGTCCGTGTAGCCGGAAAAATCGCAGTAAACTTGAAACGGATACATCATTGTGGCGAGCAATACTGCAATTCCATGTGCAGTTTCGCTTTGTGAATAGACGAAATTTACATAAACGGCAAGCTGATCCGCAACAAGCAGTTTTTTGAACATGCCCCATGCAAAAAGCTTCATTCCGTCGGTGGCGTTGTCGTATTCAAAACTTCGGGGAGCCTTTAATTGTGGAATGAAATTTCCAGCCCGCTGAATTGGTCCGCTTGTCAAACATGGAAAAAAGTTTACGAAAGCTGCGACTGTCAGGAAGTTTTTTTCTGCTGGAATCTTCTTTTTATATACGTCTGCAAGATAGCCTAAACTCTGGAATGTGTAAAATGAAAGTCCGAGAGGAAGAATGAGCGGAATTGAGCGTGAGAAGAATTTATGTGAAATATGCGGCGCATATTTAAAAAACAATAGCGGAATGACATCAAGAATTACAAAAAGAAAAAAAACTGATTTCTTGCATTTTTCTTGTGATGCGACAAGTCCGCCAAAATAAGTTACCAATGTTACGAATACTAAAAACGGAACAAATGATATGCCTGCAATTGCATAAAAAGTCAGGCTTGCAAGGAAAATAAATGCCTGGGAAATAATGGTGGTATTCTGTAAAAATCGTCTTTGTAAAAACTGTGATAAAAAATATAAAACTGAAACTCCTGAAAAAAATAGAAAAAAAGGAAAGGAGATAAAAGACATTGAACACCTTCGAGATTTTAATAATTGAAGTAATTTTACATTATTTTGGGTGCAAAAGACAATATAGAAAAAAGATGACAAAAACTTAAGGGAGGCAAAACACACAAATGTATTTTGCCTCCCTTATATAAAAAACTATTTAAACTCGTTTTAGTAAACAAAGTTTAGTAAACGCTCAAAATCTTAGAGAGTCTGTCCTTGCCGATAATCTTCATGAAACTTGCAAGGCGAGGTCCCTGATCCTTGTTGATAATTGCGTGGTAAAGGGCAGTGAACAATGATTTTGCCTCAAGTCCAAGCTCTGTCGCAATATCATACATTGCCTGCTGGCACTCTTTGTCAGTTGCATATGTTCCGACTTTAGGAACAACCTCATCGCGGACACGTTTTACAGCTGTAAGGATGTCGCCTGTAATGCCATCTGCCTTGCTTCCATCGTTGCGGATTGCAAAGCACATGTCGGCTGCGCAGTCAGGAGCACTTTCGTTAATCCAGTACCATGCGCATGCACATCTCTTTCTGAGTGTTTCTTCTTGCTCAGGTTTTACGTCACCCAGAGACTTGATTACGGCGTCAACATCGCCAGAATATGTCTGAAGAAGGGTCGTTAAAAGTCGGAATGGAACCTGATATGGCATTACTTTTGGCATTTCACCAATCTGAGAAAGCTCGTAAAGTCGTTTTTCACGTAGAAGGAGCTGTTCTTTTTTTGCAGGATCCTTTTCTTTTGGCTCTTCAACTCCCCAGACAAGTCGCTCTGTTCTGTCGTAAGCCTCGTAAATCGTGATTACATCAAGGTCGAAGCTGATTGAAAACTCGTGGTCAACCTTGTTTGAGGCGAAAATATAGCGCAAAACTTCCGGCTGATAGACTTCAAGGGTATCAACGAGGGAAATTACCTTTCCTTTTGAAGAAGACATTTTGCCAGGAACACCCTTGAGCTTAACGAAGTCGTACTTCATTGTGACAGGTGCATCCCAGTTGTAAAGGCGTTTTGAAACGAGTTTTGCTGTGTCGTAGCTTCCGCCCGGAGAGATATGGTCTTTTCCGCCAGGTTCGAAGCAGACTTTTTCTTCGTTCCATCTCATTGGCCAGTCAACTCGCCAGCCCAGCTTGAATTCTTTTGATGTGCGCAAGTCGCCCTTTTCGATATGACCGCAAGCGTTACACTTGTAAGTGATTCCGTATTCGCCGTCGTATTCGAGAATTTCTGTCTCGTCTTTGTTACATTTGCAGCAGAAAGCGGCTACTGGCTAGTAAACATCGCTGTCCTTCATTTTGTGCTCGTCATCG
>JAEEGL017448363.1_pt1 | contig 10895 bp, 9 predicted proteins | sample 9134231 | NCBI WGS metagenome assembly JAEEGL01 (sample SAMN16246548, study PRJNA631951) | gut metagenome | biome: gut microbiome; feature: rumen; material: fiber-attached | host: Bos | place: Iran: Karaj | collected 2018-10
GCAAAATCCAGATAAAAAGCACTCAGGTTCAGGTTCTGATCCGGGTTCCAAATCACGTCGCTCCCGCAAATAAAAGCATCCGTATTCTCATTCAGTTGAGGAAGATCTTGTAAACATGTTACATGTGCAAATCGAAGGAATTCTCTTTCAAAGGGTGAAAACTGGCTATGATGCAAGCGGAGGAGAGGGAGAATAATCAGCTTGGACATAGAAAGGCGATTGTATTCCTTAAAAGTTTTGATGGGGATTAATTGATAAGAGCAATTAGAGCCATTCGAGAGCTTTGTATTCTCTATCGCCTTCTGCAGGGCATAGGCTTGAAGACAGCTGCCATAGTTATTCGTATGATCATATGTAATACCGCATACTCGGAGCATAATTAGCATCCCCTATAATACTAAAACAAATCAGTCATTTCAAGTATAAATCTCTTCTATGTAACAGCAAAAGTTTAACCGCTCTGTTTAACTTGCTGCATTAATGCTTTACCTTTTTATGATCGTTAGTCCTTTTTTTACGCCTTGCTTCACGTAATCACTGATGCCATAGTGAAGATTTGCTCTTCGGATCATAGAAAGGGAATGATAATCGTCTTTGTCCGACACAAACAACTCAAACAGAATCGGAGAATCCTACGGTATAATTCTCTTCCACTTATATCTCAAAACCTTCTTTAGATCGTATAAGTATATGTCATCTCATAGACGAGCAACATATCATTCTCCATTATTATACACAACCGAGACAAGAGATATTATAAAGGATTCCCTATGGGGAATAACCCTTTTTTCGAAGCATCTGCTTTACAGTGTTTCTGGCAACCTTTAAACCACATGGAATGAATGGAGAATACCGGTAAATACTATACTTCAATTTCTCATTCACATTAGAATAAGCTATTAAATGGTTTTTTCTGGTCGCGCGGTCAAAAAAAGCTTCCCAGGGAATACTACATTTCAAACCCTGATTTACATTTAAGAGTCTATCGAAACATGCATTGATTCCGTCTTCTAAACTCGTAAAAGAGAACCCTGACCCGCAGATCCCTAAGATTTTCGAATTATCAAACTGTCGATCAAGCAGTCTATCATATCTCAATTGATACTGATTTGCCACTTTAGCGATTTCTTTCGACGAATCCTGCCAAACGATTTGCACATTCTTCCCCGTAATATTATATATTATCTCTTTATACAATAACAATATGTCTTTCCATCGATGAGATTCTCCTGTCGTGATATGAAATATCTCGCCCATCGCGTTTTTGTTACCAATTAAGCACGCCATCGCTCGCGCAACATCTAATCCATAAGTCAAAGTAGTATAGTGTTCTGATATATCTCTCTGAAAGACTATTTCATTTTCTCTTATAACTCTGCGGATCCAGTTATGTTGTTCCTGAATTCCCAGTTGCATTCGATTAGTATTATAAGTAATATATGGACGAATAATAGTATAATTATTTCCTCTGCAATTGAGTAACAAATCTTCCTGCCTTGCCTTGGCTAAAGCATACTCATCAGTAGCTAAATACCTTCTATCTGTTGATACATCAAGTAATCTCGGAGAGTTTTCCGAAATCCTATCATCCGGAGAATCTGCATAAACTCTCGAAGAACTCAGCAAAAAATACTGCCCTGTAGAATCCAAGATTCTTTTATACCGCTTTGAAAACTTAAAAGTAGAATAAGACATGAAATCAACAATCACGTCAAACTTTCTTTCAAGCAGTTTATCAAGAAAAACATCATCATGGGCATTACCCTGAATATACTCCACAAAATCATCCGATCCATGTTTAGATCGAGAAGTAACAGTGATATGTTCTCCTTTTTCTTTTAGTACCTCTACTAGAGAGACTCCCATAGAACCAGTTCCACCGAGAATCAAAGTTCTCATATTATACCTCCTTCAGAGGGGTAAAAAAATAGTCGATCGAAGTTATCAAATAACGACTTACTTATTACCTAAACACCGTTGAATTTGAAACAGAACAAACTGTATCTGTCTCTTGTGTGTTCAGAGGGAGTCGAAGCTTAGTAAATTATAGTTATAAATCCCTATTACAAGGCAAAAACTTATAAATACGTTCTATTCACTTTTTGATTATCAGCTTCTAATGGGCTCACGTCAAAGAACCAACAATCCATATCGTATTAAAGTATCCATTTTCATAATCGCGAATACGCTATTCCTATGGCAACACCGCGTAATAGCCGGAACTAAAAAAGCACAGAGCATATACAGCGTTGCATTTCACTAAATGCGTGGAATTTCCTCGCTTTTTAGCTGCTGAGGGAATGTTCAATCAAGCCGCCAGGCAGGGCCTATCAGCCAGAATGAGGTTCGCCAGAGCAAACATCATATTCAGTTTTGCGGTCTGCTTTCGTAGCCCTCGGTACCATGTTTTTCGGTATCTGAATTGTCCCTTTACAACCCCGAAGACATGTTCGACCTTTGCCCTGACGGAAGATTTCTCATGTTCTCGGCGCTTGATCTGCGCCTGAGAGCGGACGGAGCGGTGTTTGCTTTGTGACGGTTTGCGGTTGGTCTTGTACTTGATCTTTTTGCCGGGCTTTTTCCTGGTTACTGCATCCTCGCGTTTTTCTGCTCTAAGGGATCCAGTGTCAGCGTAGGCAGTCTCTACTTCCCCTGTCAGGAGTTTCGGAACCATAGTAACATCATGCGTATTGGCTCCGGTTACTTCCACCGTGTGTGCAAGGCCGCTGTCTTTATCCACGCCGATATGCGCCTTGTAGCCGAAATGCCATGCGTTCCCCTTCTTTACCTGATGGGCGTCCGAGTCCCGTTCCTTCTTCTGGTTCTTCGTTGAAGACGGAACTGCAATAATGGTCGAGTCCACGATGGTGCCTTTCTTCAAAATGAGTCCTTTATCCATCAGCGTCCGGACTACCTGGGCAAACAGCTTCTGCTGAATCCCGTTCTCTTCCAGGAGACCGCGAAACCGCCCCAGCGTATCCCCATCCGGAACCTGATTGCTGGAATCCACCCCGCAATATTCGGAGAATGCGCAGCTGTCTATGACCTCTGCTACAGTGGCCAAATCCGAGAGGTCATACAAGTTTTGCAGCATATAGATCCGAGAGCATCAGTTCCAATTCGCAGGGTTTATTCCCGAGCTTTCCTTTATAGTAGCACGGCTTGATTTCTGCAATCCATTCTCCCCACGGAACGATGCGGTCTATCTGCGCCAGAAACACTTTTTATTTGTCCATACGTTTGCCAGTTCTTCGCTGAACGCGGACAGTGTTATCTGCTTATTCATAGCTCTATTCTACTACTTTTTTGGCCATTCTGCATCTCTTTTTCTGTGCGGTGTTTTCTTAGTTTTTAATGATGCTCAGTCCTTTCTTGATTCCTTTCTTCACATAATCCCCAATTCCATAGTGAAGATTTGCTCTCCGGATCATAGAAAAAGAATGATAATCGTCCTTGTCCGACACAAACAATTCAAATAGGATCGGAGAATCCGACGGTTTTAAGAAATCTTCGACCTTCAAATCAAACTCTTCTTTGGATCGCGCAGATAAATAAGTATATCCGCACGTATTGCTCCATCCTTCCGCATTCTTAAAATGATCTGACGCAGCGATGAATCTGTCTATGCTTTTGTAATCCTCATTGTTCAGCTTAAACTCTACGCCGCCATTGTTGTTCACTAAAAGGATACGAACATTATTTTTAATATGTCTGATCCCCAAAGCATTCATATCATAATAAAACGCCAGATCCCCAATGACCAGAAGACATAGATTATCCGTAACAACACTTTGACCCAAAAAAGTGGACATTCCCCCGTCAATGCCGAACGCTCCGACATTACAATAACACTGGATCGATTCATTCAAGGGGAATAGACTCCAGACCCTTAAAGAATGCAGAATGGAAAACTGGATGATCGTATTGTCAGGCAGAGCACCGCTCATTTTTTGAGCTGCATAGGCATTTGAGAACGGAATTGCGATGTCCAGTTTTCTCGAATCATTAAACGCCTTCAGTTTTTCGAAATACGGGTGTGCGCATTCCGAATCTTGTGAATAATGGGAGAAAAACTCTGTAATACCACATTGAAAAACCTTAGTTAATTTGTCATATGTGTCAACACAATTTCCATCCTCAGACACTCTCCAGTGTTCCGTGTCCTCCAGTTCCGGGTCGGAAAGGCGCATGTATAACGGATAATCACCCGTATAGCCGCCTATCGTTATGATAATATCAGGAGCATACCCTTCTTTTATGAATGTGTCTAATGAAATCGAATAAAACATGCAGTTTAAATCCAACGCATGTTCGCCATGATAATTGGACAGATGATTCACATATACTGCACAGTCATACGTTCTGCAAAAGCTCTCTATTGCCGATATTTCCTCTTTCAAAAAGGGTCTATGCTCCCCGATAACCAATAATACCTTCTTTCCATTTAAACCTATATCCGGAAAAGATGCTCTGGTATATCGGTTAATTGTTCTCATTTTTGCTTTTTCTGTACTGAGAGGGAAATCCAGCCATTGAAGGCAGATCTGAACAGGCCCCGTTCCGTTATGTGTCAGCTCCAGAATCGCTTCGTTGGCCACCCTCACCGCGTGGTATTCACTATTAATATCATTAACATATGGCATCACATAGGACTTTTTTACTGCATCCACTGGCAGGGATGATTGGTCGGGGGCCTGCATGTATTCCTGACCGATAAACCTCTCCAACTTCTGCATCGTTATGGCTAGGATAGGCACATGCTTATAAAAAGCCTCCGTAAGCCCCGGAAGATAATTTCTGGTCGCTTGCGCACTGGTACAAGAAGTAGCGATAATCTCCCCAGTCTGCAGATACAGCCCGATAGCAAAATACATCGCGCTTCTTTCATCCACCACGGAATAACATTTAAAAAACGGATCATCCTGAACCAATCTGATAAACGCACGATTCGTACCGCCTGGACTGATAACAATATAATGAATGCCATGCTGCTTCAAAGCATCAACTACTATTTCTACCGCTCTCTTACTCGTATTCATGTTGTCTATCCTTTCAAAAATTACATGAAACACTATGTCCTGTGACGTCACTCTTCTACTGCTGGCCAGAAAGCAATGACAGTCAAGAGGAAAGCCTACCGGAATCCACTGCGAGAGAAGTGCCCGTGATATAGTTCGCCTCTTCAGAGAGCAGATAAGCTGCCGCGAAAGCGATGTTCTCCGGCTCGCAGATTCCCAGATACTGCCTCTGCAGGATCCCCTTCAGGTCCTCCGAATCGCCGCCGTTGTCCATGATCTGATCGTAGATGCTGGTCCTGGTGATTCCAGGCATCACCGAATTGACCCGAATCTTCTTGGGAGACAGCTCCTTCGCCAGGCAGCGAATGGCCCCGTCCATGGCGGCCTTGGAGGCGCAATAGGCAGTCTTGCTCTGGTTCCCCTCGTGAGAGGCCACGGAGGAAATTCCGACGATGCTCAGCCCCTCGTTGAAGTTCTTTTTCTTGGTGACGATGCGTACGATTTCCACAAAGGAAAAGAAATTGACGTCCATCAGAGACTTCATAAAGTCATAGGTGCACATCTTGATGGGGCGAACGGTCCCGACCCCGGCGCTGTGGACAAAGCCGTCCAGCGGGCCGCATTCCTTGATGATCGTCTCCACAGAGGCGGCCAGAGAGGGCACATCCCCCAGATCGACGGAATAATGCTTTTCGATCCCAAGTTCATCTGCCTTGGCCGCCAGCTTTTCTTCGTTTCTGGCAACCATGATCACTTCCGCGCCGGAATCCGCCAGCAGCTTGCTGACCGCTGCTCCGATGCCCGACGACGCGCCCGTAACCAGGATCCTCTTCCCTGTAAAATCATATTTGATCATATCACACCTCGTTAAAACGGTTCGTTAATGACGCCTTCTTCAAATATCTCGTCCGATTCCAGGATGGGAAGGATATCGTCTGCCCGGATGGTGGCGGAGGCCACACCCCAGGAAAGGCCCACGCCGAAACAGCAGAACATGGTATGCACACTTTCACCGGTAATAGTTCCATATCGGTCACAAAGGGCCATTGTCACGGCAGGCGCCGACGTATTGCCGTACCGGTCCAGGCACAGGGGCATTTTCTCCATGGGGATTTTGAATTTCTTGGACAGCTGCCTGGAGATGTACTGATTGGCCTGGTGGAAAGCAAAGCAATCATACCCCTCGATACCTACGCCGGTCCTGGCGATAAAATCACGGATCGCCGCAGGGACTTCGGAGATGGTAAAGCTGAAAACATCTGTGCCATTCATGTACGTATTGTAAAGGTTACGCACGTTGCCGTCCGGCCAGACCTGATCTTCCTTGGGTGCGTCCATGTTCCGATAGCCGCCGGCGGGGGCAATGATCTGCCGGTAGCCCTCCCCGTCGGAGCGGAGGAGGATATCCATGGGATCGCACTTTGCCTTTTCCAGCAGGAGCGCCGAACCGCCGTCTCCGAAGAGCATGGCGACGGATCGATCCTTGGGATTAACCATTTTCGTCAGGGTCTCGCCGGTAATCAGGAGAGCCCGGGAAATATCCGAATTGGACATCATGGAGCCCAGCACCTGCAGGCCATACACCGTGGCCGAGCAGCCCAGGCCGATGTCAAAGACGGCGCACTCCTTGGACAGTCCCAACCGCTTCTGGAGGACACAGGCCGTGGCAGGTCTCCGGTAATCTACGCTGTGGGCGATAAAGACCAGGGCGCCAATCTCCTCCCGGGGAACCTTTTTCTCCTCCATCAGCCGCTCTGCCGCGACAAAGCCCAGATCGGAAGCGGTCTGGTGGAGCCGCGTCCGACGGAACTCCTTCACGCCGGTCATCTTGGTGAATTTGTCCACGGTTTCTCTTCCGAAATCGTCCACAAACTCCTCCACCGACACCCGCTGCACCGGGACGGCGGAAGCGACGCCGGAGATTTGAATATTCTCATAATGAAAAAAAGGCATGGCAAACGATCTCCTATGCTGTCAGCTGTCGCTCCGTGGCCGCTGGACCGGAACCGGACTTGATCTGCTCTTTCCGAATGTGAAGGAGATGTGCCGCTTGAAATGCCATCCCACCAGGGCCCAGCGGATGAGTAGCAACTCTATCATATACTTGATGAAGACATGGCTTAGGTAGTCATTAAAGCTGGCGTAAAAATACATTAGAAATACATAGGCAATGAAAGAATACAGCAACAATCTGAAATCGATGGGGCTGTTCCCGCTGCGTTCCCTGCATTTACAATATAGTAACATATAAATAACGCCAAAAAAGATCATGATAAGGACAAAGCCCCAGAAACCAAACTCAACATACGGATCTCTCAAAGCTGTAGGTGCATTTCCGACGGATTCACCTGTCGGGCTAGTCATAAACTCTGAATAATAATTATACCTTCCGGGCCAGCCGAAAAGTGCCGTCAAGGACTGGTTCGTATAAAAAAAGGTCTTTCTGCCCCAAATCTCCGGTTTAGGAAGTGGATTCCTCCAAAACTGATCCAGAACAGCGATGGGAGACCCAGCATAAAATGTGACATAATACAGCATATCCCAGTCATTTTTTTTCCCCGCTAGATGGCGAACCGCCGAAAATATAACGCCCAGCACTACAATAGAAATCGCCATGCCCCGAACCACCTTCCGGGTTTCCCGGCTTTTTTTCCAGCCCACAGACCTTCTGTGAATCGTATAGGCCACCACCAGGACCACCACCCACAGGCGGATCATATTGGAGCGGTCCCCCTGCATGAAGGTAGTCAATGAATACAGAATGGGGGGGATCCAATTTAAGGAGATTTTCTTTTTTGCCGCCACCAGATTATTTCCGATGATATAGGCATAGACTACCCCTAACATCCGACTTACTTCTACCATATTCCTCGTAAGGAATGGCACACGGAGTGACGGGTCATTTGGATCCGCAAGCCGTCCCGTCAGCGTCCTGTATCTGGCCACCGCCAAGATCCAGTTGGAATACCCAGTCAGCCGACGAATATGAGAGAAGATCAAAAGCATGGCAACGATCTGAAAGGCAATCACCACAATCGTCTTCAACGCGTTTACACTGATTTCTTGAGGCTTCTCCACATCGTGGCTCAGCGCAAAAACTCCGGTTCTGGGAAGGTTGGACAATAGTACGCCCAAGTATCCGCCGATCATGGTGGCAATGATCGCGGTGACGATCAGTCCCGTGGTTTTTGGGGAAAACTCCAGACCCCAGCGTTCTTCGTTATAAAAGGTGCAAAAGCTGGCAAATAGAAACACCAACGCCACGGCTGTGGGTGGCGCCAGCAAATCCTTGTCAAATATGACATAGGAGAGGATAAAGAGCGCGCCGATAATCGCGATCGTCAGCCCAAGCATAAAACGAATTCCTTCCTAAATCGACCGTAAAAAGCTACAACTATTGATTCCGCACCAGAAACAAGCATTTCTCAGTAAGGGACCGTATATCTCCATCTCCGGCGAAAAACCGGAAAGCAAATTTCAACAGGTAAAAAGAAGAAGCTGGATAAGACCCAGAGAATTGCCGAAATTGTGCTGTGCAACAAGGAGAAGAAGGTGATCACATCACCCCCGGGATCATACGGTGATTCCATATGATCCCGGACAGATGACTGACTACACCGCTCGCCGTCTTACTTGTTCATGAGAGCGATGATGTCGCCCACGGTCTCGAAGCCCTTGATGGCATCGCCGGTGAGCTTGACGCCGAACTCGTCCTCCATCAGGACAATAAGGGACAGCTTCGCCATGGAATCATACTCGTCGATGTCCTCCAGAGCCTTGTCCGCAGTGAGGTCGCCCTCGTCCAGCTCCAGCATATCCTCCAGCAGCGCGAGCTTTTCACGTTCCGTCATTCGATGACCCTCCATAATGATAACTATTTACATCAGCCCAGGGCTGTATGCAACAATGCTCGATCCTGCGATCAGGCTTCCTCCGGCACTTTTAATTCGCCATTATCGTCGTAATCGTCGGAATACCCGTCCTCATAGGTGTCCTTCCCTTCCGTGATAGGAAGGATATCCTTCACGTTCATTTTAAAGCCCACTACGCCCCAGGAAAGGCCCACGCCGAAGGAACTGGTGAGCAGGTTCACTTCCCGGTCCTCCTGCAGGGGGCCGTACTTGTCCACGATGGCCAAAGGAACGGAGCAGCCGCTGGTATTGCCATAGCGATCCAGGCAGACCGGAACCTTCTCCATTGGCATGCCGACCCGCTTGGCCACATTCCGCAGGATCATCATGTTGGCCTGGTGGAGCACCAGATCGTCGTAATCCTCAATTCTAGTGCCAGTCTTATCCATATAATCCTTCAGGAGCTTCGGGACCTCGCCAATAGTAAAATTGAAGACGGCGATATCGTCACCTGGGATTCCTTGCGGCCCTTCCGGATGCTTCCAAGCACCGTATGGAATAGATAGAGCTTTATGCCCGGTTCCATCGCTCATCAAAGCAGAACAAAAGCCCTGATCCGAGGTTTTTGCCACGAGAATGGCGGCACTTGCGTCCCCAAACAACAGAGTGGTATTGGAGTAGATTACTTTTTTTCTATGAAGCCTTCCGCGAGCAAGCGAATCACCAACGGTTACCAGCGCCTTCTCCGCCGAAGAAGTTTTTAAAATGCTGGCAGCCAGAGAAACACCATAAACAAAACCGGAGCAACCCAGATTGATGTCAAATGCCAGACAATCCTTTGACAGTCCTAATCGCTTTTGCAGAACCAGCGCAGTGGAGGGCGTACGGTAGTCCGGCGTCTGGGTCAGGTTGATCAGCACGCCAATCTCCTCCGGTTGATAATACCCCGCCTCCATGATCTGCTTTGCGGCAGAAAACGAATAATCGCCGGCAGTCTGATCAAAGGAACTTCTTCTCTTCTCACGAATCCCGGTATTCTTCATGAAATTCTTGAAATACTTGGGATCGGGGTTGTCCATTTCACTTGCAACATCGATTACGGTCGACGGCACCGACGCCGCCATAGCAGCAATCTTCACACCTTCAAAATGACTGAAAACCATAGTCTTAGTATCCTCTCTGTCAGCAGCTGGCAAATCCGCCGTCCACGGGCAGATGCACGCCGGTAATGGTGCGGGAAGCGGGAGAGAGCAGGAAGATGATAGCGTTGGCCACGTCCACGGGGTCATTCATGCCCAGGAACTGCCGGGGGCTCTCCTTGACCTTCACCTCGGTCTCCTTCGCCGTGGCCTTCAGCTCCATGAAGTCCTTGTACATGGCCGTGGTGGTGGCTGCAGGCTGGACGGTATTCACACGGATGCCCTTCTCGCCAAGCTCTCGGGCCAGACTGCGCATGGCGCCGTCCATGGCGGCCTTGGAAGCGCTGTAAGCCGCCTGGGCGGTGGCGCCGTGGGTTGCATGAATGGAAGAGATCCCGACGATGCTCATGCCTTCGTTGTAGCGGCCCTTTTTGCTGAGGATCCGGCAAATCTCAAAGAAGGAGTAGAAATTCACCAGCATGATCTTATGCAGCCGCTCGAACTTATAGTTGATCAGAGGAAGGCTTTTCACGATGCCGGCGCACTGAACATAGCCGTCAAAGGGGCCGGTTTCCTTCACAATGTCCACCACCAGGGGCTCCAGCGCTTCGATTTGAGAGAGGTCCACCGGGTGGATGCTGTGCCCTTCCCCTTTCAGCATGGTCAGGGTCTCCTTCAGGCCCTCCTCCTGCAGATCCATGATGGCGACCCGGGCGCCAAGCTCGCTGAGGGTGATCGCCGTCTGGCGGCCGATACCGGAAGCGCCTCCGGTGATGAGAACGTGCTTTCCTGCCATTCTGATGTAATCCGACATGAATCGTTCCTCCCAGAAAAATGATATCTTTAAAATTATACTACAGATCAGCACTTAAGGTCAACTGTAAACA
>JAEEGL017453395.1_pt1 | contig 10895 bp, 3 predicted proteins | sample 9134231 | NCBI WGS metagenome assembly JAEEGL01 (sample SAMN16246548, study PRJNA631951) | gut metagenome | biome: gut microbiome; feature: rumen; material: fiber-attached | host: Bos | place: Iran: Karaj | collected 2018-10
AGAAATACGAGTTTGCCGGTGGTAATATCAAGAACTGTATCCTGAATGCCGCATTCCTGGCAGCCGCCGATCCGGCTGCGAACGGAGAGGTACACATGAGGCATTACTTAAATGCCATCAAGTACGAGTTCGTGAAGGTCGGCAAGGTATTCACGAAGTCCGACTTCGAGCCGTATGCGGAAGATGTAGGACTGGCATAGTTATTGCTTCGACGCCGTGAAATACAATGTCACCGCAGGACGCTTTCGCTTCGTAGCGCTTGCTTACGTTGCTAAGCTCGTGAGGAACCTCGCTAAGCAACGAGTACCGCTAACGACCTGCTTGTGACAATTGCATTCACGTCGTCGTGTGAATAGATGTACGCGACAATATGAGGAGACGAATTATGAAGATCGTCAGAAACTATAAAGGATTAAAGAAGTGGGCGAAGACGCTGTTCGTTGCACTGCTCACCATATGTATAGTGTTCACCACGACAGGGGTGGGGACTCTGATCGCGTATGCGGATGAATGCACTGCGGGCGGAGAGCATGAAGCTGCAGCTTCTCAATGGCTTCCCGATGACAACAATACGCACAGCTACTATACGAAATGCGCTATATGTCATGAAAACCTCAGCGTTGAGAATTCAGAACCGCATGTTTTTGATGGTTATGAAGAGAAAGATGCTGACAGCCATTATAAGTTATGCAGTAAATGCGGGGCGAGGATAGAAGAAGCGCACACAGACTCCGGAGACGGAACCTGTGTATGCGGGTATGCCATGAATCCGGCTGCCGATCCTCCCACAGATCCTGTTCCTGACTGCAGCGAAGGTCATACCCGTGGCGATAATCCTCAATATGGTCATCCCTCTGCTACTGCGCATAGCTATGTGTGTACGGTATGCGGACAGACTATAACAGAGGATTGCACATTTGATAATGGTGTATGTACTGTCTGCGGAGCGTCAGAACCGGTTATGCTTCGCAGTCCGTTGCGTAGTTCACCGACCTATTCCAATCCAAATCAGTTGACTTCAGCAGACATTGACGGAAATATCAGTGTGAGTGATCTGGCGGGAATGGGTATTACATTGCTTTACGAAACTTCTGCTGACAAGCAGGATTATTACGTCGGTAGTTGCCATTTTTCCGTTAGTTGTGCTGATCCAAACGTGGATCTAATTGGTTTAAGTACTTCTGATTTAACAGGTTGGAGCAGCTCTGTCAACTATGAGACCATTGGGAATAATCAGACTGTTCAGAAATATCTGAAGATTCATAGAACTGATACCGGCCAGCACTACTACTACATCCTCACTATCCCCGGCATCACCATAATCAACGGTGCTGAGAATACTCTACCCAATGGAACCATTACTGTCGGTTCATATACCAGTACGAATACTGACGCTACTGTTGCAGCAAATAACCCGTCCGATACCAAGTATACGACTGATACATCTCAGACCATCACTATCACTGCGTCCGATGCTTCGGGCATCAGCAGTATACAGTATTACGTCAGTGACGGATATGTTGTGAATCCGGCGTCCATACTCAGCTGGACGACATATGATCCCGCCAGCAGACCTTCTACTCCTTCAGGCAGGGATTGCTATATATATGCGAAGATCACCGATAACGAAACAGTACCTAAGGTCTCATATCGCGCATCCGGCAAGATCGCATTTACTGCAGCAAACGGCCCTTCCACCGGCAAGATCACGGTGGATGATTACAGCTCGGATAAGATCGCGGCTACCGATGAGACCGTATATATAACCAGAGAACAGCAAAAGATCAAGATCGAGGCTGCCAATGCCACATCGGGAGTACAAAGGATCGATTATGCTATCTCCGAGGATCCTTATTACACCGTATCGGATATTCTCGGTGCTGTCATTGATGAAAAGATGAAGTGGAAGCCCTATTCGGATACCGGACGCCCGACACTTCCCCTGAACAAGGCGTCATATGTATACGCGCGTATCACGGGTAATGACGGCAGTTATACATATCTCTCCACGGGGAAGCTCATTCATGACACCACTCCGCCTACCGTTGATTCGGTGACGCTTAATTCACGCAGTAACGATCAGATCCTGCCCATCACAGGTAAGGATACCCTGAGCGGGATAGATACTTTCTATGTATATTATGAGCCCAAGAAAGATGACTCCAAGGTTCCTACGGCAGAGGAAGTCATAAATAAGGGGGTAGCTACTCAGGTTGAGGTCAGAGACGGCAAGTCCGCCGCAGCGTCGGTCACTTATTCGACGAATGACCTGCTCAAGGATGTTACATATTCATTTTACGTAGTGGCCAAGGATAAAGCCGGCAACATCAGTGCGGTCAAGACATATGAGACCAAGGGCGAGGGCCCTGCGAGCAAGGATGTGTCCGGTAACAGTATAGACAGCGGAAGTGACGGCAGCGGGCTCGCGGCAGCACCGAACGGAATAGCCGGTTCAGGCGGAGGATCCACCCCCAAGGGCAGCGGTTCTTCGGGACTTGCAGCGGCACCGAACGGTATCGCGGGATCCGGCTCGGGATCCGGATCGGGTTCCGCTCTGGACCGTCAGATCAACCGCAAGCCTTATATCTCGGATGCTACCGGTGATACGAAGATCGGTCTGGATGCCACAGGCGGCTGGGACAAGATCACTGATGAAGTCAAAGGAGCCACCGAAGGGACCAGCATGGATGTTGAGATGGCCGGCTTAAGCGTTATCCCGGACAGGGTTCTGGGGGCTCTGCGCGGACGTGATCTGAGTGTCACTTTCAAGCTTCCTCAGGATGTGGAGTGGCAGATCAACGGTAAGGATATAGAGACATCCTCCGGTGCCGATATAGATATGGGCGTTGTGGTGGGTGCACGAAATATTCCTCTTGATATGCTGGATGCCGTTACAGGTACATTCCCGCATACCGAAATAGAGCTTAAGCATGACGGGCCTCTGGGATTTACCGGTAAGCTCCGTGTACCTCTGGGTGCTTCCAATGCGGGTATGTATGCATATCTGTACTATTATGATACCGAGGCACAGGAACTTGTTCTTAAGCAGTCGTCTCAGGTTAATTCAGTCGGCATGGCAGAGTTTGATTTTAACCATGCTTCCGATTATACGATCGTGCTCAGAGCGGATGAGATGATGACGGGCACAGCGGAAACTGACGAGGATGCCGCAAAGACAGCTGCCACCTTTGATGAAACATCGGATGAATCCACATCCGGATCATATGTATTCAGCATGAGCGATGCCGTAGGAAGCAGCGCTTCGGTACGTATATGGCTTTTTGCCGTAGCGATCATCAGTGCGCTGCTCTGCGGAGCGATCCTCTTCATGCCGGGCCTTCAGCTTAGGGAAGCGGAGTGATCCGGAGCGGTTGTAATTCTTTTTTGGGAGATCTGATACATGGCGCTGACTGAAAACACCGCCGTTGAGCAAAAGACTAATGGCTCTACAAATACACAGATCGATGTAATGTCGACAGAAATGCAGGCGACTGAGGTTGTTGTGCGTTTTGCCGCGCACGGAGGATTATCGCGCAAAGATGTCGATATGCTCATAGAAGCGAGTGAAGGTAAGCTCACTCTTGATAATACCGTAGAAGAGAATATCGAAGCTGAGTCGTCTGAAGAAACCGAAAAAGACGATATAGTTGAATTTGATGTAAACGGCACGGCTGTAAAAGGTAAAGTGGGAGACTACGTAAGCGTAGCTCCCATTCATTTGTTTTCCGGAGTGACTCTGGACATGGGCTCTTCACAGGTGCTTATTGAAGAACCAGATGAGAGCGGCCGTGTAACCGCATCAATGTCCGGTGACGGAGCCAGACTGATACTCTCCACACGATCCGATACCAAGTGGCATAACAAGGCCGGCCAGGAAAAAACTTTTAATCAGATCCTTGAAGTCGCAGCCGGTGATATCACTCTTTCAGGTATCAACAAGGGGAATAAGGGCGGTGATATTTCCGGTCTTGTTTCCGGACAGCTTGCATTCATTCTTCCGGGTGAGGGAATACTCTCTGCGTCGCACGGACTGATCACGGGAAAGAGGATAGTATGCAGGGAAGATTGCGTTCTGTTTAAAGAGGACGGTTCAACACAGCGTTTCGGAAGAGTCACAATCGACAGTGAGGGTATCATGGCGGATTCAAACCGGATAGAGTCACTGTCTCTGTCAACGGAGCCGGAGAAGGAGCCTGCTCCTCCCTCAGAGGATACTCCTGAACCTGCAACACCGGCACCGGCTGCGCAGGAACCTGCCGCTCCCGCTCAATCCGAAGAGACTCCCGGAGAAGCCTCCGAAGAACGTAAAGTCATAGACATCACCTCTTTTTCGGAACTTACAGATTTCGGAAAGGCTCTGCTCGCGAACGGAAAAGGTGCTTTCAGAAATGTATCATTCGTTGCCGATGGTGAAATATACAACATAGATGACGATGAATCGCAGGAAGAGATACTTGCAGCTTTCCTTGAAACAGGTAAGGGAGCTGGTATTGACATAGCAAAGGAAGCCGGAAAGGCTTTGCTTAAGACCAAGGGTGGAATAGGCAAACGTTTTGCACAGGCATGGCTTACTGCAAGAACCGAGTTCGTTGACTTTGTCGGAGGGGCGGCTGAGGTTCTTAAAGATTCCCAGAAAACCATTGATGCCCTGAAAGATCTGCATATTCCGACCGGTGTACTGCAGAAAATCCAGGACAAGCTGACTGCAGCATCCGAGAAGACCACTGAAATGACTGCCGATTTTCTGAAGGTTCCTCTCAGTGACGAGGATGATGACGGCGAAGATAAAGAAGACGATGGACCTGGACTAAAGGCGGAGATCAAGATCCTTCCGGGGCTGTTCAGCGTCGAACTGTCGGCCAAACCCATCTTAAATCTTTCCGCAGGCGGAAACATGGATATAAGCAAGGAACTTGATTCGTTCACATTCGGCCTGAACGGACGTGGTGAAGTCGGTCTGAATCTTGCCGTGGCAGCGATAGTGGGCAATTCGATCCTCGCGCTTTCGGGTAAGATCGATGCCGAAGGAAAGCTTGTCGGCGCCCTCGGTGATAACAAGTTCTTTGAGATAAGTGGATTTACGATAACCGTTGCCGGTAAAGGAAAAAATACCACGGCTAAGGTCAACGGCAGCGCCGATATGGACCTTATGGTAGACCTTGAGTTTTCATTAGGAGGCGCTATATCAGTAGGTTCAGAGATCATCAGCTGGGAGAAGGAACTCGTTGCGGGAAGGCTGACGTCGACTGCAGCCACCGTTTCTTTTTCCGCCAAAGTAGCTAAGCACGGCAAGCTTTTGTCCATATACGGCTGGCATCTTGAAGAAGGTGTCAATCTGACCACAGCATTCTTTGATAAGGCCAAATCCTCAGCCATGAAGGTGGCTCTTGAAAAAGAACCGAATATCGCCGGTGTAAATGATTTTATAAGGGAGATTCCCGAAAGGCGAAAGAAACTCAATGATCTGAATAATCTGCTTGCTCCTCTTCGCAAAAGAATAAACACTACTTCCGCCATGGTCTTTTCCAAGGAAGAGGATGCATCTAATAAGAAACTTGTCGATGAATTGGAAAAGCTGATGCAGGCTTATGATGCGCAGGTTGACCTGAATAAAATAGACCTTGGGCGTATTAACAATGTTATAGCGGATTATAAAGAACTCTCGGAAGTTAAGGATCCCGTAGAGGCCAGCCGAAGGTCCGTGAAAAAAAGAGATATCCGCATAGCCAGGATTCAGGAATGGAGAGACCAAAACAAGGCAAAACTTGACAGCGGAAAGATCGGCAGAAGAAGAGTTCTAGATTTTTATGAAGCGATCGCCGAAGGCGCATACGGATACGCTAGAGATGATGAGGCATTTGTTGACAAAAAGGTGCGTGATGCACTGTTCTCACGTGCTGCGATCATTGAGTATGAGACCGGCAGGCTGGAAGAAAAGAGAAACACCAGGAAGTCCAGGATCGAAATACTGGAGGAATATGTCAAAGACAGCAAGATAAATGTCAATAAATTCAGTGAAGATTTTATTGAGAAATACACTGATGTCCGTGGAAAAGGAAAAGGCGCTCTTCATAATATCTCAAAGACCGGTATCGAGATGGGACTGTTCCAGCCTTCGACACTCAGGAAATCACTGCTGGCATATGAGGAGAACCGCGCTCTCAAGGTTTCAGCCGGAGAGTTCAAAACATTTGTTGATAATACGGAAAGCTGGAAAAAAGCAAAGAAATTCGACAAGGGTTTTAACAAGGCAGCATATGACGATGATAAGCCTATCTGGAAGGCTTTTGTAATGAAATATGCTACTTCCGGCGAACTGCTTGCGTATGAAAAACAAGCCACTAATAAAGCCCTTGACGGCGTATTCAATTTTAATGACCAGACGCGTTTCAGACTGTTGAGCGAATTGAAGACCAAGAGGAACACATACAATGATCCCAAGGCGACAGAAGAATCAAAAGACAAGGCTTTGACTTCGGGACGGGAAATGTTTGAGTCATATTTCAAGAGCAGTGATAAACTCAAGGAATTCTTTGATGTGAAGAACAGGTATAAGACGCTTTCCGCTGACAAGATGCGTGAAAGAATCAAGACTCTGGCAACTTATGACGGCTATATAAAGAATACCGGTATCGGAGACCGTATTACTTCTCTTGAGGAAGGTGATCCCGAAAGGGTAAACAGAGAACTGTATGACAGCGAAGAGAACATGAAGATATATGCCAACTATGTTGATTATCTTGTAAAAGAAAAGGACTACAGTACCAATGTGTTCTCCATTAAGAAAATAATGGATTACGAAAAAAACCAGAAGTCCAGCGACAAACATGCCGAGAGGATCGAATTCCTCCAGAACCGGGAGAAAGAGATCGATCTGATGAACAAAAGTTTTGATACCGAGCAGGCAACCACCCATACCAAGGATACTGTGGGTATGTATTTCTCGGGAATAAGACCCCAAGGATATAAAGAAAAAAATGTGAAAGTCGGCAAAAAGGAAAAAGATGCGCAGGGAACCATAAGATACAACGTTTCGGTTGCAAAAGCATATGTCGAAGATCTTAAGTCAACTCCTCCGACAAGTGCGGGTATGCTCGAAGCATTGAAGTGGGAAGCAACCCGTCAGGTCAGCAGGCTCTCCATAGCAAGTAATCAGATGAAGGACTCAAAGGCTTCCAATTCGGTTGAGATGTATAAAGAATGGAGCAAGACCGTCGGTAAGAGTTCTGCCGATCTGATGAACGCCGGTCTTGCTGCGGTTGACAGGGATAACTACGGCTTTGATGAGATGATCAATTATATAGAGTTTGTCATAGGCGGAGAAAAGCACCTTAACAGGGTGGATGCCCTGGAGGATATGATAGACAAGAAGATGCCCGAAGACGAGATCAAGAAATCCTATGTGGAACGACTTGGAGCCGGCGGCGGTTTCGCCGAAGCGGCAGTTGACAACGAGAATCTTGTTAAGCAGGTTCCGCTTATTCCGTCACTTTATCTTGAATTTGCCAAGTCACAGGAAGTCAAGACTATGATAGAGGGACGTTCCGAAAAGCATAAAGCCAGACTTGATAAGATAAGGGCCGCAGGTGACAGCAAGGAAAGTGTATTGGAACTGCTGGAATGGTATTCCGGCTCGGGAGCTACCCAATATGATGAAAAACTGCTTCACACACTCATAGTTCAAGGGGATTCGAGCAAGCTTACTCCGAAGGCCATTATTGATTTTGAAAAGAACAAGGCAGAAGTCGGAAGCCGGAAGCATCAGGATCGTCTAAACGCCGTAAATGCGACGACAACAGATGAAGAAGCCCGAAGCATATATATGAACGAGCAGAACAAGGGCGGAGCCGGGTTTGAATCGGCTCGCTTCAAGGATCTTGATGAACGCAAGGAAGCTGAGGTCAGATCGCGTTCCGGCTACGATGAGATCGCAAGGATACTTGAATACGAGAACAAACGAAAAGAATTCTGGGCGGATATTGAGATCAAACTCATGGAGCCCGTTAAGGAGCTTGAAGAAAAGAAAAAAGCAATAGAAGAGAACATAGCTATAGCCAAAGGACAGATATCGATCATAAACCGCGATCTTGAAACTCTCAGAAAAGGTACGGAAAAACTTGATGATGCCAAGACTGCCGTACAGACAGCAGGTAATAATCTTGTTATCCTTTCCAAGGCTGAAGAGACCGTTACCAAGTTTGAAACGCTTCTGGACGAGACAAACAAAGAAGCTGATAAGAAGAAAGAAGAACTTAAAAAGATTAAGGCTGATATGGCAAAAGAATTGGGCGACGGGCCGGGGGTGAAAGCTAATGGAACTTGATAAAGGCCCTTTTGGGAGTGTCCATGAGGAGATACGGGCATGGATGTCTTTTGTGGATATTCTGAGCAGACTGCTGGTTGTGAGCACAGAAAGCAAGGGACAGTATATGCCGGCAAGGATAGGATACCGTCCCGGTGCAGACCATATCGCCGAAGCACTTCTGGATACGGAAAATGCCGAATACGAGAACTCGTCCGGCCTGCGGCTTATATATGAGGATCTGCTCGCCAGAGGTGACAGCTCCTCCAATGAAGGGATCGCTGCCGTGATATGGAATCTTTTCAGGTCATCGGTTTTCGATGACTGTGAGAGGGTTGCCTTCATCATAGCACTCAGCGTTGATCTTAACAGAAAATATGAGCAGATATTCGATCATCTGTCCGGAGACGGATCGGGAACCGGACGTCCGACTGTCGGGCTCATACTTGATATGTGCAGGCTTTTTCTGCCTGAAGAAGACTGCAAGGTTACAGGTCTTATTAACGATGATTCCCTTTTCAGGCGTCTGATCACCTGCAATACCGCATATCACGGAAGCATGATGGGCGAAGAGATCAGGCTTCGCAAATCCGTGATAATGCTGCTCATGGGGAGTGAGGATGAACTGGTCAAAGCATCCGGCGTCATCGGTTATCTGCGTGCGGCTGATACACATGCAAAAGTCATCGCAGGAAACGTACTTGAAGATCTGCGCCGGATCGCAAAAGGCTCCGCAAAAGCGGTGATCCACCTGCGGGCCCCCAAGGGAATGGGCAGAAGCTTTCTGGTAAGTCGTCTTGCAGCTGAAGAAGGTCTCGGAGTTATCAGGATACATCTTCCGATGCTTCTTTCCATGAAACAGGATTTGATCAGGGATACTCTTGAAGAGATCGCTCTTAAGCATCTTCTGTTTTCCGACATGATCTATCTTGAAGCGGATGATCTGGCCTCGCTTGATACCATGAAACTGCAGCAGTCCATTCAGATACTTCAGCAGTATGTATTTAAGATATATATCGGTGCGGATGGCAGGATCCCCGATGAGATCTTAACCGAGGGCTCTGTCTTCAACATTCCGGTCAACAGACCTACCAGAGCAAAGCAGAAGATCATATGGGAGGAACTCGCCGAAGCAGCGGGGATTTCCTATGCACCTGACGTATCACTTGATGAAGTCGTATCCAAGTTTAACCTGACTCCCGGACAGATAGAGCAGGCACTCAATTGTTGCAGCGTATTGTATGCAGGCAGGAAAGACGGTGCGCAGCCCGGAGATGATCACGAAATCCCGCAGCTTACGGGACCACAGATCGAAGAGCAGCTCCGCAGCTTATCGGGCGAGAAACTCGGCACACTTGCCAAGAAGCTTAACGCGACGTTTGGCATAAACGATATCCAGCTACGCGATGATACGCGAACTCTGATCTATCAGGTACTAAGCCGTATCAGGCACAGGAGCGTGGTCAACGACACATACGGATTCGCCGCCAAACTTCCGTACGGCCGCGGTGTATCCGTGGTTCTCTACGGACCTCCCGGTACCGGCAAGACGATGCTCGCCTGCGTCATTGCTCATGAACTCGGTCTGGATCTGTACAGAGTCGATACATCGGAGATCGGAAGCAAGTACATCGGTGAGACGGAGAAGAACTTAAGCGCGTTGTTTGATGCGGCCAAAGGTTCCAACGGAATTCTCTTTTTCGATGAGGCTGATGCTCTTTTTGCCAAAAGGACCGATGTTGAGAGTTCCAATGATAAGCATGCCAACTCCGAAGTGGCTTTTCTCTTACAGCAGATAGAGGAGTATGACGGGCTCTCGATACTTGCCACCAATGCCGTACATAATTTCGATGCGGCGTTCAAACGTCGTATGACATATATGATCTCCGTGGACAGACCGGATGAAGAGGAGAGGCTGCTGCTGTGGCAGCATGTATTCCCCGAAGCGACACCGCTGGCCCGGGATGTGAACTTCGCACTATACGCTCGTGTCGATGGCATGACAGGCAGTTCCATTAAGGCTGCGGCGGTCAGCGCCGCGTATTTCGCGGCATTCGAGGGACGAGCGGTCTCGAATGCCGACATCATCGAAGCCATCGATGCCGAATATCGCAAGGCCGGCAATATGTCCGGCATCAAACAGAGTCTTCAGTCCGGAATGCTGTGACACTTTTGTGACACAGCATTTTTTATTATATTTCCGTAACTTGTTGGAAGTTTGTTGGAATAATTGCATTATAATACAATATGTTGTATTATCGTTTCAGCATTCCGCAAGAGATTGATAACACAGAGAGGAGAGGAAGTTTATGAAAAAGGGTTTAGCGTTACTTATGGCCTTCATTCTCTCCACAACGATCTTTGTAGCAGACGTCATGCAGATCAGCTTGATCGTCAGGGCAGAGGAAGTTGTGGAAGAAACCGAAACTGAGCCCGAAGCACAGCTTCAGACTCAGGAGGGGCAGACCGGAGATCCGATCGACAGTAACCCCGAGGCTCAGGCAGCTTATCAGAAGTGGCTCGAAGAGCAGGCCAAGGAAGCCAATGAGCAGCAACAGCAGCAGGATGATGATGCTGCAAGAGAGGCAAGAGA
>JAEEGL010338529.1_pt1 | contig 10894 bp, 15 predicted proteins | sample 9134231 | NCBI WGS metagenome assembly JAEEGL01 (sample SAMN16246548, study PRJNA631951) | gut metagenome | biome: gut microbiome; feature: rumen; material: fiber-attached | host: Bos | place: Iran: Karaj | collected 2018-10
GTACTGGTGTGACTTATTCTTCTGTGCATCCAAAAACATCTTCATTGCTTTTGCCAACACATTTGCTGTCAGCTTACCGGTGCGTATCGAAAGAGATACGACCTTTTGATTTACTTCTTCCTGCATCTTTTTCTCCTTTCCGGGCAATGCCCGGTAATTGCAGTGGTGTCAGGGAGGCACCACCAGCCTGTGTAGATTTATCTTGTTCATATGTCTCTCCTCATCACTTTTGGACATCGTGTCCAGAAGTTCATAAAACAAAAAAGTGCAGTCCCAAGATTTCTCTCAAAACTGCGCTATCGCTGTCGTATATTCATTTTTCACTCCAAAAGGTATATTGTATTAAGCTTTGCTTCAAACTGACCATCTTTCAGGTGCATATCATCAAGCAGCAAGCACTGGAAGACCACCTTACGAATATCTGTCAGATTGAATATCTTACGATGCTCGGAAAGCTCTATGAACTCCGGTGCCATCTCACCTGCCAAAGCCTTTCTGTGCATGATTGAGAGCAGATACAATCCATTGATGATATGCCTGCCGGAAAGAGGAAAAGCAAAGGTCTCCGCTCCTTCATATGTGAATCTGTATTTATCCATCTGATCCTGGGGAAATGAGAAGTAGCAAGGTACTGTTTCCACAAATACCTTTCGCTCATATACCGGCTCACACCGCTTGGCATAGAGGATTATGTTCATATAATTGGCATTGCGCTCCATCACATTATTCCGCCTGTGAAAACTATCCCCCTTAATAAGATGATGTTCGGTATAAACATTATTCCGTGTCATATCATTTGCCAGGTTCTCAAACTCAGCTGTCCGAAACAGATATACCAGCACCTCTTTCAGCTTCGATTCCGATGTGATCCCCTGCAGCGCATCTTTCGGATACTCTATATGATCAAAGGTCAGCGGAGCACTTCCCTTTTTGATCTCCTTTTCGATCATTCTCCTGATGTCTCTCGTTGATTCCATAAATCTCCTCTCCACTTTCGGGCATCTCGTCCAAAAGTTAAAATAAAAAGGCAGCTATAAGATTTCTCTCATAACTGCCATATCGCCGTATGTACATTCTTTTTACTTTAAGCTATCAAGATAAGCAACAATCCCATCCGCTATCTCATGTATGTCATTATCCATCCATCTCTGTCTGGATCCCGATACCCTTTTCAAATACTGTTCATCCTTAAATGTTGCCGTAACACGTTTCACAATATCTGACACTGTATTCTCAAACATCCCATCATCCTTAAAAATCAGCAAATCCATTATCTCAAGCACCTTATCCCTGGAAATAATGTCCTTAAGATAGAACATATCATAAATATCCTTATATCTGCGGCTATTGCTTCCAAACTTTAGCAGGGAACGAAGCTTCTCTACAAACGACTGCTCTACAGTATTCTTTAAAAGCGTTGCACCCTCGTCATCCATACATACATCAAAGCAATACTCTTCCTGATCGATCTCCAGATGCTTATGTACTCCAATGTCTATCTTGCTGTTCACAGTATTGCCGGAATCATCGCGAATGACAACTTCAATGCTCTTCCCATGATAATCCTGATGTTTAAGAACCTTTATCTCATCTTTCATTTCGATCGTAATTCCATCTATGCAGTTTAGTTTCTGCACAAAGGTTCTTATTGCGGAATCATCCAATGAATAATGGATGAAATCAAGGTCTATATCCTGCGTTGCCCTACGGTTGTTTTGAGTAAGGCTCCGCATCACCACTCCACCTTTTATGGTGACATTTCGGTTAAGTGGTCCCTCAGATATTGCCTTTAACACTATATCCTGACATACTCGCGAAGCAGCAAGTGCCCTTGTCAACCCTTCCTCCGAATACGCGTCCATCATCTCACGCAGATTCATCTCACATAACCTCCTCATCCAGTGCTTTTGATATCATTTTACTTTTAGGAAAGACAGACGCATATTCCTGAATACGCCATATTTCCAGATCATTTATTATCTCTCTGTAATTCATGATAATCTCCTTATACAGATCATAGGGCATGGTATTTTTATTCCGCAGCAGCTCAATCAGCATTCTTTCCCTGTCGTATATCCTGACTGTGGCACCATCAATAGTCTTTTCGCTAACTCCCTTCGAAAAAAGATCATCTCGCATATAAATCTGCCGGATTCTTGCATCACGGATCTTTGCAGCCTTATTTCTGGTTGCAAGATCATACTTCTCCGGGATCACATTTGTCAGACCATGACAATAAAATGCATATTCTCCGGTCAGTACAGCTTTAGGATACTTTGTCATGATTATCCCAAGCTCCGATTCGTATTTATTTGTGGAATATATGCCGTCTTCCTGCTTATACAGTGCCTGCTCTTCAACAGCTTTCGCAAGCTTATATGCACTTCCGCTCCTGTCAACGGCTTCTTTATATGTCATCAGCATTTTTGTAAACCTCGGTAATAATTCGTTTTTTACCTACTTTTACACAAATATACCTTTTTTGCATCAGATTGTCAATGTAAATATCGGTATTTTTTTTGTTTTTACCGACATTTACACAAATAGTCAGGATTTCATTTTTCTTTGATGCTTTTCAATGTTTCGTTCCTTCTCATTCTTGAAAGAAAGACTCTTGCAGCTCCCTTCCCAACTGACTTTCATCCGTATTTCACCTGATCGGTTTATATATTTGCATGGAATAGAATTCTTTTTTGCGTGAAGACATATTCCCTTCACTGAATCATGGCCCCTAAACTCTATCGGGAGATTAGTATGCACTGATCGGGGATTGCAATAGATATTCTGTTTGAACTCGATAAAATAGCTTACCCTTAATCCATTGTACTCGCCATCTCCTGCCAGGCAATAATTCCCGTTTTCAAGCTTTACAAAATCCTCTTTCAACAGATTGTTTATCCAAAAATATACAATCTTACGGTCACCCGATACCTTTCTGACCTGAGCATAGTAATCATCATATGTTTTTTTCATCTTTCCTCCCGTAACAAACGGCTGTGAAATCTAACTTTCACAGCCGCTTAGTTGATAATATTATTATATTGCTGCTTCTACTGTATCTTGATCCCCCTTTCCGCCAAACCGTCACCATACATATCATGATTCACCATAGCTCTGAAATGAAAATCTATCGTGTCGGAAGCATTGTAAAGAACTGTTATGATATAGTTTTTCTCATTTCCCACGCTTCTCCCGATACCGGATTCCTTAAGCTTATCCAGAGCGTACCTGAAAGTTTCTGCATCTATCTTTAGAAACTTGGACTTAACTACCTGATAAGGCATATCTATGCTGTTAACACGCACCGTCTTTCTCTCAAATGTCACAATATCAACCATAATATCTATGATGCCGTCTATCGTATCTTTTTCAAACTTGTACGAATTCTCTGTAAAAATATAATCATAGCCAATCTGTTCTTTGATGATTTCCTCATAGATTCTGCGATTCTCAATCATCTCATCATTCCTGTCTTTAGGCTTTGGCGGCAAAATGTGGATAACTCCGCTACTATGGGCGGATAAGATATGATCTGACTCAGTATACTCTGTTTCAGTATTTTTTGAGTCAGTATATCTTGGGTCGTGATTTCCGACCGGTGGGTCTGATTTTCCGACGGGGTAGTCTGTTTTCCCGACCCATGGGTCTGATTTCCCGACCGGGTAGTCTGATTTTCCGACCTGTGAAAAATTGTCATGATCCGTAAACCCATTATTTAACGGCATGTCATTTGGATGTCCCTCACATGACCGGTCTGAAAAACCGACCGCTTCATTCTTGCCAACTGTCTGTCCGGAATACTCGTCACCGTACTCATCTCCGAAAACAGCATCCTCCATGATAGGATTTACTACCGGGATTGTCCTGTCTGCGCCATCAGACTCACCGGTCTCTACATATTCATTAAAGTCATTTACGAAGATGATGTCGCTTTTACCAGCTTCCCTGCTCATTCGATCCACAAGTCCGATTCCACTATCCGTATCCAGTTCCCGCATGGTCTTCATAGCTTTATCCTTACCACAACGAAGCCATTTACGTATCTCCTTTATGGTAAATATGATGAATACCCGCTTATCCCTGGCAATCCACCCATTACTCTTAGACAGATCCATCCGGTTAAGCAGGAAAGCATATAACACAATAGCCTCCAACGAAAGATCAGCGAACTTGGGATCCTCAAATAACGCAATCGGCACCCGAAGAAACTTGTACTTTTCTGATTTATTTCCGAAGAAGGGACGAAATATTCCTTTCATAGGGCACCTCCTAATGACTGCTCTTCCAGTCGTCAAGAAGACTGAAGATTATTTTTTCTATCTGTTCGTTTGTATACTCGGATGAAAAATACTGGCTGAGGCGATTGTGTTTAATCGTTACCGTCCGCTCCGGTACCTGCTCAACGAACAAAATTGCATGTATAGCTTCCCGTGTACACATTCCGTCCTGACTCAGCTTTTTCAGGTTCTTCGCCTGCGTGAGAGACGGTGCTGTATTCAATTTCTGCATTTCATCATAAAGCAGCTCCTGCTCCTCGGTGGTTAAGTATGATATTTCAACCGCAGGATTAAATTTAAGCCTTTTATCATCCACCATACGGAGAAGTTCGTCTTTAAGCTCCGTGAGACGGATATATCGGTGAATCTGGCGCATGCTTTCCCCCGCGTCCTTACCGATCATTGCGGCACTTTTTAACTTGTCGCCAACTTGGCAACAAGTTGAATCATCCTCCTCCGATAACTTCCTGCCAACTTGGCAAGAAGTTGAATCCATACGCTTTCCCTGATGGCTTAATGCTTCCAGCTTCATTTTGTATGCAAACGCCTTTTCACTGGGCAAAGTCTCTTCTCTCTGGAGATTAGCGTCCACCATAGCGATTACGGCTTCATCATCTGTCATATCCCGGATCTCTACCGGCATCTCCACTAGGCCGGCAAGTTCAGCCGCTCTTTTCCTACGATGTCCGGATATCAGTTCATATCCTCCATCCTCTCTTGGACGCGCAAGACCGGGAACAAGAATTCCTCGATCTTTGATACTGTCAACAAGCTGCATCATCCGATCATCATCAACCACATGAAAGGGATGATTCTTGAAAGGATACAGTTCCGTAAGATCTATCTGTCTTTTGTTTCCCTTTGCCGGAGCTGCCGATGCAAACATTTCATCAAACCGACTGTTCATTTTTATCTTGGAGGCACTCTTATTCATTCGCCAGCACCTCCTTTGTGAGTTCCAGGTAAGCCTTTGCCACCTTTCCTTTTGGATCATGCTTATAGATACTGATACCTTCCGCAGACATTTCAGCAGCTCTTACGGAAAAAGGTATCTGGGTATTAAAGATCCTGCTGTGTTTATAAGTACTTCGCAGCATTTCACAGATATCTCTTGCATAAGTTGTCCTGATATCCACCATAGTAAGGAGTATTCCTTCCACTGTGATATCCGGATTAAGGGCATCCCTGACATTCTGCAGGGTAAGGAAGAGCTGTTCCAGGCCCTTATACGGCAGATATGCCGCCTGTACCGGTATAAGTACAGTGTCGGCACATGTAAATGCATTCATCGTGATCAGAGAGAGACTTGGCATGCAGTCGATAAGAATATAATCATAATTGTCCTTGATCTGATTCACATAGCGCCTTAAGAGTGTTTCCCTGCTCAAAGCCTTTTCCAAGAAGAACTCCACGCCGGACAATTCAATATTACTCGGCAGAAGATCCACCCCTTCGTCATGATGCAGGATGCCGTATCCTTCCGGAACTGTCTGGCGATCATTGATCATCTCCAGTACATTTGCCAGAGTTTCTTCCATTTCATCAGGCTGTTCATATCCCAGGCTGGCCGACAGAGATCCCTGACTGTCAGCGTCGATCAACAGCACCTTCTTTCCTTGCATGGCCAGTCCTATGCCTAAATTCCCGGTTGTGGTACTTTTACCCACCCCGCCTTTCTGGTTTCCTACTGCGATTACTTTACACATATTTTTTCCTCCTATCGGTGTATTGGTGCCTGTTAAGGCTTTTGATTATTCGTATCCATATCCTCAACCCGCGCTACATCCGCGAAGATATGGCAATATCTTTTAGTTCCCTTGTTCTCCATGGTTTCAGACATGGAAAGGATCACAATGTCCTTGTCCGTCAGGAGTTTCCTCCTCCACCACTCCAGCCTTGCCGGTTCATCCTGAACCCTGATCTTGCTAAATTTCATAAAGCTCCTTTCTTCGGATCATTTTTTGCAACAAAAAGAGGACATTCTCTGCTATGCAGATCAAATGTCCTCGTTAGGATCAGTGCGTATATATCTCAACATAAGACTATGTATCTTTATGCTGTATTAGGCCCTTTTCTATTTACGCCATTTTTACGCCATTTTGATATTCAGATGTAATAATTCTCATGAATTTTCAGAGAGGAGCCGAATTGCCGGAACCCTTGATTTATCAAGCTTTAGAGGCTTTTATGGAGATTTATGAAGATATGTGGAAATACGTCGAATGCGACGATTCCTAATTTCATATATTTTTTTAACCTCCTGAAGCCCTTATTTTATAAGGGTGTGCAAGACCCTTACTTTTGTAGGTGCTACAATTAGTGCTGCACTTATCGGATTCCGATTCCTCAAAAAAGCATGATTTCTGCGTTTTTCGAACCAAAAATCGGTTATATATCACCTAAACTTGAGGATTATACTATAAAAACGGGTAAAAATCAATCCAAAACACAGAAAAAGTGCAATCTGAAAAAACTCTAATCGTGAGAGATGACAGCAAAAAATAATTGTAATCACTTGTCAAGGTATATCAATCCCCCCGTCAAAACAGGAAAGGGCTGTCTGCAGCCCCCCTTCTGTTACGTGCGGTAAAGCTTTGATCAAATTACATTATTCATATACTGCGTAGATTATCTTATCAGTCTTAACATCTTTGATCATATCAACATCATACACCTTATTTACCATTACATAATATTCAACAGAATCCTTGTCAACAATACTCAGGTCATTTGAATCCTCTTCAACTCTTTCCGCTTTGCTCAGTGGAAAACTCAGGCCGTTCATTTTAAGTTCGATCAGTATCAATTCCGCACCTTTATCATCACACGATAATGCATCTTTGATCAGTTCCTTACTGTACTCATCGTATTCTTCCTCGGATAATTCCACTTTTGGCGCTACTGTTACAGGCGTCTCTACTGCCAGTGTTCCTACTGTTTCAATCGGCTCATTCTTCGGTGCATTGTTTGTACACGCACACAGTGTTCCGATTACCATCATAGCCATTATACTTCTTCTCATTCCATTCAGCTTTCTCATATGCCATATCTTCCATATTCCTCCATCGGGTTACACTATAGTTACGATCCACCCGCATGTTTTTATGGCCTATAGAAAATAATAATTATCTCTTCTTCTATGAATTTACTATTGCGCTTGCAAGTGTATCTTCATTCAGAAATATCAAATCGGTAAATTGGACATCGAGCAGAATGTGATAGCCTTTATCTTATGTCAAGGAACTCTGTCAGCGATGTATTCAACATTGCCGAAGAGAGAGGCATCTCAAGCAAGGCGATCAACTGCCTGTCTTCATTCTGATCACGGGATGACACCCGCGCATACCCATATATCTTTCCTGTTTCATTCATAATCAAAACCTCCGTTTCTATATACTCCTGTGTATTTATGCATTAAAAAAGCCCGGATCACTCCGAGCCCTTAATACAGATAACTGCTTTATTGTGTATTCACATTATGTTGTTTCTTTCAGCTTCTTATTATACTTTTCGCATTCCTTTTCCAATTTCGTGAAATCAAGGCACTGCTTCCTAGCCGCAAAGTTTTCCCCTGAAACATACTTTTGATACAAGACCCTTGCGGTATTCACCAAATCTCTTTCATGCAGATTACACCATTCCAATTCTTTGATAAGCAGTTCCTTTCTTCTTCTGGTATCGGCATTATCATGTTTTCGGATTACAGTATCAATCTTATGAATCTGGGCATCCTCTACTGGGATCATAAAGTTGAAATTCAGCACCCCAAGAAATTCCCCATTATGGATTATCTTCTTAAAATCGATTTTATCACGCATACTCTTGTGTTTTTCCGTGGGCTTTGAAAGCGGAACGCAGTATTTATGCTGATTACACATAATGATCACTCCTAGAAAAGGCCTTTCCTGCTTACCACTTTGTGGGGATACTGAGTACACGCGTTTATCAACATTATTGCTCAGGTTCCTGATATACTTCATGTCAATCCAATAGACATTAAACACGTTACGATCCATCCGGTATTTCTCCTAACAATTAACAAGGGCTATGCTACCATAGCCCTTGAATGTGACACCACCGCAGCGGTATCAACGCTTTTTGAATGTCCACTTACGGCAGGACTCTCCTTTAATTGTAATTTAGCAACTCTATCATCTTTGTCAAGGATTTTTCATATCTAGCCACGCATCGGAAACCCAAAAAGAAATAAGTGAAACAACCTGTAATGCCCATAAAATCAACATTCTGTCACATTTTCGTGCTATGTTGCGTAAAATCTGTTCTTCATCATATAGTAGCCCGGGATGATATCTTCATACTTCTTCCTCCAGAATTCTCCCTCCAACGGTTCCAGTTTCAGAGTAATGTAATAGGGCCGGTCATTATCATCCAGACATATCGCAGCAAACATCTTTCCACCGATCTGAAACCGGATCCAGTTCCATTCTGCCTGCAGATCTTTGGTCACACCGGTTTTCTTCAGCAGATACTCTTCTATCCATGGATATTTCATACCGTTATTTCCTCCGACTGTAATTCTTTCTCATTTCTTCCATCATAATTCTGATCTTCTAACGCTGCGTATGTATCATGGCATACATAACCTGACAACTGTATGTCACGTTTATTATAACATCTCAGCTTTTTTTGCCAATAAAAAACCGCTAACAGGCTTCACGTTTCCTTCAGCGGTCGTCTTTATGCTATCCGAACAATATTTGCGCCGACTTCTCCAGTTCCCTGCGTTCCTGCGAATCGTCGTATCCGAGTTCCCTGTCATCAATCCCCTTAACCGGATCGATCATAAACAGCCCGTCACGGTTACAGCAGAAAAAGATCCTTCTTACTCCACGGATCTTAAACCGCGCTTCCGCATTTCCTTCCGGATAAAGTTTCACCATCTGCAGGCCGTCTGAAGAAGCCGCCGCCACAAACGATATGTAATGCTCCTTCGTCATATCGTGATCGATCCGAACATAATACTCGTCTTCCACGCGCTCAAGAAAGATCATATGCTGTTCATCGGTCAGCTCCGCCTCCAAAGGTGTGAGCAGTATCCCATGGCAATGGATCTCCGCTTCGCCCATACTGTGTATCACATTTCCACAGACCGGACAGACATAAAACTTTGACCGCAGCATATTGGCAGATACATTCGCATTATGAATGGGATTGCCCGAGATCAGTTCCGTGACCGAAATCCGGAATGCCTCCGCGATCGGCTCCAATAGTGTGATATCCGGATACCCTTTGGCTGTCTCCCATTTGGAAACCGTCTTATCACTTACGCCCAGTTTTTCCGCCAGCTCGCGCTGTGTCATCCGATTCTTTTCCCGCAGTTCCTTAATTACCGCGCCTGTAACATATTGGTTCATATTCTTTTCACCTCCTGTTACAGATTGTAATCTGTTTCCGGACACTTTACTACCTGCGGAAAGTAGAGTTCTACTCACGCTTTTATTGCCCAGCGCATCTTCGTTGATTTACTCCTGGGATTCATCCGGCATTCCTCGACAGACGGACGGATCACATCCGCAGATATCTCGGAATAGATCCCTTCTTTCGCCAGATCCTTAAAGGATCTTTTCACCAGCCGGTCTTCCCCGGAATGAAACGTCAGGATGGCTGCGCGTCCGCCGGGTTTTAAGACGCCCGGCAGTTTTTCCAGAAAAGAATACAGCACTTCAAATTCACTGTTGATATCGATACGCAGCGCCTGAAAAACTCTTGCGCAGGATTTCTTTATCGCCATATCCTTTTCCTCTTTCGGAACCTTCCAAAGTGCCTCTTTGATCGCATTGCAAAGCGCTGTCGTCGTATCCATCGGATCGCCCTTGGCCATCAGCGAAAAGACTTTCCTTGCAATCTCTTCCGCATAGGGTTCATCGGAGTTTTCGATCATCATTCCGACAAATTCACCTTCGCTGATACTGCGCAGCCGCTCCGCCGCGCTCTGTCCGTGCGATGGATCCAGCCGCAGATCCAAAGGCCCGTCGATCTTATAGGAAAAGCCTCTCTCCGGATCGTCGATCTGCATGGAGGATACGCCCAGATCCGCCAGCACAAAATCAAACGGTCCGCTTTCTTCGGCCACCTGATCGATGTTTGCAAAATTGATCCTGCGAAACCGAAAAATATCTTCTCCGAAGCCGGCATTTCGCAATCGTTCGATCGTCTTTACAGATTCGATCGGGTCCACGTCCAGACCGTAGATACAGCCTTTCCCGTCCAGCTGCTTCAGCATCTCTCTGGTGTGCCCGCCATATCCGAGGGTACAGTCCAGTCCCTGCTGCCCCGGCTTTATCTGCAAAAAATCCAGGATTTCTTTTACCATGATGGAAATATGCATGCCCGCCGGTGTCGAACCTTTTTCGATCACATGCTGAATGGTATCTGCATATTTTTCCGGATCCCGCTCCTTATATTTTTCCTCAAACTTTTTCGGATACTTCCCGGAATAATGCACTCTCCGTTTATGTTTCTTTTCTTCCATAAATCCTCTTTCGAAATGCTGTTATCTGCCAAAATACATCACATCCAGATCCACATCGCCTTCGATCCCGTCGATCCGCCCGGTACAGGAATGCTGCCACATAAAGTAGTCCCCCTGATAAGAC
>JAEEGL010563404.1_pt1 | contig 10894 bp, 7 predicted proteins | sample 9134231 | NCBI WGS metagenome assembly JAEEGL01 (sample SAMN16246548, study PRJNA631951) | gut metagenome | biome: gut microbiome; feature: rumen; material: fiber-attached | host: Bos | place: Iran: Karaj | collected 2018-10
CTACAACAAGTCCTCGTCGCGCAGGTGGATCGTCCTTGAGGCGAAGTACTCCACCTTCGACAACTGGACCGACCAGCTGAACTTCACCTGGCACGTGATGCTCGACACTTCCACGGCAACCGAGAAGGACAAGGAGGACAAGATCGCCCCCTATTCCTACTACACGGTGACCGTCGCCTACATGAACATCCCGAAGGGCAACCACGCCGCCTCCGTCTGCTTGCCGCCTGCGTGCCTCGAGCGCTTCGGCGAGCCCAAGGCGATAGGCATCGTCGTCACGAACAAGGACGGCGAGACCGTCGCCGGCGACGTGCAGAGCGAGATCAAGGGCATAGTCTCGCACCCGAAGTCGATCGAGGAGGCGTTCTGGAACGACAAGAACGTCATGGAGAAGGAGAACGCCGCGGGCGAGCGCATCGTGGAGCAGCGCCAGGGCCTCCTCGACAGGTCGAAGACGATCTGGGCGCTTGTGAACCCCAACGACTACGAGCAGGTGGTGCAGTAAAATGGCGAAGAGAATACTTGTACTTGACATAGGCGCCTCCGCGCTGAAGCTCGCGGAGTACTCGCTTTCCGGCGGGGCGCTGTCGCTTTCGAGGTACTCGGTCGCGCCGCTTCCCGCGCCGGCGGACACGGCGGAGGAAGCTCCGATAATAACGGCCGTCCTCGAGGAGATGGCGCGCGAAAGCGGCATAAAGCCCGGCCCCGTGGCGATAGCGGTCTCGGGGCAGACGGCGTTCATGAAGTCCGCCTCCATACCGCACGCGGGCAACGAGGAGCGCTTCGACCAGCTCGTTCGCTACGAGATCGAGCAGAACATGCCCTTCCCGATAGACGAGATGGTCTGCGACCGCCAGGTTCTCGGCGAGACGGAGAACGGCGAGAAGTCCGTGATGATCGTGGCGGCGAAGACCGACTACATGGAGGCCGTCGCGGCGGCAGTGCAGGCGGCGGGATTCTCCCCCACGCTCGTGGACGTGGCACCGCTCGCACTCATGGGTGCCGTCAGGGGCGTGCGCGGCGACGAGGGCTGCGTTGTCATGCTCGACATCGGGGCGAAGACGTCATCCCTCGTGATCGCCGAGGAGGGCCGCCTCTACGACAGGTCAATCCCGGTGGCGGGCAACAACATCACGCGCGACATCGCGGCCGCGTTCGAGTGCTCCGCCGAGGAGGCCGAGGAGGCCAAGCGCGAGCGCGCCTACGTCTCGCCTGGCGGCGCTGCCGAGGACGAGGACGAGGCGACCGACAGGATATCAAAGATCTGCCGCTCGGTGCTGACGCGCCTCACGGCGGAGATCTCGCGCTCCATAAACTTCTACCGCAGCCAGCAGGGCGGTGGAGTGCCCGTGAAGCTCTACCTTACGGGCGGTACGGCGCTTCTGCCGCAGATCGACGAGTTCTTCGCCGAGAGCCTGCAGATCGAGGTGGAGTTCTTCAACCCGTTCGAGGCGGCGGCGGTCCTGCCCACGGTCGATGCGTCGGCGCTCGAAGGCGACAGCGCCTTCCTCGGTTCCGCGGCGGGCCTTGCGCTTCGCGTGGCGGGCGGGTCGGCCTCCGAGATAGACCTGCTGCCGCCGTCCCTCGTCGACGCCCGCTCCGACTCCGCAAGGCTGCCGGCCGTGGCGGTGGCGGGGCTTGCCGTGGCGGGCGCTGCGGTTCTCGCGCTTCTTACGGTGCAGCACCGCCTTGACGTCTCGAAGGAGACGCTCGACGCGGTGAACTCCCGCGTAAGCACGGTAAAGGCCGCCGACATGAAGGTGACGAAGGCTAGCGGCGACTACGAGGCCGTTGCGGCGAAGAGCGAGAAGTTCCGCACGCTTCTCCTGCGCCGCTCGCGGACTCTCTCGGAAATCGCCACCGTGAGAAGGGCGCTTTCGGACGGAATGTGGATAGAGAAGTGGGTCGGCGAACCCGGCAGCGGCGACGCGCCGCGCGGGGCGCGCGTCACGGTGCGCGGCTGGGCCGACGAAATGAAGGCGATCGTCGAGAGGTCTAAGGGCGCGGGCGGATCTGCGAAGTCCACCGCGTCGGAAGTCGTGCTGGAGCGCCTCAAGATGTCGCCGGACGTCGACCCCGGCTCGGTGCAGATAGCCGAGATGACCACCATCGGCAAGAACGCGGAACTCGAGCAGTTCGTCGTGACGCTCAAGTTCGGCGGCAAGCGCACGGAAGGAGCGGCGGAATGAAGATGACGAAGACGAAGAAGATCATGGCCGGCATGGGCGGCGCCGCGCTCGTCGTCGTGTGCGTGGCGGGCTACATGGCGGTTTCGGCGCTGATGGAAAAGGGCGAGATAGACGAATCCCTCGAGATGTCGGAAAGCTCATACAGGCGCTTCGCGAAGGCGAAGATCGCGCCGACGGCGGCTTCCGCCGCGGAGATCACGTCGAACGCCGTGGTGCTGAGCGACTGGTACGAGGTGACGCGGCGCGAGGTCGCGGCGGGCGACGTGCCCGTCTCCTCGAACGTGAACGAGGCCGCGTTCAAGCAGAAGATGGTCGACGACGCGCGCGCCCTCTCGAAGCTGCCCGGTGCGGTCGTCCCGGAGACGGGCGGCGCGGGCACGCTCGTGAAGGCGGGCTTCCCGTTCGGCTTCGGGCGGTACATCACGGGCGGGGACCTGCCCGCGAAGGAGACCCTGGCGGCCCTCCAGCGCGAATGGAGCGACATCATGCTCTTTGCGGAGGTCTTCGCGCGCTGCGGGGTGGACGAGCTTGCGAAGCTCGACGTTCTTTCCGCCGCGCAGGCCCAGCGGCCCGAGGAGGCTGTCGTCGTGCCTGCAAGGCCGGCCCAGAGGGGCAGGAAAGCCGCTCCCGAGGAGGAGAAGCTCTGCGACGAGGAGCGCTATTCCGTAGAGATCGTCGTGCGCCCCGCTGCGCTCGTCAAGGTGCTGAACGCCCTTGCCGCGTGCCCGAGGTTCGTTTCGGTGGAGAGCCTTGAGTTCTTCCGCCAGACCGACATGATAGCGGACGCGCTCTCCGGCTCGGGCGACAAGGGCGAGAAGGCTTCCTCTTCGTCGTCCGGCAAGCGCGAGCGCGGGAGAAAGAAAAAGAAGCAGCAGGAAGAGGAGTCCGCGGCCTTTGGCGAGGAAGGCGAAGCTGCCGCCAAGAAGACCGGCTTCGTGACGGAGCCTAAGAAGGAGGCTCCGTTCACGGCGAGGATGGTGCTCGCGACGTGCGACTTCGGCACGGGCGGCGAGGCGGCGGCGAAGGCCGGCGCCGAGCCTGCAGAGGGCGACGCCGCGAAAGAGGGCGACGCTGCGAAAGAGGAGGTGAAGCAATGATCGGGCGCGGCAGATCCGGCGGGTTTTTCGCCAACAACTGGCATTGGGCGGCAATGGCGGCGGGCATAGCGCTCCTTCTCGGGGCGCTGGCGGCGTTCTTCATGAACACCGACCTCGACCCGCAGGAGGAGGCGGCCGACGCGCTGAGCAGGCTCGACACCTTGAAGAGCCGCCGCGACACGGGGGTGAAGGCGCTTGAGACGGGGCCTTTCGTCGTGGCGTCGAAGATCGCGGGCAACCCGCCCACTTTGGGCGAGGTCGAGGACGCGAAGGGCAGCTACCTCGTCTCGAAGGGCCGAGTCTTCTGCGCCGCCTGCGAGCGGGCCATACCGGAGAAGGCCGAGAAGTGCGCCTTCTGCGGCGTGGAGCAGCCGAAGGAGGAGCTTGTAAAACTTGACACCGACGGAGACGGGATGCCGGACGAGTACGAGCGCAAGCACGGCCTTGACCCGGCGGCCGACGACCGCGAACTCGACAAGGACGGCGACGGCTTCTCGAACAACGAGGAATTTGCCGCGGGGACGGACCCCGCCGATTCCAAGAGCCACCCGCCGTACATCGAGTCGCTCAAGCTCGCCGCGGACGCAGTGAAGGAGACGACGCTGCCGTTCTATTTCGAGAAGATCCTGCCACTGCCGGGCGGCAAGTACCGCTACTTCTTCCGCGACCTCACCAAGAAGGACGCCTATGGCAACACGGGGCTCGTCTACAAGGTGCTTGAAGGGGAGGAAATCGGCAAGCGCGGCTTTGTCGTCAAGGGCTACACCGAAAAGAAGGAGAAGAAGGCCATCAAGGGCGGCAACGGCATGGAACGCGAGGAGGATCTTTCCGAGGCGACGATCGAGCGCAAGAAGGACGGCAGGGTCATTGTGCTGCGCATCGGCGAAAGGCGCAAGCCCGTGGACGTGCAGGCGAAGCTCGTCTACGAGCGCCGCGGGACGAAGGAATACACCGTCGTCCCCGGGGACGTTATCGAGCTTAACGGCGAGAAATACAAGGTGAAAACTGTTGAAAAACTTGGCGTTGGCGGCAAAGTAACGATTGAAGACTTGGCCACCGGAAAAATTTCAATCCTAAAAGGCACTTGAAACCTGAGCGAAATAATAGTATAATAACCAAACCTTAACAGCAGGAGAAGCGGACGATATGAGGAATTTCAGGAAAATGAGCGTAGTAGCGGCGGCACTTTGCATTGCCGTCTCTTACTGCATTTTCGCCCAGGACGATCTCGACGATCTTCTCAAGGATCTCGAGAGTGAGGCGCCGAAGGCGCAGGAGGCGGGCGCGAAGGCCGATGAAAAGGCAGAGGCCAAGGCCGGTGAGGCAGCCAAGGAGGAAGAGAAGGCCGAGGCGCCTGCCGCCGAGGAGAAGCCCGCCGTGGCCGAGGCCGCAAATGAAGAAGCGCCGGCGCCCGCCGCCGAGGAGAAGCCCGCCGTGGCGGAAGAAGCCAAGGCAGAGGCGGTCGAGAAGCCAGCAGAGGACGTTGCCGCGGCCGAGGAGAAGAAGGCCGAGGAAAAGAAGAAGAACGACGACATACTGAACCTTCTCGACAACCTTGCCAAGGAAGGCGAGGAGGACGGCGACAAGGCCGTGGAAGCGCCGGCAGCCGCCGAGCCCGCGGCCAAGACGGAGGAAGTTGCGGCGGCGGAAGACGCGCCTGCGGCCCCTGCAGCCGACGAAGCTCCCGCCCCCAGCGAAAAGCCGGTTGCCGAAAAGCCGGTCGCAAAGGCAGTTGCGAAGCCCTCGGCCGAGAACCCCGACGCCGAGCTTCTCGCGAACATTGTCGAAGTCGAAAAGCAGCGCCGCGTCGCGTACGACGCGCAGGCGATACGCGAGGTCGACGCCGCGCGCAAGGCGATGCTCGCCGAGGAATATGCCGACGCGATACGCCACTACTCGATGGCGCTCCAGTTCCTGAACGACGCGCCAAAGTCGAAGACGTACCGCGTGGAGTGCGAACAGGGCATTGCAGAGGGGCTCTTCCGCTACGCCATGCAGGAAGACAAGATTGGCCGCCGCGAGCGCGCCGTGAAGCTCATGGACAAGGCCGTCGACTGGCGCCACCCGAAGGCCCGCCGCCAGCTCGAGATGTGGCTTCGGGCGGACGACCCCGACGCGTACAAGACCGACATCACCGAGATAACGCACCGCATCAACGACGAGAAGTACAAGGAGAAGCGCTTTGAGCAGCGCAAGCACCTGCGCAGGTCGCGGCAGTTCCTGGCGGCGCACGAACTTGCAGACGCGCTCTTCGAGTGCGAAGTAGTGCTCAAGAACGACCCCAACAACGAAGGGGCCCTCCACCTCCGCGACGCCATCCAGAAGAAGCGCGAGGTGATTCTCGGCCAGGAGCGCAAGATCGCCCGCAAGGGGATGATCAACGACGTCGACGAGAAGTGGCGCCCCGTCTATGCGCCGAACGCCCGCCAGCTCGAGGAAGTCGAGGCGAAGACGGTCAAGAAGCCGATCGGGGGCGATTCCGAGCGTTCGCCGGAGCAGGTGCTCATAAAGAGGATGAAGGACATGATCCTCCCCACGGTGGAGTTCAAGCCGCCGGCGACGATAAGCGACGCCGTGGACTTCTTCCGCGACGCCGCGCGCGACTACGACAACCCGGAGACGCCCATCGAGAAGCGCGGGTTCGGAATGTACCTCCGCACCCCGAAGCCGATGTTCGCGCAGGCGGCCGACGACGGCGGCGACAACAACGACTTCTCCGACGAGGGCAACGACGCCTCGGAGGAGTCGGCCAAGCACGGCCTGCCGATGATACCCAACATCTCCGTGAACAACATCTCGTTCTACGAGGCGCTGAAGCTAGTCTGCGACTCCGTGGGCTACAAGTTCAGGGTGCAGGGCTCCATCGTGATCGTCATGGACAAGAGCATGACCATCGACGAGATGGTGACGCGCAGCTATCCAGTGCTTGCGTCCTTCCTCACCAAGATGAACGACGCGGCGGGCGAAATCCGCACGATGCAGGCCGCAGGCGCGTTCGGCGGCCAGAACGCCCGCGGCAAGGACAACGGCGAGGAGAACCAGGAGCGCGACTGGAAGGAGTTCTTCCGCATGATGGGCGTGGACTGGCCGGAGGGCAGCTCCATCTTCTACCTGCAGACGCTCGGCAAGCTGCGCGTCAAGAACACGCGCGACAACCTCATCGACTTCGAGGACGCACTGAACGAGCTCAACGTCGACCAGCGCCTTATCGAGATCGAGACGCGCTTTGTGGAGGTCTGCCAGGACGACTTGAACTCGCTCGGCTTCGAGTGGCTCCTCAATGCCGACTACACGCTCGGCGTAAGCCGCAAGATCGGCAAGATCCTCGGCCTCAGGAACGGCAAGTGGGGCGAGAACGGATACACCTGGAACCGTACCGATTCGAGCAAGTCCCATTATGACCAGACGATTGGAACGGGCGACATAGCAAATGGCGGGAAGACCTACAACGAGACCACGACATGGGATGACGCAGCCAATGCCAGCCAGTCCGAGATTACTGGTGGCGCGGGCAATCGTTGGGCCCGCGGCAACCCCGAGTTCGACAGGTACAACAACTTCAGGCGCAACATGGGCGTAAGCTCAATCAACGGCACCGACTACTCGAACGGCGAGCGCTACCTCTCCACGGTCGGAAACCACATCTCCGGCGAGGCGAAGTCCACGAACGACCAGTTCATGAGGGTGAACGCCTTCCTCGGGAACGCCGACCTTTCGATGATCCTCCACATGCTCTCGCAGAGAAGCGATACGGATCTCCTCTCGTCGCCCAAGGTGCTTACGCGCCCGGGCGAAGAGGCAATCATCAAGGTGGTGACCGAGTACATCTACCCGACCGACTACGACGTGCAGCTCTCCTCGAGCTCGTCGTCCGGCGGGTACAACAGCCGCTCCTCGGGCAACTCGTCCGTTCTCGCGATCGTCGAGCCGCAGTCGTTCGCGATGCGCGAGGTGGGCGTCATACTCGACGTCACGCCGACGCTCACCGACGACGGCAACCTCATCGACCTCGACCTCGACACGCAGGTCGTGGACGAGCCCACGTGGAAGAACTACGGCATGAAGATACCGTATTCCGGCAACAGCTCCCTCTCGAGCTTCGAGGGCATTGGCGAGATATTCAGCGGGCTTGCGAGCATCTTCACCGTGCTCGGCACGGCGATCAGCGACGAGATCAAGTCCGCGATGGCGGTGCAGGCCTCCGACACCGCGATGACCGCGATGCAGAACCTGAGCAGCAACGACGGCAACATGACGTACTACGACGTGCCGATGGAGCAGCCGTTCTTCCACGTGCGCTCCATCAACTCGAAGGTCTCCGTCTATCCCGGCGCGACGATCGTCATGGGCGGCCTCATCACCGAGGCGAGGAAGGCGATGGACGACAAGATCCCGTTCCTCGGCGACATCCCGTTCATCGGCAGGTTCTTCCGCAGCCATTCGGAATTCACCTCGAAGCGCAACCTGCTCATTTTCGTGACGACGCGCCTCGTCGACACGCGCGGCCGCGAGGTCGAAGTTGACGCGACAAAGGACAAGCCTGCGGGCGAAGTCAAGGCAGCTCCCGAGACTGCCGCGGCGGAATAGGAAGGCCGGCGATGAGAGTGGCGGTCACGGGCGGGATCGCCTGCGGGAAGTCTCTCTTCTCGCAATACCTGAACGAGTTCGGCGTCGAGACGATCGACGCCGACGACGTTGTGCACGAGCTCGTTCCCGAGGAGGAAAGAAGGAAGCTTGCGAAGGTCGTCTTCGAGGACGAGGCCGCGCGCAAGGCGCTGGAGGCGCGCATTCACCCGCTTGTGAAGGCGAGGATCGACGAGTTCCTCTCCGGGGGCGGATTGAGGGCTGCCGTCGTGCCCCTGTTATTTGAGGTGCAATGGGAGCGAAATTTTGATATAATATGCGCCGTTGTCAGCACGAAGGAGAACCAGGTCTCGCGGATGGTGGCAACACGCGGATATACACTGCAAGAGGCGGAGGCCCGTCTTGCGGCACAGTTGCCCGTCGAGGAGAAGGCTCGGCGCGCGCATTACACGGTCAGGAATGACGCAACTGCCGCGGAACTGAAAACGGAAACAAGGAAATTCGTCACATGGCTGAAGAACTTGACGTGTTCGCCACATCGGTAAAACAAGTCGCCCCAGCGGGCAAGCAGGCCCCCGGGAAGGCGCAGAAGCGCCACTATGCGAGGAAGGCCCGCCCCGGCGCTGCGGGCGCAAAGCAGAACAACTCTCCGATCCGCGGCGCGAACGGCGAGGAAAGCGTGAACCCGCTTCTGAACGCGCCGCTCCCCACGGAGCAGACGGCCGCGAAGGACGACGCGCAGGCGGCGGCCAACCGAGACCCGTCGCTCCCGGAGTACCGCCTCGCCGACATCCAGACCTGGGACGCGCAGGAAGTCGTCGAGCGCATGATGCGCGGCGCCGACCCGGAGGAACTCGGCTCCTACAGGAAGCACGAGCTCATCTTCGCCGCGATACGCTCGTACCTTGCGAAGGGCGGGGCCGTGATCGCCTCGGGCTGCCTTGAGATCGTCCGCGAGGGGCACGGCTTCCTGAGGTCGTCGAAGAACAACTTCCTCGCCTGCCCGGAGGACGTGTTCGTGACACAGCAGCAGATACGCCGCCACGCCCTGAGGACGGGAGACATAATCGAAGGGCCCATCCGCGACCCGCGCGACCGCGACAGGTTCTTCTGCCTCGGCAACGTGAACCTCGTAAACGGCAAGGAGCCCTCCGTCGCGGCGCGAGTCGTGCACTTCGAGAACCTTACGGCCACGTTCCCCACGAAGCGCATAATCCTCGAGACGGAGTCGAAGGAGTATTCAACGAGGGTCATCGACCTCTTCACGCCAATCGGCTTCGGGCAGCGCGGCCTCATCATCGCGCCGCCGCGCGTCGGCAAGACGGTGCTCCTGCAGAAGATGGCGAACGCCATCTCAAGGAACCACCCGGAGGCGATGCTCATCATCCTCCTAATCGACGAGCGCCCGGAGGAAGTCACCGACATGCAGCGCAACACGAAGGCGATGGTGCTTTCCTCGACGTTCGACGAGGAGCCGCAGCACCACGTGAACGTCTCGGAGATGGTAATCGAGATGTCGAAGCGCCAGGTGGAGAACGGCCGTGACGTCATCATCCTCATGGATTCCATCACCCGCATGGCGCGCGCCTACAACACGGTGCAGCCGCATTCGGGCAAGATCCTCACGGGCGGCGTTGACGCCATGGCGATGCACAGGCCGAAGCGCTTCTTCGGCGCGGCCCGCAACATCGAGGGCGGCGGCTCGCTCACAATCATCGCGACGGGCCTCGTCGACACGGGCTCGAGGATGGACGAAGTCATCTTCGAGGAGTTCAAGGGCACGGGCAACATGGAGATCGTCCTTGACAGGGGGCTTGCCGACAAGAGGATATTCCCGGCGATCGACATCGAGAAGTCGGGGACTCGCAAGGAAGACCTCCTCCTCGACCCGCAGGAGCTAGAGCGCACGTGGTCCCTGAGGCGCGTCCTCGCGGGCGCAGGGCCGGAGAGCGCGATGAGATCGGTCCTGAATTCGCTCAAGAAGACGCAGTCGAACCCAGAGTTCCTGCTGGCGCTCGACCTCTCGAAGCTTTCGAGGTAGGACGGCGCTCCGGAGCGGGAAGGGGGAATGGGATGACGGCATTGAGAATCACGGTGGTGGCGTGCGCGGCGCTTGCGGGGCTTGCGCTGCATGCGCAGGCGTTCTTCCGTGCCGGCCGTGTCGACCCTGCGAACTACTCCAGCAAGGAGGCCTTCGTTGCGGCATACGTCGACCAGGAGCTTTCAAGGCTTTCCCCTAGCCAGATTGCAGAGGACCGCCGGAAGCTTGGCGGCGAAAAGGCGCGCAAGAAGCAGTTCCGCCAGGATGCCGAGCGCAAGTGGAACGCGGCGAAGCTCGCTACGGCGCAGGCGGCTCCAGTTGCCGCCGCACCTGCTGCCCCCCAGGGAGAGGCCGTTCTGCAGAAACACCTTGCGGGCCTTCCGCTCCCCGGGCTTTTCGGCATAAAGTTCGGCGACACGCCAAAGCTCGGGGAATACGAGCGCATGGGCAATTCGTTTACATACGTTTTCACGCCAGCGAAGAAATTCCGCAGGTTCGGGCGATATGTCTTCAGCGTGACGCCCATTACGCACAAGGTGTACGGCATCCGCGCCTCCAACATGTCGCTCGCCCCGGGAGAGGACGGCGTGGCGTTCGACATGAACAAGGAGTGGGAAATTGTGAAGGGCATTTTCGAAAAGAAGTTCAAGAAGGAGGCGAAGGTCGACGTCGGCACGATGGTCTGCCCGAACTTCAGGCTCCTTTTCCCGGGTGCCGACGGCAAGGTGGAGCGCGAGATACAGGTTGTCTTCCCGTCGTCGATAACGGCCGTCGACATGAAGCTGAAGGCGCTTGCCGAGGAGGAACGACAGGTTCTCGCCCGCAAGCAGATGGATGAAAGCGTAAACGAGGGGCTTGACGCCCTGTAAAGGAAGAAAGGACACCGAGACCATGAATGCCATTGCAGGAACGCTCCTTTGCGCCCTGGGCGGAATCGCCGGCGCGACGGTCGCACTGCCCTGTCGGCGCGGAAGGGGCGTGAG
>JAEEGL010651938.1_pt1 | contig 10894 bp, 7 predicted proteins | sample 9134231 | NCBI WGS metagenome assembly JAEEGL01 (sample SAMN16246548, study PRJNA631951) | gut metagenome | biome: gut microbiome; feature: rumen; material: fiber-attached | host: Bos | place: Iran: Karaj | collected 2018-10
ATTAAAATAAAAATTGAGTGTCTTACAACTGCGCCTTTATTGGCTCCTCAAAAAGACTTAGGAAACTATATCGGTTGTTGCAATCATGATATTATGTGTTTTTCAGAAGATAGTGGCAAGATAATAATATCAAGTAATAAAGGCTCAATGACTATTGTCGGCAATACAATTGGTGTATATATGCCTAATGACAGGATTTACAAAAGTATTTATAACAATTACTGGCTTTTAGCCGGAGGCATAGGCATTTCAGATGTGCTGCGTCGTAATGGGTTACTGGTTTTACATGGAACTGCCGTCCTTTACAATGGCGAGGTGTCAATTCTACTTGGAACAAGCGGAAGTGGCAAAAGTACTCTTTGTATTAGTGCGTTGTTATTAGATGATTTCCAAATTATTTCCGATGATATAACTGTTATCAGCGTTGAAAATAGCGGTCAATGTTATACAGGTAATGCGCTGATAAAACTTCATGAAGACACTATAAAAATGTGTCTGAATAAAGATCCTAGTATCTATCAACGGCTCGACAAACAATCGTCCAAAAGATTGCTTGATTTAAAAGAACTGCAAAAAAGTAGTTTTGAAGAATCATATATAGTTAAAAATTTAATATTCCTAAAATGTGATGGTAGTAACTTAATTGAATCAACAGAAATATCCGGGATTACGAGAAATATATTGCTGCAACGGTATATTCATTATCCTTATTCTATTAATTCTAGTGAAATGAAAAGGGAATTAAGAAAAATACAGATGTTACTTTGTTGCAGTGTAAAAACATATGTTTTGAACATTGTAAAAAAAGAAACCTTTATATATGAAAATGTAAAAAAACTTAAGAAAATAATTACGGCACGGAAGTGATGTTATGTGGTATAAAAGTGACGACAATCTGTATTTTGAATGTTGCGGAAAGTATTATACCGAGAAAAGTAAACGTTGGAAATATATTGATGTTTTACCAGAAAAATCTATGATTATTAATGATTTATATATGCCAAATAAATGCAATATTACAAACAGTGTTTACATTGTATTAACCAATGAGTGTAATTTAAACTGTTTGTATTGTTATGCTTATTCAAACAGAAAAAAAGACATAACTGATGAATCTGCAATTAAATCGCTTTTGGGTAAACTATTAATGCGCGTTGCCTATGAAAAACAAAAAGTATTTAAAGTATATTTTTGTGGAGGAGGAGAGCCTACAATAAGAATTCAAAGTATGATAAATATTTCGAATTTTGTAAAAAAATGTTGTGATTTACTTGGAATAGATCTACATCTATATCTTATTACAAATGCGCAATGGGATAATGATGAAGTAACAGAATGGATTGCAAATAACATTGAGCGAACGGCGGTATCTCTTGACGGTATTGGCCATTACAATAATATCCAAAGGTGTCGCAGTGATGGCATAGATGGATACATGGTTGCGGATAAGAATATATCAAAACTTTTGTCCCTAAATGCTAATGTTAGTATTCGTTCAACTGTTACATCATACAATATTGACGGCATTAAGGGAATGGTTGATTACTATTCGCAAAAGGGAGTAAAACTGTTCCATTTTGAACCGAGTTACCCCAGTAATATTCGTTGCCCATTGAATTGTTCAGAAGATAGATTTGTAAACGACTATCTTTTAATTAAACGTGAGAACGCTGGAAAGTTAAAAATACGATGTTCGCTTGATGTTATTGACGAACAAGCATCGCTAATTCGATATTGTTGCGGTTTTCAAGCAAACAAATGCTTGGCAATATTGCCGGATGGGACAACTTGTAATTGTATTGAAATGCAAAACAGTATTAAGCACAATCCAATTGCAAAGGAGTGCCTAAACTGTGTTGTTATGCCTCGTTGCCGGGGCGGATGCGAACGGAAAATGCTTAAAGCGGAAAACGGCAACGGTTTTTCCAACCCGTCGCAATTTCTTTGCAGAATAACTAAGAATTTATATTACCGACAAGCAAAACCAAGTGAAATAATAAAATCGCTAATTGTATCTTCAGAAGAAAAAGTACTATAATATAAAAATAGATTAATTCTTTGACGAGGCGATTGAATGAAAAAATACTTTAAGATGATAGGCATATTGTTTAAATGTGCGTATGGTAAAATAATACTGACAGTTTTGCTTTCCGTTGTTGGCGGGTTGACGTCGGCATTGTTGGTTATTATTCTTACGAATATTATTAATAGTGCCGTAGAAATGATTATAAACACTTCATATAATTATACATGGTTAATAATCAATTTACTCTTATTTGCATTGATATGTCTTTTTAACATTATCAAGGAGAATTGTATTACGTTGCTTTCAATCGCGCTTTCACAAAAACTGAGAAATGTTTTTTTGCCGATGGTTTTTGAAAAATATAATAAAATCGATTATTTAGTATTTGAAAATAAAGATTATCTTGATTTATTGATGCGTGTTGGTACGGCGCCTGAAGAACAGTTATCAGCAGTAATTACACGTTGCTCATCCTTCTTTGGCATGATTGTAAATGTTGTTTCAGTGCTAACGGTGTTTTCATTTGCAAGCATTTGGATACTACCGGCGTGTATTATCCTTGGCATGTTTTCATTATTTATTGAGTTAAAATTTGCTCAAAAAGGTCATTTAATGTGCGTTGCGCAGTCGGTTAATGAAAGAAAAGCGGCATATATTTCGGGACTTATTACAGGACGCGCTAATATTAAGGAAAACCGAATATTCGGGTTATATGATTATCTTAATAACAAATGGAGAACAATTAGCGAACGGCTTCTAAATGAAAAATATGCCTATCAGAAAAAGCATTTTGTTTTTTATTTTTTATCAAATATTGCTGAATGTGTTTTTATAGTAGCTAATATTGCCTTGATGGTTTTGCTTTTAAAAAACGGTTTGCTTTCATATGGTAGTTTTGTGTCGTTTGCTAACGAGCTACCTGTTCTTTTTGGCCTGATCACTATGTCTATTCCCTCTCTTTTATCCGAATGCAAAAATGATGCAATTTACATCCGAGAGTTTTATGATGTTCTTGCTTTGCCCGAGAAACCAGAAAACGATTGTATAAAATACGACAATATAAGACTTGAAAACGTTACGTTTTCTTATCCTAATAGTGATAGGCAAGTATTAAAGAATTTAAACCTTGTGATACATAAAAACAAAATTACGGCTATTGTCGGTGCAAACGGAAGCGGTAAATCAACTATTGCAAAACTCATTCTCGGTTTATACAGTCCCGCAAAAGGAACAGTTACGAAAATTGACAATTATGTCTCTGCTGTTTTTCAAGATTTCGTAAAGTATGAACTTAGTGTGAAAGAGAATATTGCTATTTCAGACACGTCGATGATCGAAAACACTGATCGTATTATAAAGGCGGCATCTGTAACCACAGCAGATTCCTTTATTTCTGCTCTAAATAATGGAATAGACTCAAGGATTGGAAGGCTTTATCCTGATGGAATTGATCTTTCACAGGGACAATGGCAACAAATCGCAATTTCCCGAGGCTATTTTGCGGGAAGTGAGGTTTTAATACTTGATGAGCCCACAGCTTCTCTTGATCCTATTGCTGAAGCGGCGGTTTATAATAGTTTTATTAATAGCATAAAAGGCAAAACCGGGGTCGTTATATCTCATCGCCTCGGTTCTGCGCGCATGGCGGACTATATTGCTGTAATCAGTGATGGCCAAGTTGCCGAATTTGGCACCCATAAAGAGCTCATGGCGCTAAAAGGTATATATTCGAAAATGTTTGAAACACAAGCGGCTTTGTATAAAGAGGAAGTGTGATTATGAAAAAATATTCGCATTTTAGAATACTAATACGTTTGTTCGGTCTATATGCAAAGAATGCACCGCTTAATTTCGTCGCGACTGTATTGCTTACCGTAGCAGTATCCATTTTCCCTGCATTAACGGTTATTATTTGGGAAAAGATATTCGGCATTGTTGCGGACATGTCCTCCGCCACTACTGAACTAATTATAATATGGCTAGCAATTCTAATGTTATCACTACTTATTGAACATATATTAATTAATCTTAATAATATTAACGAATTCTATGCAAGTGAAAAAATCAAAATAGCGCTTCTTAATGAAATACATCTTATCGCTTCAAAAGTTCCGGCAGCAGAATATGAGTCTTTAAAGTACTATGATAGTATTTTTCGCGCCGAGAGCATTATCAATGGACGCCTTTTTTTAAATACTATAAGACATATTTTTCAGTTATGCAAAGAGACTATTTCAGTTGTCTCAATTGCTATTGTTCTTTCGTCATATAGTATTTGGCTTCTTTTTATCGTTTTTTTAGCCGTGTTGCCGTCTGCGATTACGAGAATAATACGAGGAGAAAAGTTTTATTATTTTAATTATCACAAGACAACACAAAAAAGATTGCTTGGATATTTGGCGTCACTTCTCGTTTCACCGACAGCAATAAGAGAAACAAGAGTTTATGGTTCATTTGGATACATTTTTGGAATATGGAAAAAGAACCGCGAAGAACTTAATAAAGACGAATGGCGGTTTTCAAAAAAAAGTGCAATAATACAGATCATTACTGACGGAACAAGAATACTTGGCTATGTAGCAGGTATAGTTATTACGATATTTCTCGTATGCTTTGGCAGGATAGATATTAGTGTTTTCGGTGCCGTAGCCATAGCGCTGAAAATGGCACAAGAGAATTTTTCACGCTTACTAATGCGCTTTTCAGCGCTACTGTCTGGCCTTAACAGTATGAACGATTTTATTGCGTTTATAGATACAGAGCCAGAAAAACATGGAGAATTGCAAATTGATGAAATCGAAACTATTGAGTTCAAAAATGTGACCTATTGTTATCCACAGGCTGAAAGAGCCACACTGAGAAATATATCACTAAAAATAAAAAAAGGTGACTCCATTGCCATAGTAGGCCCGAATGGAGCTGGAAAAACCACCCTAATTAAGCTTATTCTTGGCATCTACCGTCCTAATTCAGGTGAAATACTTCTAAATGGGAAGTCTATATACGATTATTCACCTGAATCATTATATAAATTAGTTTCGGCAGTTTTTCAAGATTATATACCGTATTATTTGAGTTACCGTGAAAATATTGCAATGTCAAATCTTGAGAATTTGAATAACGATGAAAAAATCATTGAAACCGTTACTAATTGCGGTGTATTATCCGTAATGGAAAAATTGACGCAGGGGCTTGATACAAATATTGGCACGAATTTTGGTGGAATTGACCTTTCAGGAGGAGAATGGCAAAAAACAGCAGTGGCAAGAGGTGTTTTTAAAGACGCGGGTTTTCTTGTTCTTGATGAACCTACTGCATCGTTAGATCCAATTACAGAGGCGGATATATTAAACGATTATATAAAAAGTTTAAAAAGCAAAACCGTTATTCTTGTTACGCATCGAACAGGTGCTGCAAGGTTAGCCAAGAGAATAATTGTTTTAGAAAACGGTGAGATCAAAGAAGAGGGAGACCATAAAACCCTTTTAGCATCGGGTGGTATATATGCAAATCTGTTTAATTCACAAGCAAAATGGTATACCTAACAATTACAGGATCAATAATGATGTAATAATATGAATGGTCAATAATTTGGAACTGAGTAATTGTTAAAAGTTCATATTAAGATTTACGATTATATGAACTTCACGCAAACCCAGATAAAAGAATTTAGTATCTGAATTATACTGCTTAGCATATTTACATGATGTTATGCTCATGTAGAAAAACAAGCTGGGAATCATATTATTCTTAAAAATACAGTTTGATATATCTTCTTTTGGTATTTTTAGCAATATATCGTTGCCTTTATCAATAATTTCAGAATGCGGAAAAGCTTTTTCAATAAAAGCTCTTTTCCCTTGTTGTACGGCAATTATAGTTATATTGTTCAACTGCGAATTGTTAACATCAGCATTCAAAATACCTAATTCCAATGCGAAATTTTTCAACTCATTGGTATAGCGGCAAACGAAATAAATATTTTTTCTGTCTTCTAATACCGAATACTTTACTAAACCGTTAAGAATATCATTGCCAATATTTGCAGTTGACAATGATGAAAACATAGGATAAAAGCCATCTTCGACCGAGTATATATTCTGAACATCAATGGCTTTATTCACCCCAACAAAACGCGCGTTACGCGCGTTTTCTTTAATTGCGGCAGCATTATTAATAATTGATTGCTCGTCATAAATAATACTGTCAAGAAACGGATATTCGGAAAGCGATTTATCAGTATTATTGATATGGTTTTTAGCCCATTTTACGATTTCAAAATTATTATCAATTCCGGTGATTTTTGTAACAACGCAAACAGCGGTTGCAATTTTGCTTTCAAAACCATATTTGGCCGCGCATTCGATAATTTTATTATCCAAACCCAATTCAGTTATTGTTAAAATAGCCGCAAGACCGTCAAAAAGGTCTCTAATTGAGAAGTCGAATATACCCTCACGGCACGTGATAAGATTATCATATATATTCAAAAACAAATATGTCAATGAGTCAACCAACGATAAGCTTCTTATTTTATGATTTCTTATATTATAATCTGAACCGTTAGCCAAAAGCATATTGAGATAATCAGTATTTTCTATACAATATGGTTTTGGCTTTATTTCAACGCTTACATTAATGCCATCTTTTAAACAATAAAAAGTCTTTTCATTTTGCTTTAAAAAGTGTATTCCTTTTTCAGAATTATTTAACTTCCGTCCAAGTGCTGATTCTATCGAATCAATTAGAATATCCGTATATCCATTTCTTTCTAACAATTCGCAGGCTTTGCCTAATTGCTCTTTTTTAACAATAAAGTCAATGTCGCTAAAGGTTCGAACAAGTAAATTAGAGTAAAGCAGGTTTGACAACATAAAACCCTTGACATACAGATAGTCTATTTTTTGATTATTGAAAATAGTCGCAAGTTTTAAAGCGCTGTCAATTTTTGTATTTGTAGTATGTGATGTAATATACTGCTCCGCGATATTAAACCCCAGCGTCTTTTTCATTTTTTCAGAAAAATAATTAGAACATTTATTTTTAATAAATATTGACTTAACTCTTTGTATGGGCAAAGATTCTTTTTCGATTAAAGTATTGGCGAACTTGTCAAAAAACTTTGCCATTTTACTTATTTCCATTTTGAACAATCCTATACCTTTCTTTTTAGCAATTCGTTTATAAATCGGTCGGTCGCGATGTCCTGTGCTGGAGGGGCCTCTGTAATTCTATAAGCACGTTCCGAATGATTGTCGTGAGTTATGGCAACAAGGCTTTTTGCAGTATCTCCGAAATAGTCTTTCAGTTTTGAAAGAAGAAAGTAGTTGTGCGTTACAAAAAACAGCACCGGACCAACCGTTGAAAGAGCCTTAATGCAATCGACTGCAATTTCCGTGCTCTCGAACTCGGTGGTTGTCGCAAATGATTCGTTGAAAATGATTAACGGCGCACTTTTCACAAACTGCAGATTTTCTTTAAGGCGATGTAGCTCCTCTGACAGTTTGCCTCGATTGTAATCAGCATCCTCAACTGAAGGAAAATGAGTTATCATACAGTCAAATACACGACAACGATAGATTTCGGCCGGCACAGGAAGTCCGTTTTGTGCCAAAAGCTGAGCAAAAGCAATGCTTTTGACAAAGGTGGTTTTCCCGCCCTGATTCTCGCCAGATACAAAGTATATGTGTTTGTTATCGACTTTTACATCGTTAGGATTAACTATTGGAACGTTTTCAAACAAAAGTTCACAGCTAAAAAGTTTTTCAGCATCAATGCCATATTCGTCTGAAAAAACGGGAAAAGCTACCGGTACGCGTGATGACAGAAAGCGATAAACCTTAGCCGAGTTGATATAAAACTCAATTTGTTTTGAAAGAGAGCGACAAAAAGATCGCACATGATGGTTAATTGTCGCAATTATGCCGCTCAGAGTTGTTATGCATGTTTCTATGGTGTAATCGACCCTTTTTTGCATTTCAAAATCGTTCGAATAGCCAAAACTGTCGCTTTTTGAAATGCTCTTTTTGGTATCTTTCGTCGAGGAAAAACTAAGGTCCGGCGTAACGGAAATCAGCTTATTAATACTTGAAAAACGCAATCTAAAGCAATGAGAAGACGATAAGATTATTGCGGCTTCCTTCATAATTAATCCTTTGATTTCCGCGTTTTGTTTCGCCATGTTGCATTTATCGCGTAAAGCGGCAAGGTCAACACTTTTTATTGTTGCCTTTGATAATGTTTCAAATAAATCTTGTAAAACTTTGAATGTGGTATCAATAAGATTAAGATTATCAACAAGTTTTCGCTTTGGTTCGACCGAGCGGTAGATGGTGTTATAAACCGGCGGTTTGATTTTTTCCGCATTGGCGCAAATACTTAATAGGTTTTCCGCAAGCAACCGGTTTTCAAGAAAATCTGACAGTATTGCTTGACGTTGGAGAATATGTTCTGTTGATATCAATGGATGACAGAGGGCATTTATGAATTCTTCCGAATCAATTCCACACGCGACAGACAACAGTGTTCTCAAATTCAAGTCATCGGCGAAACCATTTCCGAGGATTCCCCCGGAAAAGGTATCATCGGGCAAAAACAAAATATCGATATCCCTCATTTTCGTTCTTCTTTCAAATTAGTGATAATTTGGTCGTAGGTCATTCCGCACTCTGATACAATATCATGCGCACGAGCGCTATGATCTCCAGAGCCGCAGACGATACGATATGAACGTTTTCCGTTTTCATTAGTTTCCGCGTATAACGCAACTGTTTTTTCAGGACAATTGATTGAGTCGTATAACTCGGAAAAATGAGTAACGAATACCGCTGACGCTCCTTTGTCAAGAACTTTTTTGATATAATATATTGCAAGGCGAAGACCGTCTGAACGGTATGTCGTTGTAAAACTTTCGTTAAAAAGAATAAGAGTATTCTCCGTCAGCTTTTTCGAGATGTCCTCAATGCGCAATACTTCCTCGGCAAGGCGTCCGAGCCCCTCTGTTTCGGGTTTTAAAAAATGTGTTTCGATTGCATCATAAAGAGGCACCCGACAGCTTTTTGCATTTACAAGACACCCACATCTGGCTAGCTGAGCATTTTGTCCGATACATTTGAGATATACTGTCTTGCCTCCTTGATTAGGTCCGGTGACTATTACCGCGTTGTTTCTATTTATCTCAATGTCGTTAGGTATAATGTCAGTCAGCCTCCCGTTAGAATAAAGCACAGCAAATAATGCCGGGGGGGTGCAGTCCGCTGCCTTGAAAACGTTTGAATCAAAAACCGGCGTACAAACGTTTACTCCGTTTTCCGTCATAATCTTATACATATCAGCCAGTGTGAGAAAGAAACAAAGTTGCGGGTATAATGTAGTAATCTCTTCAAAATCTATCAAATAATCGCTGTTTTCAGAATAAAATGCGTCGATTTCGTTAAATAGCGAAATATTCTCATTTTTCATTATTTCAAATATTTGTTGTTCGAAACAGTCAAGCTCTCCGTCTTTATAGATATTACTCTCGAACGAGACTTTAATACCGTAAACATCCTGAATAAGAGAAATAAGTCGCGCTGTATCAATATCGTCGGCTTCGCTGAGATATGTGGTGATTCTTTTATCGTCTATTGTCATACCGAAGTTGTTTTGCAAAAAAACCAGACGCGAAAGCAAGGACTTAGCAGTATTGCCAGTCGTGATAAACGCGTTGTCGTCAATTATTTCTTTACAAAGCTTATGAAGACGTGCAAGACCATTCGCACAGGCAGAAGACGTAGCTTCACAAAGCTCCGCTATCGTTTTATGGTAAAGCACCATACAATTAATGAAAATAAGCTTTTTTTGGTCGTTATTCTGTTCGTTTTTGAAATCGTCAACCGCATTGTTTATTTTTTTCAGCTTGAGTGTGATAGATGATAACGTATGATGAATCTTTTGGCTTTGAAATATTTCATTCAAAACCGCGATACGGTATTCAGCGTCCGAAACGTTATTAAGCGGCTTAAGCAGAAGATATGCGGGAAAATCACGGTTTAATTTGCACAAAAAATTGATAATCACGCACATATCCAAATCATCCGCGGCGCATTCGGATAGTTTTGCCGCGTTTTGCGTTGTATTATTTTTAAACAATAAGGAGTTATTAAACGAAAAGTTCATAGCACCACCATTTTATATTTATTTAATATATTATAACACAAATAAATGAAAAAACAATAAAAAAATTTCGAAGATACGTGTTAAATGATTATGATTTTTGATTAATATAAATAATGGTTATTGCCATACCGGATGAGACTCGTTCTTAACAATCATAGAAGAATTATCTAATTATCAAAGACATACCCCCAGTAAGTATGGAACAACGTGTGAAATGTGCTATGATGCAGTATTTATGCATTTTAACCCAAATATTATTTACACAAGACTTGACTGGGAATTGTATCAATCTCTTCGATTAATTAATTACAAGCCGCATACGAATTAAGTATGCATTAAATAGTTTGGTGTTAGACAGCGTAAGGACTGGCTTATATGTATTTCCGTTACGACGAAAACGGAAATCCGCTTTCGGTAGTCTATTTCAACGGCGTTGAATACTTCTACGTTCTCAACCTTCAGGGCGACGTAATAGCTCTTATTGACAACACCGGAACGGTCGTTGTAAAATATACTTACGATAGCTGGGGCAAGCTTTTATCTACTACCGACTCTATGGGTTATTCGCTCGGCGCCGATAATCCGCTTCGTTACAGGAGTTATTACTACGACAAAGAGACAGGGCTCTATTATCTGCAAAGCAGGTATTATGATCCTGAAACCGGTAAGTTTTTGAATGTAGATTAAAAAAGGCGATGCGCAATATATAAA
>JAEEGL010873579.1_pt1 | contig 10894 bp, 5 predicted proteins | sample 9134231 | NCBI WGS metagenome assembly JAEEGL01 (sample SAMN16246548, study PRJNA631951) | gut metagenome | biome: gut microbiome; feature: rumen; material: fiber-attached | host: Bos | place: Iran: Karaj | collected 2018-10
ATCCTGCTACTATCATTGGAAAAAGAATCAGATATCCTAAAGGAAAAGTTAGACAATTTAAAGTTTTAGTTGATCCTATTGATAAAGATGCTATTGAATATAAAATTCCTTGTATTACTGCTTGTTACAAAGCTTTGACTAATAGACCTTTAGAAGTTGAATTTCCTGAAAATAAAAAAAAAGAATAAATATTCATATTTAAATAAAATTTAATTTCTTATGGAAATTTGAACTTTTTTTAATATATTTTTTATTTACTTTATATTTATTTATTTTGATTTTTATTATAAATTTATAAGTGATTTGTATATAAATAAATTGAATAAAAAAATATATGGATAATAGTAATAATATATATTCAAATTATACACAAATATTAATCAAAACATTTTTGAAATTTAGTTGGTTATCAAATCAATATAAACAAAATAATAATTTAAATTTTAAAAATATAAATAATGAACCAAGAATATTTCCATATATTGTAAAAGAAAAATGCTGGAATAATGCACCAAAAGTACCACATAGAGATGGAAATAGATGGAGATATGATGCAGTAGGTAATCCAGTAATGAAAGTATTAAGAGGTTGTGGTGGAATTTTTTGTCATGAATATGATCATATTTTTCCATATTCTAAAGGAGGTACTTCTACTTTAGATAATTGTCAAATTTTACAAACAAATATTAATCGATTAAAAGGTAATCAATTTTGTACAAAAGATGAATTAAAAAAATTTTCTCAGAAAATTCCACAAACATTAAAAGAAATGAAAAAATATGAAATTAGTGATAAAGAAATGGATTTAATTGAAGAATGTATATATGGAAATATTATAAAACATTAATTTATTATAAATAAATTTAAAAAAATCATTAGATTGTATATTCATTTTACAAAACTAATAAAAGAATGGCCTTTAAATATAGAAATATTTAATTTTTAGGTTCTCTCCAACTTCCCATTAAAGTATTTAAGAACCAATCTAATAATTTTGATAATTTACTAGTTCCAAAATTTTGACATTTAAATGCTTCCATGAAAGTATTTTCTTTAAAATCGCAAATGGCATCATTAATTGAGCTTTTCTTTTTTGCTTTTTCATATCCAACTTCACTATCAGTATATTTCTTAATAATATAATCTTTTCCAATTTCATATTTACTTACAGCATCAGCATTTGAAATTGAATCAACTTTGAAAAATTCATTGGCTTTATATGAAATATACCATATAGCTTCTCTTTTTTTATTACTTTCTTCTAAATCCATTCTATATTGAATATAATCTTTAACATATTTAGTATCTTCATCTATTTCATATAATCTGAAAGAAGGTTGATAATCACTATATGTAGTTAATCCACTACAAATATAATTAACATGAGTTGGTTTTTCACTATTATATTCTTTAACTATTGTTAAATATTCACTATGAGAATGACCAGAAAAGTATCCTCTTACAATATGTTGATATCTATCTAATAAAATTTTTAATCTATATGTGCATTGTAATGTATGTTGATGATTAACTAATGGAATATGATCTAAAAGATATACAATTTCATTATTTTTTTCTGCTTTTTTTAATTCATTTTCAAACCAATCAAACATATTTTTAGCTTGTGAAGCATCAAAAATTAAATTAAAATTCATAGTATCACAAACAAGACAATTCAAAGAAATAATTCTTAAATTAGTATCTTTATGTAACATAGAATAATAACCATATTTTTTAAAAGTCACATAAGCTTCATCACTAAGATAGGGTTTGAAAATTTCAGCAAGACCATTTAATAAAACAGATTCAGGACCATAATATTCATCAACAGGTGCTTTTTCATGATTTCCAATAGCAGGATAAATAGGAGTATCTTTACCAAAATTTCTTTCTATAGAATCAATAATTATTCTAGTATTATAAACTACTTCTTCTTGTGTATCTTCCCATACATTATGTGCAATATTATCTCCTGTGAATAAAATAAAATCAGGTTCTAATTCTTTTGCTTTTACTGAAAATGCATCAACTACTTCAAGACTACAATCACAATTACCAATTGCTCCATATTTTCCTGATAATTTTACTTTAGAATCAAAAATATTTTTTGGTGTATCATGACAACATAATGGTATTCCACAATCAATAGTTGCATTTTCTTTATAATTTAAATCAAGATGAATATCTGTTACTTGAAGTGCTTTTAATGTTTTTCCATTCATATTTATTTTTGGTTTTAATGAATCAATATTTTTTGGTTTATCTGATAAAACTCTTTTTGCATAATCTTCAATTGAAATATAATCAAATGAACTTGGACATAATTTTAAACTTGAACATATTATTGTTTTATCTGTAACTCTTTTAATTAAACTATCTAAAGCAATTGGACCATATCTTTGAATAGCAGCATAACATATTTTTTCATCTAATACTATTCCACATAATTTTGAAAAAAATTTATAAAGTCCCTCTTCACCATATTTTACAAGAATTATAGATTGAATTGTATCTAATGTATTTTCACAAAGTTTACATGATACTGTTGATGGTTCTTGTGTTATAAAAATTGATTGTAAAGTTTCTTTGTTTTCTTTAATATAATTATCAATGAATAAATCAAATTCATTTTCTAATGATTCTGATAAAGGGAATGTAAAATCATCAAATGTGTTTGATAATGCAATTAATGAAAAAAATAAAATTAATATTTTCGACATTTATATAAGTTATTTTTTATAACTTTATCTATATAAAAAAAAAAGTTTTTATGACGTCATCAAAAGATTTAATAAACAAACCTTTTTCTTTTTTAAGTATTTCATATATTTTAAACATGTTGAAATATATTTGATTTTTTTTTTCAAGATAAACAAAAAAAAAGTTTTTTTATGAATAAAAACCATTAATTTTTTTATATTTTAAAAAAAATAAGAAAAATCATTTTTTATAAAATCAAGTTTAGATTTATTTTTTATATTTCTTAAGAATTATCTTTTAAGTAATTAATTATTAAGATTAATATGACTATATAAATTATAAATTTATTTTTATTAGACCCATTTTTAAATTGTTGATATTTTTTATAATTTTGTTTTATTCTTTTGTATAAAATAATAATTTTCATTTAAGTCTTTCATAATTAAGTTTAATTCTTCAATTTTATAAAGAATAATATTTCAAATTTATACAAATTGTTTATCTTTCTTACCACATATTATATACTTAACATTTTTTTTAATTAAAAAATTAATTTATAAAAAATATATGATTTCCAATAAAATAAAATTATTTATTTGATTTTATTGTGTTCTAAAATAATCTATATTATATAAATCTAATTCATATTTAACAAATACATAAAATCTCTCCTCTACAAATAGGACACTTTCCATTTTCTTCAATTTTTTCTACACAACTTGAACAAAATGTATGTTTACAAGGACAAATAACAGTATCAGGTTTTTTATCATAACAAATGCTACAAACATTTTCTACAAATTTTAAAGTAATTTCATGATCATGAGTTTTTAAAAAGTCCTTTATTTGACTTTTAATTTTAGCATCAATTATTCCATTACATAATTTTTTAGTTATTGTTTTTTTAAATATTAATAAAGCTATTGATTCATCTCTTTGTACTTCAATTCCTTCCCAATAAATTTTACCAAGGATAAAACAATCAAATAAATTATATTTTGTATTAAATTTATTTTCAAAACATACTTTACCTAATTTTGTTTTTGCTTCTGAAATTTCTTTATCTGTTATTTTATGACTCTTATTTAACATTTGTTTTGCTCTATAAATAAAATATTCGTTTTCTTTTTTTAAAAAATTTCTATCAGATAAAGAAGAACTTTTTTCAAAATGTTCTATTGCTTTTTGCATATCTTGTTTTTCAATTCCTTCAAATCCAAAATAATAAATAAATCCTTTAATTCTCCAAACTAAATCAATATCATGTTTAAAATTATCTTTCATAAAATTATAATTTTCAGGTTTTAAAAGGTATGAAATATATTTATTAATCTCTTTAACATATTTTAAATAATTAGAAAGTATTTTTTCAGGAAATTTACTTTGTTTAATAAGTATTCCAACAAATAAAATAAATTGAGTAATTGATAAACATTCACAAGCAACTTCATCAATTAATGAATTTAAAACAACTGAAGTTTTATCATAATCATTTAAATAATCATTAAAATCATAATAACTAAGTAAACATTGATAATATCTAAATCTCGAATAATCATTTCCATTTTCCATAGAAACTTTAAATATATCAATTATTTCTGTAGTTATATTTGGTGATTTTTCTAAAAGATAATTTCCATAATCTGAATAATATTGATATATTTTTTTATCAAGAATTTCTTTATAAAATTGTTTTATTTCATCATCAGAAATTGCATTTTCAATATTCAAATATTCCTTAAAAAAAATACATTTATTCATTGCTTCAAAATATGCATAATCATAATCACTTTTAGGTTGCATTGATTTAAGTTGACAAAAAGAAATATAATATTCTTCATCCTGATCAGTATGAAAATAACAAGTTAAAACACCTCTCATTAAATTAATATCATTTTCTGTTAAATTATATTCTTCTCTTTTATAATCTAATAAATCTATAAATTGTTTATGTTTTTCTGTTGTTTCATCCTCAGTATCTAATATTGAAGCACATTCAAAAGTAACATCTATTTTATGGAAAAGTTTATCTTCATAATTCATTATATAATTTGGTAAATAGGCAAAACATTTTAATAAGTATAATTTTTCTAATATTCTATCAAGTTTAATACCAAATTTTTCATATTCACATAAATAAATAACATGCATTTTATACATGCAAAAATAATCATTTTGATCTGCATATTGTTTATATAAGGAAAAAGCTTTTTTTAAATCTTTTGGTTTATCAAAGAATCCATATTCATATTGTGCTGCATCTAAAAAATTTCTTATTGCTATATTATTTTTCTTTTTTTCAAATATTTTATTTAATTCAGGGCCTAAATGAGCAAATAAAAGCTCTTTATAATTTGGTAATGTGGCAAATTCTTTTAATTTATTTTCTAATTCTTCATCTTTTGGGAATAAAGCCTCCAATGATTTTTCCATTTTTAAGTATTATTTATTAATTTATCCTTTTTATAAATAAATCAGTCTTTAATTTTTGATATTAAATATATAAAATTAGGTAAATATTAAATTTAATATAATACAAAAACAGAATATTAATTAATATTTTTTAACTCTGTTAGAATAATAAAGAACATATAAAGAATAGTAAAAAAATTGATAAGATATATAAAAAAAATTAATTGATGATTTCTTATATATTCTAATATATTTTTAATAATCAAATTTAAATATAAATATAAAAATTATAATTATTTTGATTTGGAAAAAGATATATATTTTTATTGTCCATTTTTATAAATATTAATCTGACATCATAAGGGATTTAAAAATATGAATTTATTTTTCTTTATGAATTAATTATTATTTATTACAACTAATAATTTCAAATTCCTTTTTTTCATATTAAATATTAATTATTAATTTTAATACTATTAAATTATATATTATATAAATTTTCAACAATTAAAATATATTATTTATTACTTTAATTCAAATTATATTTTTGATAAAATATTACTTAAACTATACATAATTTTAAAAGAAATATTTTTTTTATAATTTAGAATATAATTGATGAAATATTTTTGAAATAAAAAAACATTTTTTAAAGTTAATTATTTAAGTATTTATTTTAAAAATTAATCTAAAAAATGTTATTTGAGAAAAAAATAATAATTCAATAAAGATAATATATTATGTCACATATTTTAAATTATCAGAGAAGAATTTCAGCAGAAAATGAATATCCAAAAATAAAAAAAATAAAAACATTTAAAAAACAAAATAGAAAAAGAAGTTCAAATAATTTAAAAAATAAAGATGTAAAATCACATAGAGAATCATTAAATAATGTAGAATTAGGACTACAAAATTTTTTATCAAAAGCACTTGTTAATAATACAAATGATACTAAATATTTTAATGTTAATGAAGAATTAGAAGCAATTGAAAAAACAAAAAAAAAACAAAAAAAACAAAAAAAAGAAGATGAATATTATCATAATAAAAATAGCGAGTTTAAAAAATTATTAACATTAACATCTGATAATAAAACTGATGATATTCTTCCTTCAAATCAAATTGGATTAGGTTTATTTAAAAAAGCCCAATCTAATAAAAAAATGAATTATAAGTTTAAATCAGTTAAAACTATCACAGAAAAAAAAAATTCTTTGAAAAATTATTTTCCTCAAAATTCAGATTCTTCTATGTATAATTTTTTATCATCAACAGAAAAATTGAGTACTCAAAAAAATCCTGATTTAATTTCTCCAATTAATAAACAATTTGTTGAACAATTAAGAAAAAATGATTTTGAAAGACCAAAATCAAAACCAAATAAAATTCCACAATCTCTTCAAAATAATATTAATTTATTAAGAAATAATATTAAATCTCAATTTGATAAATTAAAAAAAAATGATTTATTCAATTATACTTCAAATAGTTATATTCAGGAAAATAATCTTGAAATTAAAACTAATACTCAAATAAAACCAAATGAAAAAAAAAATATGAATATTAAAAGAAAAAATAATAGAGAAAGATCACAAGTTGTAAATAAATGGTTAGTATTCTCAAAATTAATTTCTTCAGTACAACCTACTGATGATGATATTACAATAAATGAAAAAGGAAAAAAAATTTCTAATATACGTAAAAAAAAGCATTATAAAACTATATCTCCAATTCATTCTACTGATATGCAAAATATGTTAAAAATAAATAACAAAAAAAATATTACAAATATATCTTCAAATGCAGAAAATAAAAGTTCTACTCAAAATTCCTTAATTGAAATAAGTAAAAATTTTTCAAGAAAAAAATATAAAAAATTTACACAATATTGTAATAAAATAAAAGATAAATTAATAATGCAACCGAAAAAAAGTAAAACTAATTTATTAGAAGAAGAAGAACGAAGAGATAGTCTTTTAAATTTAAAAACTTTAACAGATAATGTTTTAAATCCAAAATATAAAACTATGTCAATGAATCCAGATATATCATTCATTGAAAGAAAAAGTTATTTAGAAGAAGAAAAATCAGAATCATCTGAAATAGGAAAAACACATTTTCGTATACAAGAATTAAAAGAAATAAGATATAGGCATTTAGTTAGATTAAATAAATTAGTATATGATTCCTTAAGTGATGAAGAATCAGATGAAGTTTATGAAATAACTGATTATATTAATCCAAATTCAAATATTAAATTTTATTTTGATATGATTATTTTTTTATTTTCATTTTATTATATATTATTTTTTCCTATTATTTTATGTTTTTATCCAATTATTTCAACTGATTTTACATCATGGTATTTAATAATAAATATATTTATTGATTTATTTTATATTATTGATTTAATTATTGGATTTTTTACTGCTTATTATGATATTGAAGAAAAATTCATAAGGAAATTACCAGAAATTTCAGTTAATTATTTATCTGGATGGTTTTTAATTGATTTATTATGTGCTATACCTTTTAATACAATTTTTGCAATTTCTCATAGAAAGAATAAGGACATGATAGCATATACAGATTTTTTCAAATTAAGAGAATTATGGGAGTCATTCAGGATTATTAAAATTTATAAATCATTTTTAAATAATGAATTGACCCATTTTTTAAAAAAATCTATAAATCAAATAGGTTCTTTACAAAAAGGAATTGAAATTTCAATTTTTACAACATTTGTAATTTTACATATTCATTATTTATCATGTGTAAATATTTTTTTATCAAATTTACAATATCCAAATTGGATTATTGTTCAAAATTTACAAGATTCAAGTAAATTTGATATATATATAGCTTCTTTTTATTATGTTTTCGCCACAGTAACAACAGTTGGTTATGGAGATATAGTAAGTATTAATATATATGAAAGATTCTATAATTTAATTTTATTAGTAGTTGGAATTGGAATTTATTCATATTCTGTTTCTGCTTTAAGTAATTATGTTCAACAAGTTGATAGAAAAACTTTAGATTATCAAGAAAAATCAGATACTTTAGAACAAATTAGAATTAATCATGAAAAAATGCCAAATGAATTATATGAAAAAATTGCTAGATTTTTAAAATATCAATTAGAAAATGAATCAATTGATCAACATGAAATAATTGATAATTTACCTATTGGATTAAGAACAACATTAATAATGCAAATGTATAAACCTATTATTAATAACTTCATATTTTTTAAAACATTTAATTCAAGTGATTTTATAATAAAAGTAATAATGGCTTTTAGACCTATTTTATCATTAAGAAATGAAAAATTAGTAAATGAAGGAGATTATATTGAAGAAATTATTTTTGTTAAAAGAGGAGTTTTAGCTTTAGAATTACCTTTACCAATATATGTCAATGATAAAGATATTGAAAATTATATGACTAGAAGAGCAACAGGACAATTTACAACTTTTGATTTTAGTAAAACTCATACAAAAGCTAAATTTAATGAAAAACCAACTGTTATTAATTTTAATGATAAAGCAGTAAAAACTATGACATTTATAAAAGGAAAAGGATTAACATTAGTAAATAATGATAAAAATGAGAATAATTTAGTTAAAACTCCAGTTCAACAATATGTTAGAATAATTGAAATAAGGAAAAATGAACATTTTGGTGATATTTTAATGTTTTTAAATAGAAGATCTCCATTATGTATGAAAGTAAAGACAAAATATGCTGAATTATTTTTATTAAATAAAACAGATGCTGTTGAAATTTCAATGTCATTTCCTAAAATATGGAATCAAATTATTAAAAAATCACTTTTTAATATGGAACAAATTGAAAGATTAATAAATAAAACATTGAAATTTTTTTATAAACAAAATAATCATTATAAAAGGAATTCATTATATATAAGAAATTTAAATCAAAATAATGAATTTGTAAATTTAGATTATTCAAATTTAAGTTCAAAAGATTATGAATTACAAAGTATACCTTCTTCATTTTCTGATGATAATGAATCAAAAACTGAAGAATTAATAAGTTCTGGTAATGATTCATCATCAAATTTTGAAAGCGAAAATAGTCAAACTCAATCTTTATCAAGTAAAAATGAAACTAAAAGTAATAATTCAATATTAAAATCAAATAAAAAAATACATGAAAAAAAAAATAGTCATGTTGGATTTTTAAATATGAAAAATGAAACAATTAAAGAAGAATTAGCAGAAGATGAAAATGATGATATAAATATTAAAAATTCAATTGTTAAAATAGGGAAAATATCAAGTAAACAAATTGATAATAAAGAAATTATTTCAGAAAAAAAAATAGAAGAAGAAGATAAAAAAAGTAATGATACACATATTATATTTTCATCATCTTCAATTTCAAAACAAATATCTGGAACTGATTCAAAAACATTAAAAGAAAATGAAGAAAATATTTTAGATTTTAATTCAATATCTTCAAAAAATAATTCTTTAGTTTATCCTTATTCTAAAAGTGAAATAAATAATGAAGTATTTCCATTTGAAATAAATTCTTTTAATGTTGAAAATAATAAAAATATTATTCCTAATATTGTTCCTAAAATTCCTTATTTTAATATTTATGGTAAACCAAATAATTTAATTGAATCCTCTAAAATAACAAAAGAAAGTTTTTATACAACTTCATCATTTTCAATTTTAATAGAATCATCTATTAAAAAATTTGATAAAATAAATTCAAATATTTCTGAATTAATGATAGTAAAAAATGAATCTTTTATGTTAAATGTTAATAACAAACATTTAATAAAATGTAATACTGAAAATAAACTTTCATTAGCATATGGAAAAAATGAAGATGATGAACAAAATAAATTAAGGAAAATAAATTCTGAATCAAATTTAAAAACAAGTCTTATTTCAAAAGATAAAAAAGATACAAAAAAATTAAATAAATTATTAGATTTAGAACAAGGTAATAATAATAAAAAGGAAAATATTACACAATCTAATAATAAAAATCTGTCTACTTTGAATTTAATAGAAAAAAATATTGAGAGTAATTCATTAGCATTAAATAATCCAAAAATGTTTTATCAAAATTATTTTAATAATTTTGTTAATAGAGAAAAAAAAATTGCTCCTAGAAAAAGTGTAGTTATTAGATTAAAAGATATTGAAAAAATAATAAAGACAAATCAACCAGGTATAAAAAATCAAAAAATTGGAAAAACAAGAAGTTATGATAAAGAAGAAACATAAAAAATTGTAAATTTATTTTTTAAAGTATAAAAATGTATTATGGTATATATATTAATTAAATAATATTAAGATATTTTAAAAGTATGAATTAAATTGATTATAATATAATTTAAAAAATGAATATTTTTCATTTTAATTTAAATATTTATTATTATCATTTATTTAATTTACTATTTTAAAAAGAAAAAAAATAATATTATTAAAAAAAAAATAAATAAAAAAAATTCAAAAAAATATATAAAACTCCAATATAAATTCAATCAAATTATAAAAAAAAAATATAAAATGTCAAGAAGAGTCCAAAAGACAACAGTAACAACAACAACAAAAGTAGAAAAAAGTGGATTATCAAATGACGAAGTAGACGAAATTCGTCAAGCATTTGATCTATTTGATACAAATGGAACAGGAAAAATAGATCCAAAGGAATTAAAAGCAGCAATGCAATCATTAGGATTTGATTCAAAAAATCCAACAATATATACATTAATTGCAGATTTAGATACACC
>JAEEGL011176544.1_pt1 | contig 10894 bp, 6 predicted proteins | sample 9134231 | NCBI WGS metagenome assembly JAEEGL01 (sample SAMN16246548, study PRJNA631951) | gut metagenome | biome: gut microbiome; feature: rumen; material: fiber-attached | host: Bos | place: Iran: Karaj | collected 2018-10
AAATGGCAAGAGTAAACTTCTTCATTTTCAATTATTTTTGTTTAAACAATAATCTTTTTCGGCACAAAAGTAATCAAAAATAAAAAAATGCGCCATTATATGGCGCATTTTTTTGAATCGAATTTGGGATTAAAGTCCTTCAATCACCCAAGTCCAGCCAAACTCATCGGGCTCTGTACCATATTGGATGCCACGGAGTTTGTTATAAAGCTTCAGGCTCCAAGGACCGGGTTTGCCATCACCGAAAGTGTATGACTTGCCATTTTCAGGATCGTCGATGCGTGAAATCGGGCTGATTACGGCAGCGGTACCGCAGGCGCCAGCTTCCTCAAAGGTAGCCAGTTCCTCTTCAGCGATAGGACGGCGTTCCACCTTCATGCCGATGGTCTCGGCCAATTGCATCAGGCTCTTGTTTGTGATGGAAGGCAGGATGGAAGTGGACTGGGGCGTGATGTAGGTATTATCCTTGATCCCAAAGAAGTTGGCTGCACCGGCTTCGTCGATGTATTTCTTTTCCTTGGCATCGAGATAGAACTCGCAGGCATATTGTCCACCATGACAGGCTTCGACGTGCGGACGCAACGAAGCAGCGTAGTTGCCACCAACCTTAAAGGTACCGGTTCCCAGCGGAGCGGCACGGTCGTACTTGCGGGTAATGACGTAGGGGTTAGCCATGAAGCCGCCCTTGAAATAAGGACCGACTGGGGTCACGAAAATCATAAACAGGTACTCGTCAGCAGGTTTCACACCCACGCGGGCACCAGTGCCAATCAGCAGCGGGCGAAGGTACAATGAAGCACCTGTCTCATAGGGTGGGATAAATTCGGCGTTGAGGCGGATAACCTTCTCAACGGCTTCCTTGAACAACGTATCGGGAACTTCGGCCATCATGATGCCTTGGGCAGAACGCTGTAAACGCTTGCAGTTCTCATCCCAGCGGAACACACGCACTTTGCCGTCCTTGCCACGGAAGGCTTTCATTCCTTCGAAAGCTTCCTGACCATAGTGCAGGCAGGTAGCAGCCATGTGAATGTTGATGCTGGTGTCGGAACTGACTTCAAGTTCGCCCCACTGACCATTGCGGAAATAGCAACGGACATTGTAATTTGTTGGATAATAACCAAAAGTTAAATTTGCCCAATCAATGTTTTGCATGATATATAAAATGTTTTAGGTGTTTATTTAAAAGTTATCAAAGATACAAAAAATTTCTTTATTTGAACAAATTCTTGAAAAAATGATTCACGACCCGGTACTTATAGAGCACCAATTCGGTTTTATTCTCTTGCTTCTCGATGGCATTCCATAGAAACGTGTTGTTTCGGCTGTCAAACACCGCAAAACAAGGTGTAGTTTGGGCCACTTCCACCCCGTCAATCATCACCGACAACCGGTCTTTTTGGTAAACCATCTTGTGCGAACCATCGTTGGACTTTACCACGATCTCCCTACCATTCATGCTGTTGCCAGGATAAAATACGGAATACAAATCGGTGGTGACATCCGTAATGTTCCCATCCTCATACTGCAAATACCGCTCGTTATTGATGAATCGGAATTTCAGTTTTCCTTCTGCATTCAATCCGAAATAACAAACTTTGGCATTTCTTCTGACCACATTGCCGTCTACCACAACAACCTCCCCTTCCTCTGCGGCTCCGTCCTTATAGGCTTTATAACAATAATGCCCGTCGTTGGTCACAACAAAGTCAGTGATGGTAAAACCTTCAACCGACCGGATCACACCGTCAATCCAATAGCATTTCTTTCCGATAGCCATCCAATGCTGGCCATTGTACGAGAAACGAAGATCAAAGTTGTTTTCGTCGTATACATCGAACAGTTCCACCGTCTTGTTGTTGACCACCAGTACCGTATAAGGCATGTATTGGTCGCGATACAAATAATAGTAGTAGCCGTTGAAACTTTCAAAATAAACCGCGCCGTTTTGAAGCCGGGCAAAGGCCGCCGCTTTCTCTGGCGGGAAGGAGTTCACGTCTTTATCAAAGGTCTTCCGGACCAACCACGGCACAGGAACCTTTGACACTTGCCGTTCCGTCGAAAGCTGGTAAGGACTGTAATAGCTATGGCCGCCTTGCAGGAATACAAAGCCATCGTCATTAAGGTCAAGGATGCTGTCACAAATCAGTTGAGGTACGCCGTAGGCCCTGATCAGTTCTTTATTGTATCCAATGTCATCAGCCTCTTTGTCCATGTTTTTCAACACAAAGATGCTTTTCTCCAACGAAGGTCCCAGCCGAAAGGTCCTCACCCTCATGTCCCTGTTCACAAACAAAGGGTTCCCATGGACTACAATGTTACATTTGTTGGTGTATTTGTTGGTGACCGAATAGAGGTAAGAAAACCAATAAACCTCCGATGATGCCTTAAATTCGGCGGATTTCATCAACTCGATCTGGAATTCTCCATATTCAATTGCCTCGTTTTCGGGAACCGTTGCCAAGACTTTTCTCGAAAGGTTTTCGGATTGCTGTGCAAAGGCTTTTCCTAAGCAAGCCGAAACGAATGCCATTATAATTACAAGTTTTTTCATCCTCATCATTATTTATAACTGCTACGAGTGAATTCCCCTAAGTGAAAACCTATACCGAAATCGACAAAGAGTTGCCGATTACCAGTCAGATCCCATTCATGAAGCATGATGGTGATCGGAATACGCCAAATGTTAAGAATGGTTCCCATCTCAAGTCCGACCCCTTGGAACTTTTCCTCGGTGCCCACAAAATTCACTGCAGCGCCCACGCCAACCGTCATGTCAATGATGCCGTTCACCGGGGTGAACACCAAACCGACACTGGCATCCATGCCCTTGATGGCATCGTCAGGTCTTAGATACAGTGCTTTGATATAGGCACGTGACCTGCCCTTACCAAGATCGGAAAACATCACACCTTGGCCGTTTTGCGCAGGACGGGCCATATAGTTCAGCGACCACCACCGACGGCTATCGCTGCTACAGTACCCAAGATGTGGGTCATAATACCGTTTCAAGTACCCTCCTATGCCGAATACAAAGGTGGTACTTTTTTGGCCGGGAGCCCAACGTGAAGTCCTAAATCCCATTGCAACCGACACATTCTTATAAAAGCCCATCAAGCCAGCCTCGTAATCCAAGCCGAAGGTCGGCACCCCAACTGGTTTGCCCGTGGGAACGCCCTCATAGATACCGCAACCCACTCCTGCATAAATGCCGAGATATTGTATCGGACAATAAACCGGACCCACAAGGAAATGGTACCCGTTGGGGCTGATGGTATCAAGCAGTTGTTCTTTAAACACTGGTCTTGAGGTCTGGAAATGGAAGTATGCCCCGAATTGGCTGGCACCGACAAAACCCGTGCGAAGGCCTATGTTCTTTGGCGACGTAAAAGTGAGGTGGGCAAATCTCAAGCCAGGTTCAAACAAGATGTCCTGTTGCTGATCGTTAAAAAGATATTCCCTACGTTCAAAACCCAGGAGCAAGGAGTGGTGTTCAAAGTCCACCTGACAAGGGAATGGGGTGGTTTGCCTGATGGAATCGTCAACATAAACCACCAATCCGGAGGGCACCGTTCTCACCATGACGGTATCCTTGCTTATAGCCATGAACTTTTTCAATTCCGACTCCGGCATGGTGAAATTGGAAACCTGGGGAGCCTGATGCACTTCGATCTCACAATAGCGCCGACCCGAGTTCACCCGTATACTGCCGTGGCGACTGAACAAGGACTGGTTTTCTTGAACCATTACCGTAACAATGTCTTTTTCAGGTACAACCGTAATCCATTGCTGAGCGGACTCTACACGCCATCCTGGCATGTTACTGATGACTCGGAACTGATCAGTGCTGTATTCGCAAGGGAGAACCAAGGATTTTCTGTTGGCATCGACCACGGTATCCCCTGGAACCTGGCTCACCACCAGTCCAAATTGCTGGCCCGAAGCATTGATCACCACCTCGCCATTACGGTAATTGGGCGAGGCATTTTTGGCGCAGAACAGCAACAAGGTATCCTCCCGCTTGTCGGAAATCAACCATGAAGGCAAGGTGTCCACTGCCCATTCCGGTGCATTGGTGGTCACCAACACCGATTTGAATTCTTCTTGGCTTGAAAACACCACCGATTCCGGATCGAATTCCATTTCAAGATCGGCTGAATTTTGGGTGACTTCAAGGTAAGACACCTTGCCGCCCGACTGGACTGGAATCTTCGCCACTCTCGGAGCCACGTCAAGGTTATCTTCACACGACACTTCCAACATTCGGCCTTGTTGCGTCACCTTCAACCACTTGGGAACCGCTCCTAGTTTAAACGACTTGGCGTTGGTACTGATCTCAACGGTCTGTTCTTCCGCATCCTTGGATTCAAAAACCAATTCATGTGGGGTAAGTCTCACCACGACAATACATTTCCCTAACCAAGAATCAAGGTCGTTGTTGGCAGGTTTGTCTGGGCAAAACTTTGCGGCCTCAAATTTCTTGGCAGCAGCCGACAAATCTCCTTTGTTATAAAGGTCAATACCCAACTTTCTGGTAGTTTCATAGCAATTGGCCTGAGCCAACACCTCCAAACCAGTCACAGTTAAAAAACAAAATAGTAAAAACCGTATCAATCTCATAGTTATCTTACTTTACTTTGGAAACTTTTTTCCTACGGCATTCAATTCACCCTCTTCTTCCGGGAGCGCAAGAATCTGAGCATTTTCGTATCTGTATCGCGCAAAATCAATCATATCCGCTTTCAAAAACGTGGAGGCAGCTTCCAATTCTCCCTTGAACAAGTTCTGACGGCGATCCATCAGCGATTCACGCCTCCCAATGGTATTTGAAAGATTGGAGACGACCCCTGGATAGTTGCTTTCGTAGGCAATGGCCTCGTCATATTTACCGATGCCCTGCATGAATAGGTCGAAATCCTGTTGCTCGGTTGGGTTCTCCGGAACCAGCTCCAGCAAACTGTCTGCAGTGGCCAAATAAGAGGCAAAAGTATCATTCACCGCCTCAACGAACAATTGCCGGTAATCAATCAGGACTTCTTCTTTGGAGGGAGTGGCAGCAGTCGTTTCAGCAACATTGGAGTTATCCGCGAATGACGACTTGAGCCACCAAATACCGCCCGCCAACAGCACAGCCACCAACCCTATCCCCAAGTAGTTCCGTTTCACCCGTTTTTTCTTCAAGGAAGTAGAAAGCAGGTTCTCAACAATCTTATCAAACGAAGCCTGACGGTATTCGTGTGACCACAGAAACACTTGTTTTTCAGGAATATCGTGCAATTCCGCAGGAAGCGAATCCACCGATGGCATGACGAATCCTGGCAATGAAACGCCTACAATGTTTTTTTCGTATTTTTCGGCAAGCATGATTTCATGACGCACCCAATCCTCCTCTTCGACACAACGGTCCAACATGCCGGGCGAAAGGATCAACAGGAAATCGTTGCACTGCTGTATGGCATGGTCAATCTGTTCTGGGAAAGCACCGCTGCCGATATTGTCGACATCGAGAAACACCTTGTAGCCACGGTTTTGAAGCTTTGATTGCATTTCACCCGCGACACCAGCCCCCGAACCTTTCCTTCTATAACTAATAAAAATATCGTATCCCATTATTATTCAGACTACTAACATCGTCTTGCACAAACCATGAAACAAACTGCAAAAGTAAACATTATTCCCCAATCTTCAAAACTGTTTCAAGATAATGTTGCTTTATCCCAAATCGTTTTTTAAGGTTGTGGATTTCGTCTAAAATAGCACTTTGATTCACAGGCTTTTCAACTTTTCTACCCACCAGCAACACGTTCTTCGGGGTGTGTTCCATTTCGATAAATTCCATCACTTGGGTCTTGTAGCCATAATATTCCATCACCAACGCGCGAATGGTGTCTGTAATCATCACTGCCTGACGTTCCATGAAAATGCCGTAACGGGTGATGGCATCGGTGATCCCAGAGCGTTCCATTTCCTGCCGGATTTGCTTATGGCAACAGGGGGCGCATACAATCAGCCCTGCCCCTGCCCTAATTCCTTTGGCAATGGCATCATCCGTCGCGGTGTTGCAGGCATGAAGGGCAATCAGCACATCCAGTTGTTTGGGATTATATGCCTCGATGCTGCTTTCCACAAATTCCAATCCCTTCAAGCCCGATGCCTGAATAATCTCGTTGATTTTCAGCACCAGGTCAGGACGAATCTCCACGCCTTTAATATCCACATCTAAATGTAGTTTTTGGGTCAACAATTCATGCAAGGCAAAAGTAAGGTAACCCTTCCCTGCCCCCATGTCGGCAATGTGGACCGTATCGTTGAATTGCATCGGCTTGACCAAACTTTCCACAATCTCGGCATATTTGTAGATCTGCTTGAACTTGTGCTGCATATCAGCGGTAATCTTCCCCTCGCGGGTCGTGAGTCCCAACTGATACCACCAAGGGTTTGCCGGATTGAGGAGACGGGCTTTTTGCTTGTCGTGCTCCAGATTCTGTTCACGGCATTCCTGCACTTTTTTGGTTTGGATCGTGGCCTTGCCCTTGCTTGAGACGAGCAAGGTTACATCTTCATTGACGGTGAAAAGGACGGCGTTCAGGAAGCGGATTGGAACAAGCTCCTTCAATGCGGCCATCATTTGCGAGGCATCGTAGTTCTTCACTTCGTCACGTCGCTCATAGCGATACGTGAAAGCAAAGAGCCGTTTCCCCTTGATCAGTACGGGCTTCACATAAATGTTGCGCAACTCGTCATGCTTGTCAGCAGGCTTGCTCAACGTCATCTTCACCAAAACGCCTTGTTCGACGGCAACGTCTACAAGATGAAAAAACCTTTCCATAGTCAACGGACAACTTTTTTCGCAACAACACCCTTGTCAGTAGTAAGCTTCAGCAAATAAACGCCTTTGGCATAGTTATCGAGACAATGGTTCACATCAACCACCTCGCCATCGAAGCGATCCAGCAGCACGCCGTTCAAGGTAAACACTTCCACGATCTGAATGGTGGTCAACGCTTCATCTTCACCGACACCGACACCTGCAAAGCATGCCTGTAGATGCCGGTCTCCATCGACCACAAAGGCATATTCGTTGCTGGTACTCACGATGACCCCATCTTCTTTCCAGCAAAGGAAAACCGAACCTGGGCTTGGATTGGCTTTCACGGTGCAATACTCCCCTATTTCGGCCAAACCGGCACCTTGTACAGTTCCCATGTCGGGATTATCAACTGAAAGGTTTATTTGGGCAAGGTTAATCAAGAACAGCGCAGGTTCATCGCTGTAGGCTCCATTGAACGCAGACCACACCTGATAATCGTGTAATCCGGCATTCAAACCTGCATCCGTAAACGAACGTTCCGTCAGCCCCGAAACCACCAAAGATCCATCTCGCAAGACCTTATAAGTGTAGCCATTCTCTTTCATGGAGACTTTGAACATCCACGAAACGTCCGTAGCGGAATAGGACGCAATCTTGTCAAGGCTTGTGGCGATATAGGAAGCGTCTCTCACTCCTTCGTACGAAGTATAGGCTGCCGGATAGCTGATGGTCTGAGGAGCACCCATCACAATCCACAAGTCGCTTGTGCAATCCAATTCGAGAGGGCTGTCCAGCACCAATTCCTTCCATCCTGTGGCACTCACCGTATAGTCTTTTTGGACGTCCACCTCCGTTATGCCAATACCACTCCCTCTCCCGATTCGCAAAGTATAGGTCCCGACATAGGAAAAGTAAACACTGACCGACTGGATCGTGAATCCGACGTATGGCTTCAGCATGGAGGCTGGATAACGCTGTCCCCAATAGGTATCGTGGCTACCGTTGTACCCGAACGAACTGGAGAACGAGGAAGTCCCGTAGGCAAGCTCTTCCTCGGGTCCAAAAGGCATATCCCATGAGAGAACCAGATCGTATCCCTGGGGAACGGCTTCAATACGGGTCGGCTTGGGGGCCTGATACATCACTTCAGCCTCCACTGTCGCCGACCTGGGCGAACGCTCTCCCGTAGAGGAGATCGCCTTCACGTAATATACATGGATGCCATAACTCGGTTCAATATCGGTAAACGAATTTCCCAAAACCATCGGTGCTACCAGTTCATTGTCTCGATAGACCTTGTACATCACAGCACCCGATACCGCATCCCAAGCGAGGTTCACCTGACCGTCTTGGACATGGGCCGTGACATTGCCAGGAGGGGCAATTGCAAACGACTCTGGCTGGATGCCGAGCACCGCATAGTTGAGCACGTTGTAGTCACCTTGGTGGGTGTTGAGGGCACCGATCTGGTAATAGCCATCGTCACGACCGTTCCACCCCCAATTGAAATGGAAGAGGTTTAGGTTGTCGTAACCGTCACAAAGGAAGGCATGGCCACCCTTGTCGGTCTGCCCGCCATAAAAAATGGGCCGGGCGGCATCAAGTTCGGTCTTCAGCATGTTTTTCCAGGTCCCGTCAGCATAATCGTCTTTCATTTCAAAAGTAGCCGACGATGCATATCTGAAATAGGTGATCAGAGCATCGGCCACCACCAAGGCAGAGGCTGAGCTGGCATCTGGGCCGTAATTCATCTCAACCGAAACGCCCGCCTGGTACAACAAGGTGGAAAGTGCTTGCACCTCCACCTCAGTAGTGGCATCGGCCCCTAACAAAGGCATGTTGTCCCAATCGTAGATGGTAGCGCCAAAATTGGCTGACTGTTCCCCATAGACCGAATGGATGTACGAATGGCTGCCGTTACCCCGATTAGGGTATTCCCAATACTTCATGATTTGGGAAATGGTCGTTGCCACACAACCCGTAACACACTCCGATGGGCATTGGGCATTGAAGGGCGAGCGTTGGCCCCATCGCGTCGCCACCAAAGGCTCAACGGACCTGAGGTTTCGCTGCGGAAGTCCTTCCCCTTTCCGGAACAGGCTCCATGCCTCGACAACCTCTTCCGAAGCTTCAATGCCGTATTGCACCAAAGCCCTGATGCTATTGTCGTACGAACCCAGCCATGCTTGGATTTGAGAGGGCATGTCTTCAACCACGAAACAACCGCTGAAGGAATAACCCAGGACAGGTAACGCACAATCGTCGGCCGATACGATCACAAAGCAGTCGTTGCCATTAAAGATATGAAAATGTTCAAAAGAGGTTTTGACTTCGGTAACCGATTCTTGGTTAAGGAATGAAGCCGCCATCGCCGAAGCCTCAGAGCGACTTACCGGCATCGCAGTCGACACCAGCATGATGCCTAATAAAGCAAATGTCAAAAAACACTGTTTCATGCTATATGTTTATTTATTATTCTATTACAATCTTTTTTGTAACCACACCCTCGTCAGCGAACAGACGAACGAAATAAACGCCCTTAGAATAGCCTTCGAGCGGCCAATCCACCGAATCGTCTTCAACCTTCTTGCGTTCAATGAGGGTACCAGTGACCGTGGTGACCTCGACGGTATGGATCGTTGACTTGGCGTCGATACGGAAATAACCCTTGGCCGGATTCGGATAGAGACGAACATGATCCAGTGGTGTTTCAACAACACCAGTAGGACCGCCCAACGTATCGGTAGCCACCACCTTCACGTTGTCGATGAACCAAGAATACGTCAAGACATCCGATCCATTGTTATGGGCGCGGAATCTCAACCTGATATGCTGTCCTTGATAAGCAGACAGGTCGATGTTGACCGGATCTTGGAACTGGTTGACCCATTGTGGCTGGTCCACAGCATCCCAGAGCGTGCTCCAAGAGCCCGTATTGGTATTCAGGACATCCACTTTATAATGATCGTAGTAATCAGGAATGCCATATTGGCAGAACGTCTCGAAAGAGAGTGCCGTAGGACGGTTGATCGTCATCAACGGCGTGACCAAACTCTCATCTTGAGGCCCCCATTCTTCCGACTCGTCCCATTCGACACCAGCCATTCTTTCTCCTTGCGGAGGCACCACATAGTATTCGTCACCGAAATAGTTGGTGGCATATTCCGCTCGGAATCCATACCATCCGAACCAACTCATGTCGAGCGATTCTATCGTCCATCCCGCCGGAGGGAACGATGCTCCTTCAAAGCCTTCAAGCAAGATTGGCGCCTGCCAATCCCAATGCAGGTCGTAGGGCGCTGAATCGGCAGTGTTACCCAGTTCATCCTCCAGATGGAAGACAATGCTCCCCACGGTATGGTTTGGCTTTGCAGGCAATGTGGCCACAAAATCATAATTGGCTTTTGCCGATCTGTTGAAGGTAATGTCGGTAGTTTGGCCTTCGACGGTATAGGTCGCCCCAAGGTGGTTCGCCACTCCGCTTTCGTCATAGATCCTCAAAGTGAGATTCATTTCGGTATCCGCCCAAGTTTGTGTTCCTTGAAGTGAAATCACCGTAGGAGGATTGTTGTCCACGTTGGAAGTGTTGATGTAGACATCATCGATGCAGAGGTTCCAACCATATCCGCTCTCGCCTTCGATGATGATAAAACCGTAACCCTCAGGACTGTCGAATGTGTAGGTGTATTCATACCAATCGCTGGTTTCGCCTACAACAGGTTCCAACATCGTATTACGGTGAACGGTTCCAAGCAAGGTACCGTCAGCGGTGTTGGTGGTCGGAGAATAATATACGTTGATCCTGTCCGGGCCCATGATATTATTGTTATAATTCCGATAAATCCAATAGCGTACGGTATTGTTGGTTGCATTAAGCTGCATCTTTGGCGATATAAGTGAAGCTTTGTTTCCCACTTGGTTGGTGTAGCAATAATAGCGTGCCATGGCAACACTCTCATTGTGAGGCGTACAAGACGGCCAATCGTTGGAGGTCCGACGCTCAAATAGGTAGGAGCCATTGGTAGCCACATTTTGCCATCCTGTTGGGGGGAAGGTAGACCCATCAAATCCCTCCGTCAGCGG
>JAEEGL012191084.1_pt1 | contig 10894 bp, 11 predicted proteins | sample 9134231 | NCBI WGS metagenome assembly JAEEGL01 (sample SAMN16246548, study PRJNA631951) | gut metagenome | biome: gut microbiome; feature: rumen; material: fiber-attached | host: Bos | place: Iran: Karaj | collected 2018-10
ATAAAAAATATAAATTCTGAAATTAAACAATTATCAGAAGAAATAAAAGTTTTTGCTGATTTTTCTCTTTATATTAATTATGAAATTGAAGAAATAAAAAAAAATATTGATAATTTAATTAAAGAAAATTCACTTTTAGAAAAAAATATTTCTAAATTTGAAAAAGAAGAAAAATTTTTTACTTTAGAAAATATAAGAATTAATGAACAAATCAAATCACAAGAATTTACTAGTCAACAATATTTAAAAGAAATTGAAAATAAAACTAATTTATATATTTTAAATCATCAAAATCAAAATAAAGATTAATGTTAATAAATAATTTAAATTAAATAAATTTAAATGTTAATAAAAATAATCAAATATAAAAAAAAAAATTTTAAAGATATTAATTGATTTATTTATATTTAAAAACAATTTAACATATAAAAATAATCTTTTTCAATAACTTTTAAAAATTTAGTTTCTTCTATTGAAATTTATGCTTATTTTCATGATGAAATTTTAAAATGTATTTACAATCACAAATTTACTTTAGATTCTTTAAAAAAAAATAATAAATATTTCACATTATTTGAATCAAATGATGAAATATATGATGATTTAATTTTATTATTAGATAAAAATCAAACTAAAATTTTAGAAGATAGTAATTTTATTAGTATTAGTATTCCTATTGAAAGATTAAAAATAAAAGAAATATTATTTGTTATAAATGAATTAGAAAAAAATGATAATGAGAAAATGCAAGAAATATTTTCTTTGATTTTAGAAATGAAGACTAAAATTAAAAAATTAAATGAAGACAATAAAAATTTAAAAGAACAACTAAAAATTTATATTCCTTATTTAGAAGGATATAAAAAGAAATGTGATGATAAAAAACAAAATAAAATAAAAGAAATTGGACAGTACAATAATAAATGAAAATGAAAAATATAATATAACCTTAAAAAATTGGATAAATCCAATTTTAACAATTAAAGCCAAATTATTATATAGAACAAGTAGAGGTGGAGGGGGATATTCAATTTTTCATAAATTATGCGATAATCAAGGACCAACAATAGTATGAGCAAAATTAACAGATGGAAATATTTTAGGCTCATATACTCCTTTAGATTGGGAAACTAAAACATCAGGTTGGAAAAGTGATCCAAATATGTTTGTTTTTTCTTTAACAGAAAATCAAAAGGCAATGAAAAAACAATCAAGTTATAATTATGGAATTTATTGTCATCAAAATTATGGTCCTGAGTCTAATTTATTAGCTTTTCAATCTAATCATAAAATAAAAGAACCTATGCTTCGTATAGAGGGTAAAGAATATACTATAAACACTCAAATTTTAGCACCTGGAAAACAAAATGGTAGTTTTTATAATGCTGATGAAGTTGAAGTATTTAAAACAATCATTGGATAAGATTATAAATTATTTTTGATTTATATTTTAACAAAGATTAATTATATTTATAACCAATATTTTTCATAATTGTGTTTATTTCATTGAATTTGAAAAAAATAAGTCTTTAAATTGAAATTTTTTTTTTGAGTAAATACAATATGATAAAATTATATAATTATCTATAAATATTATTTTATTTTATTTTACAAACATTAAATTATTTTTTTTATTTCAATCAAATTTTTTTAATTGATTATAAAATAATTTTAAAATTATAGTCCTTTTATAAAATTAATTATTATTTAAAATAATTTAATTCAAGGAATTTATTCTCTATTAAACAACAAAATATATAATCTAAAATATACGATTATAAAATATATTTATATCACAATATTAAAACATATATTAGATATATTCTTCCAAAAAAAAAATGATTAAGATATTAAATGATTTAAGTAGAACAGAATATCAAAAAAATATATTAAAAATTTATTCAACAAAACAGCTTTCATATAATAAATTAAATAATATAAATTTATCTTCTGAAAGAAAAAAAAATTTAATTCATCTTAAATTAATGAATATAATGAAAAAATAGATTATTCTCCTTTAAAACCTATTTTAAATGAAAATAATTTTAATCAAAATAAATTACAATCAATAAATAAAAGTTCCCTTATATCAAAAAACAAAAAAAAATGTTTAAATCTAAAAAACTAGAAAATGATTTATTAATCTCTTTAGAAAATAATCCCACTATTTTTAAAATGAATAATAAATTGCTTAATGATGGTATATTTAAAAAAAATATGAAATAAAATATTCAAAAAAAAAAATAAAGAAAATATAAGAGATTATTTTTATAAGAGAGATATTATAAAAGTACAAAAAATTTTGATACATAAATGATTTATTTGAAAAGAAAAAAAAAATTAATTGTTTATCCAATTAAATCTGATTTTAAAATTAAACCTTTAGAAGAAGATAAAGAATTTAATTTAATACATAAAAAATATAAAGAATATCAAAGAATCAAAATAAACAAAAATTCAATTAATTTTGGAAATCTAATAAAAGAATTATTTAAAACGGAAAATATATTTAATTATAAAAAAAAGCCAAAATCAAAAACAATTCCAAATAAAAAAAGAATATTTAATTAGCTTCATAAAAAAATAAAAATCAAAAAACAATTTTTTGATAAAACTTATATATATGATACTGATTTAAATGAAATTGATGATAATAATATAAATAATAGTGAATATAATAATTATATAGAATATAAAAGATATAATTGTAAATGTCCTAGATTTTTAAAAACTAAATTTAAAAGAAATACTATTTTAAAATTTTGTGCTTTTGGTGTTTTTTTTGATGAAAAATTTGTTTAATCTTTAATTATTAATAATAAAATTTATTTTTATATTTTTAACACAAAAAATAATGAAAAAGTATTGAAAAAAAAATTTCCTTTTTTTAATTTATTTTCTATATATGTTATTGCTTTTTTTGGGGATTGAGAAATTACTTTGTTTTATTGTCTCTTACTTGAAGAAGAATTTGTATCAATAGAATTAATTTTTTTTTTCAATTGAACCTCTTGTTTTAAATATATCTGAATTTTTATTATTAAAAATTTAATTAGTAAAATAAAATTCTGAATAATATTTTTAAATATTTTTTTTTCTTTTATATTATATTATATTTTTATTTTTTTTTGTTTTTCTTAAAACATTTATTTAATAATTAAAAGTGTTACTAATTTATTAATAATAAATAACATGAATAACTAAATTATAAATTATTAATTTTTTTCTATTTATTTTTTAGTATATAATTTAATTAAAAAATCAATTGTTAATTTAGGTTTTATTTTTTGAGTGATATAAAAATTTGAAGAACTTTGATTAATATTATTTTTAAAATCATTAAATAAAATTTCAAAATCTTTGATTTTATCTTCTTCTTTTTTTTGAAAAATATTTTCATTTTTTTTTTCTTCAAAATTAACAATATTATTATTTGTTTTATTTTTATTTTTTTTATTCTTATTTTTCTTTTTTTTTTTTTTCTTTTGAACTGAATTTTCATCACTATCAATTAATTTAACTAAATCATCAATATCTAAATCATTAAATTTATTTTTTTCATCTTCAATAATATCTTTACTATTATTATTAATTTGATTATTTTGACAAACATTAATATGAGAATCAATAGAAGAAAAAGAAGAAGATAAAATATTTTTTTTTAAATAATTATTTTCAATATCACTTTCAATACTATTATTATCTATAATATATTCTTTACTATTATCATTAATATAATATTCTTCATTAAATTTAGTTTTTATTTTTTGAGAAATTAATTTATCAAATCTTGTCATTTCTTCTTTCTCATATTTTTTATCATTTTTTAAGGAATTAATTAATTCAATGTTTGGATTAAATTTTTTTTTGTTTTTGTGTTTGTCTTTAATTTGAAATAAAATAGTAGAAATTAAATCATCTTTAATTAATATTGAATTAAAAGCTTCTAATTGAATTAATTCAATAGAAATATTATTATTTAATAAATTTAAAGGATATTGAAAAATTTGTTTTATTTCATAAGAAGAATTTTTTAAACTAATTTTAATATTATTTAATTCTCTTATTGTTGCAGGTCCTAAATTAGTATCTTCAATAATATTTAAAATAGAATGAAAATATTTTAAATCAGATTGATTTAAATGATTTAAAATATAAGAATCAGATTTATTAGAAGAAGTAGAAGCTGTTCTCGAAAAAATTTTATTATTATTATCTTTTATATTTTTATTTTCAAAATAAGAAAAATACTCTTCATAAAGTTTATTAGGTTTATTATTTATTTCTTCTTTTCTTTTTTTAAACTCATTTAATATTTTAGATAAATCTTCATTTTCAAATAATTTTTCTTTATATTTCTGTATTAACTCTTTAATTTTTTTAGATAAAATTTCTAAAACGAAAAAATTATATCTTTCATTTAATTGTCCGAAAGTTAATTTTAATTCATTTTTATTTATTTCTATATTATTTTTTTTAAGATATTTAAATTTATCTCTTTTTAATTTATACTTTTTATTTCTTATTATATTTTTTTCATTACAAGGAAAATTCTTATTATAAATTTCAATTAATATACTTTCTATTTCAGTTTCTAAATTATATTTTAAATGAGGTTCCATTTCAAAACTTTCTTCATCAGAAGAAAATAATCCAACATCACTTTTTATAGGATAATTCAAACTTTCTTCTTTAAAATTCTTTTTTTTTCTTATTTCTATTGAATCAAAAGAATCGCTTTCTTCACTTAAATTTTCACTATTATTATTTATTATATTTCTTCTTTTCTTCATATAATTTTTTTTCGTCTTTATATTATTCTCAAATAATATTTTATTCTTTGAATCACATGTTGTTGTTTTTGAATTATTTATATTTGTATCTTTTATATAAGGTTTTGAAAAAGAAAAAAGCTGACGCCCTCTTTTATTTAATGGAGATTTTGAGGATTTTGATGATATTTTTAATTTTGATGATAAATTAAATGTTCGATAATTTTCAATTAAAATTCTTTTTGTCATTTTATTTTCAATTATTTTTTATTGATTATAATTCAATGGATTTAATGTTTTTATTTTTATATTTTTTATAATTTTTATTCTAATTATTACTATTTATAATCAATTATTTATTTAAAATCAAATGAAAATTAAGTTAAAAAATAATTATGATAAAAAGTGAACCCTCAAGAGGAAGTCTTAATCAAAAATTAAATGAAAATAATGTAGATAATTTAGAATCATTAATAAAATCAAATATAAATGATAAAAAAATTTTAGAAAAATTATATAATAAAAAAGAAACAATAGATACAATATTATATATTTTATCAAAAAATAAAAGAACTGAAAGAGATATATATATATTAAATTTCTGTTTAAAAATGCAAAAAAATTTTTTAGAATTGTTCAAATTTGAAGGAGATTATTTTATAGATGAAGAATTATTAACAAAAATAAGTTATTGTTTAAAAAGTAATATAATAGAAAGTCAAAATTTTTTATTTAAAGTAGGGAACAAAGGATTTAAATTTTATATAATATTAAAAGGAAAAGTAAGTGTATTAGTTCCAAAAACAATAAAAATAAATATGAATGAAGAACAATATATAGATTATTTAAAATTTTTATATTCAACAAATGAAAAATATTTATTAGAAAAAACCTTAAAAAATAATTTTAAGATATATAACATTCCAGAAGAAAAATATTCTAATAAAAGAATAAATATTTTTAATTCACAAGGAAAATTAATAATTCCAATAGAAGAATATATTCAATATACAAATGGAGAAAAATTTATAAATGAATCAAGTAAATTTGGTCAAGAAATATTAATTGAAGGTTATGTAAAAATAACTGAATTAAATGAAGGAAATTCTTTTGGAGGAATTGCTTTATTAAGTGAAAATTCAAAGAGAACTGCTTCTATATTTGTTGATGAAAATTGTGTTTTTGGAATTATAAAAGGAAAAGATTATCAATTAACTATTAAACAAATTCATCAAATTATTAAAAGAGATAATATTACTTTTATACTCAATTTTAAATTATTTCAAGATATTTCTGTTCCTTATTTTTCTAATAATTATTGGAATTTCTTTAAAAAAATTATTTTAAAAAAAAATGATTATTTATTTAAAGAAGGAAATAAAAGTAATGAAATTTATTTTGTTCATAATGGAGAAATAGAAATTAAAACTAAATTAAATTTTAAAAGAATAAATGTATTAATATCATATTTTGGGAAATTAAAATTAAAAAAAAAGGATATAATAAATAAAGGAGAAGATGAAATTGTTACTTTATCAATTGCAAAAAATGGAGATTTATTAGGTTTAAATGATAATTTATTTAAAGATATTTTTTTTTGTAATGCTATTGTTTATTCTGAACAATCAGAAGTTTTTTCAATTGAAAAAATTTTACTTGAAAATATTTGGAAAAATTATAATAATCATAATTTTACAAAAATTCAAAGTTTAAAAGAAAAACTTATTTTAAATAGATTAATTAATATTAAAAAAACTTTTTTGAATGATATGATTGGAGAATTTAGAGATAAAAATGAAAATTGTATTACTTTAGGAAAAAATAATTATAGTATTTATCAATTATTTAAAAGAAATGAAGTAAAAACAAACAATTATTCTATTTGTAAAATGAATCTTATATCTCTTAATAAAAATAATATTAAGGGTAAATTGTTTAAAAGAAAAATTGGCGATAAAAAAAAAAATACTCTTAAATTTAATTATTCTGAAAAATATAAAAAAATAAAAATAACAAATCCTAATTCAAATAACAAAAAAGTTTTAAATTTAACTCAAAAAAATAGTTTAAATTCATCTTTTTCAAATAAAAAAAATTCAAGTAAAAATTCTATAATAAAATTAAATAATTTAACAACAAATAATAATAAATCAAGAAATAATACTTCTTTTGGAAATTATAGTATTGATAAAAAGATAATAAAAAGAAAAATAAATCCAAGGAATTTCAAAAAATTAATTGGTAATAAAACAAATTATAAAGAAAAAGAAGAAAATTCTTTAAGTGATTTTGTTTCTCAAATGAATTATTCTAAAAATAAAAGTGGATCTTTTTATAATTATGTTGATTGTTTAATTATGGAAAAATCTAAAAGTAAAGAAAAAACTTTAAAATCTTATCATTATAGAGCAAAAAGTAATTTAAATAAAAATATTAAAAATTGTATTCCTATTAATTTTATGGTTCATGCTAAACCTCTTAAAATTTTGAAAGGGAGAAAAATTAAAATTTAAACTTTTAAATCAATGTTTTTTTAATATAAATAAACATATATATTAAATTAGATAAAAATATTAAAGGATTTATTAATCATTTTTCTATGAGAGTTATTAAAAAAAATAAAGCGGAAATTTATAAATTTTAGTGATTAATTCTAATCAAACATTATTAAATTCTGATCAAATTTTTCAAAATAAATTTTTTAGAATTATTCATATAAAAGATTTTGATTATAAATTTTTAGTTAATTGGGAATATTATTTTAGAAATATTTATGACGATAGAAATAAAAATATAATATTAATTATATATGTTTTTTATTAATTAAATATTGAATTATATATATGTTAATCAATTATATAATTTTTAAGGAAAAATATATAAAAAAATAATACCCAAAAACTTAATAAATAATTTAAATTTAATAATTATTTTATGAAAAAAAATTATATTGTTTATATTTTCAATTTAAAAAATCTTTATTGATTTTACTATTTATAAAAATGAGATTATATTTATATGTTTTAATTATAAAAAAAATTTGAATAGATTAATTGTAAAACAATGAATAAAACGGACAATTCAACCACATTAACAATTGAATTGAAAGAAATATATAAACTTAAAATAATGTTAAGTGTAATTGGAGTAGGATTAATAATTTCAATATTAATAGCATATTGTATAATAAACAAATTTAGGCATAAAGATGCGACAAAAATTTCAATTATATGGTCATCAACATTTTTATCAATAACAATATTTATGATATTTATTGTTGGATTTGATGTTGGAATTCATGATGCAGAAAATGTTTATCCTACAATGAATTTTAAAACACAAAAAAAGATTATTCAATGGCTTTATGATATTATCAATTATTTTTCTCTTGCTTTTTCATTTGTAATATTTCCTTTATTTCAAGGTTATCATTTAAGTGGATATGAAACTTTTAGAGATAAAGTCTTATATGTTGTTTTAAATAATTGAAAATCAAAAATCAAATTTCTTGTAATTGGTATTATTGTTATTGCTATTTTATTCGCAATTTATCAAGGAAATATTATAAAAGAAACAACAAATCTTTTAAAAATTGTAAGGATATATTTAAATTTTTTTAATCTTTTAAAATTTTATTTCAATGCTTCTTATGGTGTCTTTCAATCTTTTTTTGATTTTTTAATTTATTTCAGATGTGATCTAATGTATGTTCATATTTTTTATAATTGGAAAATTAAAGAAATAACAAATCAATATCTAGAATGTAAAGCAAAATTAGTTAACAATATGAAAGTAGTTATATTACATCAGTTGCAACAAAAAGTTTATGAAACTTATTCTAAAGAATTAGAAAGTTATGAAAATAAAGAAAAAGAAATGGAACAAACAAAAGCAAATGTTCAAAACAATGATGCAAATAATAATAATAAAAGCAATAATGCAAATAATAATCCAATCAATAATTTAATTACCAATCAAAACAATCCAATTACAAATCAAAGTAATAATAATCAAATTATTTATCCAAATAATAATCAAATTATTTATCCAAATTATAATCAATATGAAAATCAAAAGAAAATGAATTAATTTTGAATGTGAATTCAAAAAAAGAAGAAGAAAAAAAAGAAGAAGAAAAGAAAGAAGAAGGAAAAAGAATGATGGATGGAATGACAAAAAAAGAGAGAGATAGTATTTTAAAGATGAGTAAATCAGAAATAATAAAAAAAAAACATGAAATAGCAAAAGCAATAACTGAATCAAGAATAATGAAATGTAATTTAGAAAGACTTGCTTATCTTTATGATGAAACAAACAAAAAAATTGATAAAATTAAAGAAAATGAAAAGAATAATAATCAGGAATATCATCAATGTAGCATAAGTGATTTTATAAGAATATTTATTTCATTATTATTTGCTATAGCATTAATAGCAGTAGAATTTACTTGGGTATATAATTCACCAAAAGAAAGTAAATATGTAGTTAAAATTAATTTCAATGATACATTTGATGAATCAAATGAAGAAGATGAAAAAGATTCTACTTTAAGATTTTTAAATGAATATTTAAACAATAATAGTTATAATAATAATTATATTTTATTTAGATATTTGGATGATTTAAATGATAATAATGATAATAATAATAATAATTTAGATGATAATAATAATGATTTAAATAAAACTTTGAATAAAACAGATGATTCAATTGTTCCTTTTGATAGCAATGTTTTATTTGTTGGACTTGTATTAGTCAGTGTTTATTTTTATTTTACATTTTTTGGAATTGTTTGTAGAAATTTTATTTATGAAGGAACATTAATTGGAACAAAAAATACAGACACACTTTCTTTATTAAATTTCGCAGTTTAAATTAATGATTATTTCATGCCTTTATATTTACATAATATTCAAATTTTAAGTATATTTGTTGGTTATGAAACAAATATTTCAATTTTAGAAGATGGATTTTTAATGCCACAACTTTATGTTAAAGATGGAGAAGTTGAAGAATTATATACTCATGATAGATATCTTCCTTATTTTTTCCTTGTTTGTATTATTATACATTTTTTTGCATTTCCTATTGAGGAATCTGCTGAAAAATGTGTTAATTGCTGTAGTTGCTGTTGCTGTTGCTGTAAAAAATCTTCAGAAAAAACAGAAGTTCATTTAGGAATCAATGATTATAGTAGATATATCAAATATTCTCCTGTTTTCTGCATATTTTCTATTAATAGAAAAAATAATACTAATAATAATAATAATGAAGTTTCTTCCGAACAAGATGTAGAATATGATGATTAAGATATTTTTGTTATGAATTAATAATATAAATTTTATTTCCAATTTTAAATTAAAACCAATTTGAAATTTTATTAAAATTTCCAAAAAAAGAATTATCTTTATTAAAAAGTAATTTATATTACAAAAAAAATAAATAAATATAATTCAGTCATTCATTTTTAAAATTTTATATATTATTCTATTTTCTAATTTGAAAATCAATTTTTTTTTTTTTGATTATGTTTATTGTTTTTTCAGGAATGAAAATGATTTATGTGAATTCTTTTTTTGTGAATGAAATTATTTTTGAAAAATTTTTTTCATAATGAAAATATTTCTTTAAAATCAGATAAAATAAGAATAAAAGTTAATATCCCCATCCCCATATACATTAAATATTAAATAGTTCATTCAAATAAAATTTATATTTTTAATTTTAAAAATTTTTTTTTTAAAAATTAAATTTTTGTTTTATGTTAAGCTCAATTTTCATTTTAATTTGTATTTATAATGCAAATTTTTTTTTTAAAAAAAATTAAAAATTTTAAAAATAATTAAGGAATAAACAAAAGTAGGAATTGTTTATTTTTTTTGAAAATTTATTTTTTAGTTTTATTCATTATATTTCTTTCTTTGGTATATTTTGAAAAATCTGTTTCTTCATTTGTAATTTAAATTTCTTTTATCTTTGTTGAAATAAAAATGTTCTAGTCTTTATTAACTATACTTGTTACTATCTACATTCATAAATTTATTTCTTTTTTTAAGATTAAGATATTAAACCAATCTCTCTCTTATTAAAAAATATTATCTGATTCATAATTAAAATATTAA
>JAEEGL013781873.1_pt1 | contig 10894 bp, 5 predicted proteins | sample 9134231 | NCBI WGS metagenome assembly JAEEGL01 (sample SAMN16246548, study PRJNA631951) | gut metagenome | biome: gut microbiome; feature: rumen; material: fiber-attached | host: Bos | place: Iran: Karaj | collected 2018-10
ATTTCAATGTTCCGCTGGACGAGAACTTCAACATTACCGACGATACCCGTATCGTTTGCGAAGTTCCGACTATCAAGAAGATTTTGAAGGATGGTGGTGCTGTAATAATCATGTCGCACCTCGGTCGTCCCAAGAAGGTTGACAATAAGTTCTCGCTCAAGCACATCGTAAAGCATGTAAGCGAATGCCTCGGCGTTCCTGTACTGTTTGCCGACGACTGCCAGAAGGCTCAAGCACAGGCTGCTGCATTGAAGTCGGGCGAAGTTCTGTTGCTCGAAAACCTTCGTTTTTACGCCGAAGAGGAAGGCAAACCACGCGGACTGGCCGATGATGCTACAGACGAGGAAAAGAAGGCTGCAAAGGCTGCAATAAAGGAATCGCAGAAGGAGTTTGTAAAGACTCTTGCATCGTATGGCGACTGCTATGTAAATGATGCTTTCGGTACTGCTCACCGCGCTCACGCTTCGACGTACTATGTTGCAAAATATTTCCCGAAGGACAAGATGCTGGGATACTTGGTTGAGAACGAAGTAAACAATATAAACAAGGTGCTTACCACAGGAGAAAAGCCTGTAACGGCAATCGTTGGCGGTTCGAAGATTTCAACCAAGATTGACATTATCAAGTCGTTGATTACCAAGGTTGACAACCTGATTGTCGGTGGTGGTATTTCCTATACTTTCATCAAAGCTATGGGCGGAAATATTGGTCGTTCGCTGGCTGAGGACGATTGTATTCCTATTGCAAACGAAATCCTCGATATGGCAAAGAAGCTGAATGTTAACCTCTATCTGCCAGTTGACTGCATGATTGGTGACAAGTTCGACAACGAAGCCAACATTCACATGGCCGACGTTCGCAACGTTCCCGACGGCTGGGAAGGCATGGATATGGGTGTGAAGACAATACAGCGTTACACCGAGGTTATTGAAAACTCGAAGACCATCCTTTGGAACGGACCTATGGGCGTGTTCGAAATGGAACATTTCAGCAACGGTACGATGAAGGTTGCCTTGGCAGTTTGCCGTGCTACCGAACTTGGCGCATTTACCCTCGTTGGTGGTGGCGACAGCATTGCTGCTCTCAACAAGTTCAACCTCAGCGAAAAGATTAGCTATGCTTCTACAGCAGGTGGTGCTTTGCTCGAGTACATCGAGGGCAAGGAGTTGCCGGGACTGAAGGCAATATCTGCAGATGAGATTTAATATAAATCGTTGATATAGTGAAAAGAGGTTCCTTTGGAGCCTCTTTTTTTTGGATATATACGAAATCTATATATTATGTGCGACCTCTCCGAGGTCGATGAATATTTTTGGATTTATGCTATATTGGTATGACCTCTCCGAGGTCAAAAATAACTATTTTTCTGGATGATTAAGAGGCGAATACAAAGTTTTGTCCATTTAAAATGGGAACTGTAATTTTTTGTATGAACAAAAAAAGAGGCTCGAATTTCGAGCCTCTTATGTTTTCAATTTAGATGTTCAAATTACTTTGCAGCAACTGGAGCAGCTTCAGCCTTCTTGTAAGTGAAACCGAAAACATTACCAGCCATTCCGTTCCAACCATTCGGGCAAACATCACCAGCGATGTATTTTACTAATACATAGTCATTGTCAACCTTTGCAACAAATACTTTCTGCTGATATGCTCTTTGATGGAAATCAAAATCTAACATCAAAGAAGTAACAGGAGTTCCTGCAGCGTAAGCATCTGCTAAAGCTTCCTTTGAAGCGAATTCTTCTGTATCAACAACAACCCAACCTTCGCAGTTTGCTGTTGTGTTTGCTTCAGCCTGTGAGGCAGTTTGATTGTTAACCATCTTAACACCGATAGTAGTGTTTTCTGACTGATCAACACGAGTTCCATCATTAAGAGTTGCATAGCCAGTCATTGAAGGACGAGTCAAGTAAATAGGATCGCTCCAGTTAGCAGCGATAGGAGTAGCAGTGTTTTCAATAGTGATAACTACAAACTTGCTGTCAGTCTGATCCTTCTTGTCAACAACCTGAACGTCATAAGTTACAGTGTAGCCACTTTCAAGCTTAGCCTTGAAAATAGTGTCGGTCATGTTAAGGCTAGCTTCGGTCTTTCCAGCAGGATCTTCGTCGAAAATGAATGTAACAGTTTCCTTTACTTCACCCAAGTTGTCCTTTGTAGTTCTTGTGTAGGTAAGAGTTTCGATACCAGCTTCAGCGGTAACGGTTCCTTCGAGGTTGAGAATGCATTGGTCAGCCTTTGAGAGGTCATAAGCAGTGATTCCGTCTTTTTCTGCGAAAGTAATTGACGGACCTTCTTTTGCACAGCTGCTAAATAATGCAACAGCAGCAACCAAAATCATAGCAATTTTTAAGCTTTTCATTGTTCTAAAATTTTAAGTTATACAATAATTAATTAAATTTTCTATTTATTCTGAACTGCAAAGATAGACTTATTTTTTTACTTTGTTATTTTTATTAACTTTTTTTTTCGAAAAATATTTATCGTAAATTGATCTAACCGATCAAAAAACAAGAAAATAGCCTTATAATCAATTGATTATAAGGCTATTAGTGTGTTATACCGATATAACTTCAAGTATCTGGGCTTGTAAGCCTATCGGTTTTCTAGTAGTTGAAAACTTCGTCAACTGTAAGTTCCTTAACGTCACCGTAAGTCTTGAGCAGGTTGAAATCAATCTTTTCCTTCGGACCAACAATCATAATGTCGAAGGTCTTGCCGGTGATGTGCTCGTTGAAGAACTTGGTTACGTCTTCGAGAGTGAAGTTCTTTACTGCATCGTAAACTTCCTTGCGGTAGTCGTTTTCGATTCCGAGTTCCTTGTTTGCAAGGTAGTTCCAGAAAATGCCGCTCTTTATGATTCTTTCGGTGTTAATCTGGCTTAAAATTGCCTGGCGGCTGATTTCGAACGATTCGGGTGACTGCTTCAGTTCGTTCATGAGTTCACCGAGAGCTTCAAGGGCTTCCTTCATCTTGTCGGGCTGGGTGCTGAGGTATCCAATTACATAGTTGGATTCATCAATCTTAGATGCCTCGTTGTAGCCTGCGTAGCAACCGTATGCCAAGCTCTTTGCTTCACGGATTTCCTGGAAAACTATGCTTGACATAGAACCGCCATAGTATTCGTTGAACATAGCCGAAATTGGCATCAACGACTTGTCGAACTTAGCATCTTTCGAAACCAATTCGATGAATACCTGTGTCATCGGGTAGTTTACAAAGAGAACCTGCGGCTTGTCATAGTCGCGTTCTACAAACTTCTTTGCCTCTGGATAGTCCTTGTATTCACCTGAAACGTTGTGGTTTTCCTTTATGACTTTAACAACATCGTCCATCTTGCGCGGGCCATAGTAGAAAATCTGGTGCTTGTAGTTAAGCATGTCCTTTATAATATTGGTAAGTTCTTCGGGGTCGATTGCCATAAGTTCTTCGGTGCTGAGGTTGTTGGTGAAGCGTGATTCTTCGCCATACTTCGAGCGTGATACAAGTCCGCCAAGTATAACGTTCTTGTTAAGCTTATTGTTGGCACGTCCCTTAAGTATGCTGTTTACATATTCGTCGTAAACTTCCTTGTCGGGCTTAACGTTTGCAAGGATTTCTTCCATAAGCTTCATAGCTGTTTCAAGGTTCTCGTCGAGACCGCTGATATAGACATAGCATCTGTCGGCGCCACTGCTTACATAGAAGTTGCAGCCAAGACGATACCATTCCTTTGCCAAATCATCAACAGTTTTGGTTGTTGTGCCGAGGTAGTCGAGGTAATCGACTGCGAGAGCTAATTTCTTGTCGTTGTCCTTACCCATATCGAGAATGTAGTACAATGAGAACAGATCGTTTGTTTCGTTCTTAATGTAGCTCATCGGCAAGTCCTTTGCAATATCGGTTGTCTGGATCTTTGCCTTGTAGTCTACAAATTCGGGGCTGATAGCTGCAGGTTCCTGTTTCTTGAGTTCGGTAACGAAAGCCGATTCGCTTGCGCGATCGATGTTGAGCTGGGTAATAGCCGGCTTGTCAACGTGCATTACGTTGTCGGGTTCGCCCATGCGCTTGTATGCAACAAGGTAGTTGTCCTTGAAGAATTCGTTTGCAAATTTCACGATAGAGTCCTTTGTCATCTTTTCGTAGTTCTCGATGTCGAAGATTTCTTCTTCCCAAGGTGTCTGCGAGATGAATGCGCTAACAAACGAATGTGCGATGCCGTTGCCTTCGATGTACTTTATCTGGTTGAGTTTCATTTCGTTTACGATAGCTTCGAGGAGCCATTCTTCGAATTCGCCCTTCTTAACCTTTTCGAGTTCGGCCATGAGCAGGTCTCTAACTTCTTCGAGGCTCTGACCTTCGCGTGGATAACCTGCCATTTCGAACATACCGTAGTCGTTGAGAGCATATCCGTAAGCGTAAGCACCCATAACCTTCTGTGCTGTTGTGAGGTCGAGGTCCATAAGACCAGCCTTTCCGTTGTTGAGGATCTGTCCGATCATCGACAAGTATTTTGCTTCCTGCGACTTGTTGCCCTGGGTACGCCATACTATGCATACGTTTTCGGGTTCTGGTCCGTGGATGTCAAATTCTTCGATAGCGGTGCGCTCTTCTTCGGGAGTGTAGGTGAATTCTGGTACGTTCGGGTTCTTTTCCATTTTGCCCCAGTACTTGTCGATAATCTTGATGGTTTCTTCGAAATCGAGGTCACCAGACATACATATTGCCATGTTGTTAGGAACATAGTAGTTTGCCTTGAACTTCATAACGTTTGCCATCGACGGGTTTTTCAGGTGTTCGCCCTTGCCGATGATAGCAGTTCCGTAAGGATGGCTCTTGAAGAGTTTGGCAAAGATGGTGTTGCTAAGTCTGCGGCTGTCGCGGTCCTGGTTCATGTTGAACTCTTCGAAGATAGTTTCGAGTTCGGTGTGGAAGAGACGGAGAACAAGGTTCTGGAATCTTTCACTTTCAACCTTTGCCCAGCGGTCGACTTCGTTCGAAGGAATTTCGTTTACATAAACGGTTTCTTCGTACGATGTCCAAGCGTTTGTGCCAGTAGCACCTAGAATCGAGCAAATCTTGTCGTACTCGTTAGCAATTGCGTACTTTGATGCTTCTTGCGAAAGGCTGTCGATTTGAGCGTAGATAGCGGCTTTCTTTTCGGGGTCTGTTTCGGCAGCATGTTCTTCAAACTTGTCGCTGATTGCCTGAATGAGAACGCTTTCTTTTTCCCAGTCCTTGGTTCCAATCTTGTCCGATCCCTTGAACATCATGTGTTCGAAGTAGTGAGCAAGACCAGTAGTTTCGCGCGGGTCGTTCTTTGCACCAGCCCTTACTGCGATGTAGGTTTGAATTCTAGGCTCGTCCTTGTTTACAGCGAGGTAAACTTTCAAGCCGTTGTCCAACGTGTAGATACGGGTTCCCGACGGGTCGTTTTCTACATATTCGTAGTTGTATCCGTTTGCGTCCTTGGCTGTCTTGGTTTCGTGACCGGTGTTACCCTTCTTGCAGCCCGACAATGCGAATACAAGTGCTAAAATTATTAATGCATACTTTTTCATAAAATATCTGATTTTTGATTAATTTTCCTCATAATAAAGAAGAGAAAAGGCTGTAGTTACAGCCTTTTCTCGAAATATCTTTTATTACTTTGTTTCTTCACCTTTCTTCTTGCCAACGCCAAAGATGTAAGCCATCGGGGAGGCGATGAAGATTGAAGAATATGTACCTACGATGACACCGATGAGCAATGCGAAGCAGAAGCCTCTGATTGATTCACCGCCGAAGATGAATATTGCGAGCAATACCACCAAGGTAGTCATTGAGGTGTTGATTGTACGGCCAACTGTGCTGTTTACTGCCGAGTTGATAACCGACTTTCTGTCACGGTTGGGGTACAAGCCTGTGTATTCCCTGATACGGTCGAATATAACCACGGTATCGTTGATTGAGTAACCCACGATTGTCAAGATAGCTGCTATGAATGCCTGGTCGATTTCCATGTTGAACGGCATTACCGAGTAGAGCAGCGAGAAGATACCGAGGGTTATCAAAACGTCGTGTATCAAAGCGATGGTTGCACCGAGTGAGTATTGCCACTTGCGGAACCTGAGGAGGATGTAGAGGAACATTACCACAAGTCCGAGGAGGATAGCAACCGATGACTTGGTCTTGATGTCGTCGGCAACTGTAGGTCCTACAACCTGCGATGTCTGGCGGTAATCTTCGAAGAATGTTCTTTCGTCAACGCCTTCGGGGATGAACTTGCCGTTCTTCAAGCCAGTGTAGAGGAGGTTGTCGGCTTCTTCGCCAGCAGCCTTGTCCTTTATCTGGTCGATCTTGTACTGGGTTGTAATCTTAACCTGGTTTGCATCACCAAAAGTCTTAACGATTGGACGGTCGCCGTAAACTTCTTCGAGAGCAACAGCTATCTGTTCGGGTTCTACATTGTTTTCGAACTTAACAACATAGTTGCGGCCACCTGTGAAGTCGATACCCTGCTTCAATCCTAATGTGCACAACGAGATGATACCAACTACTATCAAAGTTCCAGAAATGATGAATGCAATCTTGCTGCCCTTGAGGAAATCGAAGTGCAGGTTGGTGAAAGCATTGTTTGTAAGCTTGTTGCCAACGGTAATCTTTCTGTCCTTATCGAGCATCTTGGTGAAGATGATACGGGTGATGAAGATTGCTGTGAACAACGAAGTAAGGATACCTATAATAAGAGTAGTTGCGAAACCTCTAACAGGACCAACACCGAAGTAAGCAAGAACTATACCTATAAGAATAGTAGTGATGTTGGAGTCGAGGATTGCCGAATAAGCGTTCTTGTAACCGTCTGCCACAGCCGACTTAATCATCTTGCCACTTCTTATTTCTTCGCGGATACGCTCGTAAATAAGAACGTTAGCATCGACCGACATACCTATAGTAAGAACCATACCTGCGATACCCGGGAGAGTGAGAACAGCACCAAGTGATGCCATAACACCGAAAATAAGGAAGAGGTTGCAGATAAGGGCAACGTCGGCAACGATACCAGCCTTGTTGTAGTAGAAAATCATGTAGATAAGAACGAGGATGAAGGCGATGATGAACGAGTACATACCCGAGTCGATAGCCTTCTGACCAAGTGACGGACCAACAACTTCCTTCGAGAGGATTACTGCTGGAGCTGTCATCTTACCAGCCTTCAATACGTTTGCCAAGTCGGTAGCTTCTTCGAGAGTGAAGTTACCGGTGATCTGTGAACGTCCGCCCTTGATTTCTTCGTTTACGTTAGGATATGAGTAAACGGCGTTATCGAGAACGATTGCGATAGATCTGCCAACGTTTTCCTTTGTGATACGTGCCCACTGGGTCGAACCTGTGTTGTTCATTGCCATTGTAACTTCGGCTGTTGCGCTGGTCTGACCGAATTCCTGACGAGCGTCGGTAACGACTTCACCGTTGAGGGCAGCCTTGCCGTCCTTCGAAGCCTTGAGGGCTATGAGTTCGTAGTATCCTGGAGCTTCCTTGAGTTCCTTGAATCCCCATGCAAATTCGAGGTCTTTCTTGAACAAGCCCTTAACTTCCTTGCGGTTGAGGTCGGCCATAATCGATTCCATGTCGGCTTTCTTTGCAAAACCGATGCATGCTCCGCCAACAGTACGTCCGCCAGCCTGCTGAAGCAAGCGGTTGAATATCGAGTATTCGGTATCTGTAGCATCAGCAACGTTTTCTTCAGCCTTGGTGCTGTCGGCAGCAGCTGTAGTGTCGGCTTCTGCGATTGCAGGCTCTGCTACAGTGTCGGCTTCAACTTTTACGGTTCCTCTTGTTGCTTCAGCCTTCTTGGCAGCAATTATTGCCTGGTCGGCAGCAACGAGAGAACTCTGGATTTCATTATAGTTGTAGGTTTCCCAGAATTCGAGAACAGCAGCCTGCTTCAAGAGTTTTTCAACACGTTCCGGATCCTTGATACCAGGAAGTTCGATGTGGAAAACACCCTTTACTGCAACGTCCTTCTGGATGTTGGGCTGAACAACGCCGAACTGGTCGATACGTTTGTTGATAACGTCGTATGCATTACCTATAGCAGCATCGTACTCCTTTGTTAAGTAGTCGATTACTTCCTCGTCAGTCGATGTTATCTGTATCTTGTCCTGATTCTGTGAAGTTGCAAAATGGAATGCCATTGCCGGCTTGTCTGCAATCTGAAGTTCCTTGTAAGCCTTGCCGAATGTTTCAATGAAACTGGTTCCTGTCTGGTCGGAAGTTTGCTTTCTGGCATTTTCGATTGCTGCCTGAAGTGCAGGGTCGTTGTTGTCTCTTGCCAATGACAAAAGCACATCTTCTGCAGAAATCTCCATTGAAATATTCATACCGCCCTTAAGGTCCAAGCCTAAGTTCAATTCTCTTTCCTTGCAATCCTTGTAGGTGTATTTCCTTATAAGTCTGTACACCACCTGATTGTCAACTGAATCCAAGTACGCCTTTTTCTGTTTGTCAATCAAAACGTTGCGGTCGGCGTCTGTAAGATTGCCATAATTTCCGTTATCAACGTATGCCTGCGCATATTCTTCTGCATCGCCTTCCACCTTGTTCACTACAAATGTGAAAGAGAGGTAGTACAAGCTGATGATTGCAAGCAGTACCGATAATAAAATAATCGCTCCTCTGTTACGCATTTTTACAAATTTTTATTACTAAGTTTACATAAAATTTTTAAGGTCGCAAATATAGTGTTTTTTTCAAAAAGAAAGAGGGATTATTTTTTTTATTTTTTCAATGCCATCTTTCCTGCTCCAAAGTCAATCACCGCCTTGTATTTTTTTAGGAAATCGCTGCCTAAAATGCCAATAATTTTTCGCCCGATCAGGCTTTCGTAGAGCGCGTTGATGTGCTCGAGACTGATAAACACTGCTCGATTTATGTTTACCTTGAACCTGCCGATTGCAAAGTCTTTGATTTTTCCAACTTTCACATCGTCGATTGAAGCATTTAGGCTGTAATTTTTTCCGCTGTCCTTTATTTCGTGCAGACGAATGCCCGAAAATGTTTCCGCGTTGCTGTCGAATACGGTGTTGGAGCAGCCCGTGTCAATCAGCATGAACTGCTTTTGCCCCAATATCGAGCACTGCACAAAAATATGCTTTCCGCCGCCTTCGAGCGACTTAATTGTTATCCGACTCGTGTAGCACTTCGCTGTCGGTTGCTTCTGTTGTGTTTTCATTTGTTGTTTCTGTTTGGGTTTCTATTGGAAGTATTGTGGATATGTCGGCTTGTGCCTTGCTGTTCTTCTTTTTGCCGAGTATTATTATCAGCAGACTGCACATTATTATGCTTGTGAGTACTACCGCGTAGCCTATTTCGGCAATTTCCTGTCCGTATGGAAGTCCTTCTTGCAGCGGAATGGAAGCCAAAATTGCAGGGACAAGTCCTTTTGGCATCATTATCGACATCAGAAGCTTGTCGTCGGGGGAGCAGTCCTTGCGGACAAGCAGCCTGACGGTTGGTATTCTTGCAATTATTACTAGGCAGACAATCATTACGGAAATGAGGTATATCAGAGGTGTGCCGAACTCAATAACTATTCCGATGTAAACAAAGAAATAGGTCTGCATCACAAATACTATTTCGGAGAAAAAGTTCTTTTCGTTGTCGTTGAGTTTGGCGGTCTCGATTTTAAAAATGCGCTTCCACAGTTTCATCTTGTCGAAGTATTCGGAGTTGCCAAGCACGATTCCGAACGACAAGGCTGCAATTCCGCCGTTGAGTCCGAGCAGTTCGGCGCATCCGTAAATTATGAATACGAGCGCCAGAGTGGTGAACATCGAGTTTTTTATTCCGCGTATCCAGTTGAGCAGCAGGCTCCAGGCAAATCCACCAAACAGACCTAGCAGTATCGCCAGCAGGAACGATTTTGCCATGTTCCCCAGAATAGAGGTCGCCTCGAGGTCGCCGGCCTTCATGCTTTCGAGCACAGCCAGACCGACAACAAGGCACAGCACGTCGGTGAATGCCGATTCGAGAAGCAGCACGGTTCCTGCCTTATGTCCCATGTTTAGCTGCCTTACCATCGGTATTACCACCGCCGACGATGTGCCGCCAAGTATGGAGCCGAGGAAAAGTGCGGTAGTGAAATCGAAGTCGGCAAGCCACATTGTTATGCCTACCACTATGCCTGCCGAAAATATGAAGTTTATTATAGTTACTAGTGTCGCCGAGAGAATTGATGATTTTAGTTCCTGAAGTTTCAGCCCTACGCCACTTTCGAATAGGATTATTATTAAGGTTATTGTAGTAAAAACACGACCAACTTCACCAAAAAAAATCTTGCTGTCGATGAAAAAACCTGCAATTATACCAATAGTAATTAAAATTAATACATTCGGTATTTTTGTCTTGTCGAAAAGCTTGTTTAGTAGGTGGCTAAAGAAGATTAATCCACCTAAAATCATAACAATTATTGTAATTTTTTCCATCAGTTATTAAACCTTTTATTATTTTTGCAGTCGAAAGTTTTGATTTTATCAATCAACAGGATTGCAAAAATAGAATAATTTCTGATTGAAGATTGTTTTTTTTGATTGGAAATACTGAATTAGGTTAGTAATTTGCTTTTTTCATAGGGTTCCGCTCGGTGATTCTCAGTCATCGGGCGGGTTTTTTTGTGGGCTACGCCCGTTTCAGTGTGCTTCGCACGTTTCTACGCTTCGCTGTTTGAATGGCTACGCCGTTTCAATGCCTTCGGCGTTTTTCGCTTCGCTGTTTGAATGGCTACGCCGTTTCAATGCCTTCGGCGTTTCTCGCTTCGCTGTTTGAATGGCTACGCCGTTTCAATGCCTTCGGCGTTTCTCGCTTCGCTGTTTGAATGGCTACGCCGTTTCAATGCCTTCGGCGTTTTTCGCTTCGCTGTTTGAATGGCTGCGCC
>JAEEGL015796483.1_pt1 | contig 10894 bp, 5 predicted proteins | sample 9134231 | NCBI WGS metagenome assembly JAEEGL01 (sample SAMN16246548, study PRJNA631951) | gut metagenome | biome: gut microbiome; feature: rumen; material: fiber-attached | host: Bos | place: Iran: Karaj | collected 2018-10
ACAACATCGTGGCCATCGTCAAGCGGGAACACGAGAAAATCGAAAAAATCAGACAGACCCTCGCGCCCTGGATCGGCAGCCAGCTTGACGCGGTGGTCGCCGAGGTTGAGGAGGAAGCGGCAGAAGAAGAAGAGAACAGCGGCAACAGCGCCGCGGAGACCGCCGCCGAACTCGCCAAGAAGCAGCAGACGGAATGGGAGAACCTCCAAAAGGAGGTGAAGAAGCTGTTCAACAAGGACGAGCTCATCGGCTTGGACAAAGTCGCCGCCGACAAGGAGAAAATCCGGCAGGAGTACGGCGACCTCATTACACGCATTGAGGCGTTCACGTCAAGCAAGGGCAAAGCCGCCAAAGCCCTCGCCGACCAAGTTCGGCAGTATATGACCAGCGCCATCGAAGAGGTTGACCGCGCCGCCCGCGCCGAGAAAATGAAGAAGGTCACGGAGCAGTATGCCAAACTCTGCGAGCAGTTCAAGACCCTCAAAGAAAAGCTCGACCAAGACCTCACCGACAGCTACTCCAAACAACTGCTGCAGGTTGAACAGAAGTGGCGGGAGACCATCGCCGAGATTGACAAGAACATCGCCTACTACGAGAGCAAGCAGGGCGAGACCTATGACCCTATAAAGGGCACAGGTCTCAGTGATGAGGAAGTGAAGCTGCTTGAACAGCTGCTTGAACAGAAAAAGCAGGCGATTGCCTTGGAAGCACAAGAGGAACTCTCCATCGTCAAGCAGGCTGAAGCCGACATCACCGAAGCCTTGCTGACTGAAACGGGCAAACGCATCGCCGCAGTTCGCAAGGAGTACGGCGACAAAATATCGGCCGCACAAACCGCAATCGCCAAGCTCAAAGCACTTGGCGAACAGGAAAACCAAGACCGCATCCGTCAGCTGGAAGAGCAAATCAAAGCCCTCAAAGCAAAGATGGCGCAGGAAGTCGCCGCCCTCGAAAAGGCGGACGGCAAAAAAGCCTCCTCCGGCATCGGCAAACTTCTTGAGATTGACTGGAAGAACTTCAAGAAGGATTGGGAGAAGAACCTGTCGGAGATTGCCGATGTGATACAGGAGTTCGCCAACACCGCCTCCCAAATCTTCGAGTCCGTCAACCAAATCCAAAGCAACAAGGAACAAGCCCTGCTCAACGAGTACAAGAAAATCTACGATGAACGGAAGGAGAAACTGGATTGGCAGCTGGAGCAGGGCATCATCTCGCAGGAATACTACAACGCGCAGATGGAACAGATGGAGAAAGAACGCGAGGCAGAAGAGAAGAAAGTCGCGTTGGAGCAATTCCGCAGGGAAAAGAAAGCCGCCGTCACCGAGGCCATCATTTCGGGCATTGTCGCCGCCGTCAAGAGCTTCGAGAACGGCGGCGGTTACCCGTGGGGACTTGTCACAATGGCTCTTTCCCTTGCCGCCACAGGCGCACAGGTCGCCGCTATAGAATCCCAGCCGGAACCATACTACAAAGGCGGCTTCATCGAACGAGAAAAGAACATCGTGGCGGGAGAGAAAGGCCGCGAATGGATAGCCCCCAACGAAATTGTGACAGACCCCGAAACGGCACCCGTCATCGAAGCGTTGGAGCAGTACCGCAAAGGGAACAAATCCCCGCTGCGGGATCTGCAAATGTCCGTCCCTGATGAGCGTGCCGTGTCCCAAGCCGCCACCGCCATAAGCCGTACATTTGCCACTGAAACAACCGGGAAGCACGCCCCAAATCTCCCTGCCAATCCAACATCCGACAGCGGCACAATGGAGCGGATGCTGGAAGAACTGACTGCGCTGCGCCTCTATATGAGCGACCCAAAGAACAGGCAGGCGGTCATCAGCAGAGACAAGCAGCTGGAGTTCGAGCAACAGGAGAACTTCCTGCGCAAGGCGGCTTCACTAAAATGAGAGAGCAATGCCAGTAACCATCAGAGAGAGACCGCATTCTTTAGACTTCGCAGGAAACCGCACACGATTCCTGCTGAAGGGCACGCCGCTTGTCACTGCAGGCAGCAAGAGCAAAAGCGTTTTCATCATCCGCGAGCTTCCCGATTCAGTCCTCACCGTCTCCTACGGCGACACTGTTTTCGACTTCCGAATCCTTACACCCACCCAAGCGAAAGACAAGCCGGACGCTATCGCCCGACAGACAGACAGCACACTGCTGCAAGCCGAGCTTATCTCAAAAATCGCCGAGAACTACACCATCAGCCACCTTTACGATGTGACGGTGGCCGCTGATATGACCGTCACCTTTGTCTCCAAGGAGTACGGCGGTGAGGTCGTCTCCGTTGACGGCAACGGAAGCGGCGACATTGAGACCGTGCAGCAGTACACAGGAATAGCAAGGGTGGAGAGGGCAAACTACGCCGTCCTCGCCAAATTCGAGATAACACGCTATTCGGGCGGTAGCGTTGAAACTCTTGAATCCCCGGAAATGCTCCTGCATCTGAAAGCAGGCAACCTTGCGGAACTCCAGCTGGAGATTCTGCGCTCCTATTTCACAGCGGCAGACCTGCCGTCCCTCACAGAAGCCTTTGACGCATATCCACTCCTTTACGCCACCCTGAAGTACCGACTCACTTATTCGGACGTGTACGGAGAGATTCCACAGGTCGGAGTGCTCAAGCACTCCCAAGAGTACATCCTGTCGGCGGGCAGGCTTGAAGCCGGACACCACGCACTCAACCTTGCCGACTGGGACACGGCGATGGGAACAAGCGTAACCCTGTCCGAATACAAGGACATCCGCAACTTCGGCAGCGCGGACGGACTGACCGTGCGAAGCTATGCCGATATGCCGCAGTTCGCCTACTTCATGTTCTTTGATGTGTACCTCTCATCATCTGCAGTCCGTAATCTCACCATCAATGTTTCCGTGTGCCGGAAAGACGGCTCTGGTTTCGTTTTCAATCCTGGCACAATCTTCGTCACAAACTTCAACATTGTGCGTCTGCCCCTGTCTGTAAGTGCATTGGGCATAAGCCCGTCAGACACCCTATATTACACGGTACACGCCATCAACAATTCCGGCCTGCATTGGACACGCAAATTTGTTCTTGAACGCAAGCCCCTCCATTCACAGGAGTTCCTGCTTCAGAACCGCTACGGCTTGCTTGAATCCCTCTACACGGATTCGGAAGCCGTGGAGGAGAAGACCGAAGGCACCGACACTGTGCGCAATGGCACGGTGGGTGCGGACATCACGGACACCGCTACCATCTACACCGCCCGTACAGGCTACAGGACAGAACGTGAAATCCAGCTGGTGGCCGATGCTGTCCGTGGCAGGTTCAACCACCGCATTGTCGGCGGCAAAGCCGTCCCAATCGCCATCATACCCGATTCCTTTACGGTCACGGACACTGCCGAAGACCTCATTTCAGCGGAGTTCCAATACCGTTTCAACAAGCCCTATACAAGCGCAAGCGCAGGCAATGTTCCCATCGTCCCCGAACTCCCCGATGTTTGGGATGATGCTCGTATTTGGATTGATGAAGCAATCCGAGAAGCCCCGCAAACCAACCAAATTGCATTACAATTCAAAAGAGTAAAATGATACCAAACATTGAAAACGGCATGGAACTCGCCAAGGTGCGAAGAATCCTCAACCAAGCCATCGAGAGACTGAACGAGCTGGAGAAAGTCTCCGACAGCTATGACGATTTGGAGAACCGACCCGCCATTGACGGGGTGACGCTCACCTCCAAAACCACGTTTCAAGAGTTCCGCATCCCCATCTCCTCGTTGGAGAGTTACGAGGAATTGCAGAAGCAAATCTTGACCACGGCAGAGGAGACGGCAGAACGCACCGCCACCGAGTCATTGAAGAGAAAGCTGGATGCCGACTTCACGACACTCAAAGCGCGGAAGTACGAACTGGATGAATCCATGCTCGTTGCCGTTGACAACGGCAAAGGCGAGGTCTTCAAGACCACGCTGGGTGACCTCATTCTCTACCTCAAATACGCCATAGTCAAGTAGCCTATGCTGACGATAGAGGTGGACGGAAACGCGCTGCACATCTCCAAAGGCACGTCTTTGCAGATGGAACTGAACAGCAGCGTCTTCTCAACAGAAGGCGTTGAGGGCGACATTATGTTCACCTTTGACGTTCCCGCCCAAAGTAATGATATAGTGTTCCGTCATGCACGATTCGCATACGTCCAGAGAATGAGGAAGTACGCCTGCACGGTGTTCGCCGGAGGTATAGAAATCGCCCGTGGCGACCTCTATATCCAAAAGGCGACACAGGCCACCTATTCCTGCGGGCTTGTCATCAACCCGTGGCCGACTGATTATGCCGACAGGGAACTTTGCGAAAACGACTACGGCGAAGACATCATCATTAGTAGCAACCCCAGCCAGCATAACGCCCAATGGGTTGACTTTCTCAAATCCACCCTCAACCCCGATTCCCTTGTCAAGTTCCCCTTGTTCCTTGATACCGCCTTTTACGGCGGAGGGAACAATGATTTCGGCTGGTTCCTGCTACAGACCGACAGCACACCGAGCAACGCCAGCGGCTATCAAGCATCACTGCAGACCAACAACAACGTGGGGCTTGACCGCTGCTATCTCAACCGCCTTTTCTTTGACGGTGACGGCAATGTGATTGATGCAATAGCAGGGAACAGGGGAATCCGCCTTTTTAACGACCGCCGACTCAACAACCCGAACAGCTTTGCGTTCTGCCCGGCATTGCGGCTCACTTGGCTGCTGGAGAAAGTCATCGGCAACGGAGGCTATAGGGCAACAGGCGGATTCTTTGACGACAGAGACACCGCCAAAGTGTTTTCGCAGAGCCTACGCGCCCTTGACGGGTTAATCACGCAGTACTCCGAGGGTGAAGCCGGAGTGTTTGCCGAAATCTCTCCGACTGTCATCTGCTCCAACGAGCCTGTCAACATCTCCAAAATCGTCCATTTCATTGACCCTGATGGAAACACGCAGCTGACATTTTCACCAACGGTCGGAGGCGCACACCACTTTCATGTGGTGCTGAAGACATACTTGCCCGCCAATCTGCTTCAGAGCGGCACAATGGAGGTGACGGAGTACGGACACACCTTCACCGCAAACTACGTGGAAGGCCTGTTCTTCATGCTCTCCGATTGCACAAACGGCCTGCCGACCTGTATGACAAATGACTTGAACGGGGATTGGAGCAGTATGAGCCCGATGTCAACTTACTGGGCGCCGCCCGTGTACTTCAAGATGTTCAAACAGAACAATCTCTCATCCTTCGGCTATGTCGGCGCAGGGTTCTATGAACTGACATTTGACTTCACCGCCAACGGGATGACAGCGGGACGCTCCTACCGCTTCATCTTTGCCAAATGTCGCGGTCATAACGTTTACGGGCAGGGAACAGGCGGACAGGTCATTGTGAACGGTTTTGAGAATGTGCCCGTAACCGATGACGTGTCGGCATACTACAAGGTGTTCAACTGCTTCGCCAATCGGCTCCGCCTTGCTGAACACGTCCCCGACATGACCAATGCCAAATTCATCAGCACCCTGTGTGAGACCTTCGGACTTGCCTTGTTCATTGACTCCGCAACCAAGAGGGCGGAGTTCGCATTTGTCCGGGACATCATCGAAAAAGCCAAGTGCCTTGATCTAACAGCATACGCCGTTGACAAGGACACGGCTTTGGAGAAGAACGATGAACGGAAGTTCACCTATACGCTGGAAGGCATTTCAACGGATGACATTGACACCACAAAACTGCTGCCACCCGTCAGAACCGCATCCGACCTGCCGGATGCTATGGCCAACTATGGGAAAAGCTGTTTCGTGGAGAACGAGAACCAATACAGGAAAGCGGAGAGGGAGGGAAATGCCATCTCCAACTGGGTGTTCCGTTGGAATCCACAAAGCGGGGCAAACCAATCACTTGAGGTCGGGAACGGAAATGAAGAGAATGTCACGCCTTCGCTGAAAATTCCCGTCATGAAAGTCACGGACACAAGAACTTCCAACACGGAGTTCATCCTACAGATTGAGCAGGCAGGCTGCAGCCCTTTATTTGAGACTGGAAACACCGGCTTTGGAATGGTGCTTGAAACGTATATGGGCAACCGAAAACTCAACAACCCACAGGTGAACGACATCTATTTCGAGGTTGCCCAGCCCACCTGTTATGACAGGAACGGGCAAAATGTGGGCGGCGTTTCCCTAACTGTGGACGGGGAGAACTCCGTGGGACAACGCTGGGTAAAGCCGTGGCTTTCACTACTCGCCAAGTACGAGAAAGTCAAGTACCGCTTTCAGCTTACGCTGGCAATGTTCATCAGCCTGTGGCGGCTACTCAAACCGCAAGACGAATCCGCGGAGAGTCAGACACGCTGGCTGATGGTCGGCAACGTGAAAAGCCTGCCCGTCAAAATCACCTTTCAGTTCACCGAGGGCGGCGATACCGTCATCGCAGATGTCGAAGCCGCCAAACTGAAAGTGGAGATTTAATCCCGCACTTTGTCCGAGGTGAATCCGGGTGCCTTTTCCCTTATCAGTTCTTTGAGGTGCGGGTCGGCGTGGTTGGAATATATGGTTGTCATCGAGAGGGAGTAGTGGTCGGCCAGCTGCTTGACTGAAAGCGGGTCAAGCCCGTTTTTGAGCATTTCCGTTATGCCCGTATCTCGCAGCGAATACTGCTGCATTTCCAATGGGAGATTGAACTCCTTGCGCAGCTTATCCCAAAACTTCCTGTAATATTTGGGAACCATTTGTTCCCTGCCTGGTCTCTGCTCCCTGCTAAACAGGAAGTATTCAGATGGGTACCCATACGGGTTCATTCGGAACAATATCTGTTCTATCTCTTTGGTCATCGGTACCACACGCTGTTTGCCATTCTTCGAGACCTCCGGCCTCACTGTGATAGTCTTTTCCTTAAAAGACACATCGCCGACTTTCAGCATCAATATTTCCTTTGGACGGAGCAGCGCACCATAAATCAGTTCAAGGAATGCGAGATAACCGGGATTCTTTTCAACGAGATACTTTTGTATCTGTATGCGCTTTTCGCTGGGAATGAGTATGCGCTTTTTCTCCGTCACCTTTTTGGTTTTGATTTTCTGAAAGTGGTTTTCCTTGCAATAGCACTTGCTAATCATCCAAGAAAAGAAAGCACCACCGTTCTTTACATAGTTGTTATATGTACGGGGAGAGATTTCACCGCCTCTACGCCCACCACGCTCCTTTTGCACATCGTCCATAAAGCGCACAATCATACTATGTGAAACCATCGAACAATAGATGTTCGGTGAGTTCCGCTGAATCCAATCCCCAAAGATTTTGGCGAATGAGATATAAGATTCGGCGGTTGCTTTCCGATGTTCTTTTGCCACATCCTCACGATATTGTTCCAACACCTCCAGCATTGGGGTGTACATACGGGAATCTTCGCCTTGGAAATACGGGTTCCACCCTGTGGACAACTTCATATTCAAGGCTACGATAATGTTATTGATGTGCTTTCTTGCCTCCGACTTTGAAGAGTATCGGTTCATCAACCGTGCAAGTCGGATTTTCTTCCGTGCAAGTTGCTGTGTTTGTGGATTCTCAACGTAATACTCAATCAACCAACCTGATTTGTTGGTTTTCAATGTTGCCGGAAGAAAATTGGCTGCGGCATACGCCGAAGATACTGCTAACCTGTTCGATGTTTCAGACATTTTTTTTTTGGTTTTCGGCTGCGAATACCAAAAATCGGTTTGTCTCAATTCTGTCTCACTTTTAACGCAAAAATCAGCAACTTTTCTATGTAAATTGCTGATTTTTATTGTTTTGTAAGAAGTTGAGCGGAAAACGAGACTCGAACTCGCGACCCTAACCTTGGCAAGGTTATGCTCTACCAACTGAGCTACTTCCGCTTATCTTTATGCCTTTGGGATTTGGTTGTACCTCGGGCGGGACTTGAACCCGCACGGGCGCGATGCCCAAGGGATTTTAAGTCCCTCGTGTCTACCATTCCACCACCAAGGCATAGGTCAAAGAACCTCTCTCAAAACGAGGCTGCAAAAATACAACTTTTTTCAAAACAAATACACCCAAAATCCCGTTTTTTTGTTTTTTTCAAGATTTTGGATTAATTGCCTGATAAACAACATATTAATTTTACGCATCTACATTGACCACCACCTGCACTGCCTTGTATTTGGTCTCCGTATGGAAGCTGGTAAGGATTTCTTCCATCATCTTCTTGCGCGAATGCAGCTCCGAATCCTTCGGAAACTTGAGCCAAATGTCTTTCAAATAGTAGGTCTGTATGCGCGACACCAACGGGAACTCCGGTCCAAGCACCATACCCGGGAAACATTTGCGGAGCTGGTCGGCTAAATAAAGACCCGCCTCGCTGAGCAGTTCCTCACTCTTGTACTTGAGTGTCAGCTTGATAAGACGGCATACCGGCGGATAGTTGAACTGCTGCCGTTCGGCCATCTGCGTGTTGAACATCTCGGAGAAGTTGTTACTGACCACGTACTTGAGAGCTGGATGTTCGGGCTGGTAGGTCTGGATGACCACGTTACCGGGAATCTCTTTCCGCCCCGCACGCCCGCTCACCTGGGCCATAATCTGGTACGCCCGCTCAAACGACCGGAAATCGGGGTAGCTGATGAGGTTGTCGGCGTTCAGCACCCCCACCACGGAGACACGGTCAAAGTCCAATCCTTTCGTAACCATCTGTGTTCCAACGAGAATATCGGTCTTGTGCTGCTCGAAGTCAGTGATGATTTTCTGGTAGCCCGTCTTGGAGCGGGTGGTGTCGAAGTCCATCCGCTGGATGACGGCGTCGGGGAAGATTTCAGCCAAGGTTTCTTCGATTTTTTCCGTCCCGAAGCCGCGCATCGCCACGTCGGCACTGTGGCACGTGGGGCACACTTTCGGCAACTCAATAGCGTAACCGCAGTAGTGGCATTTCAGCAAGTTGCTGGTTTTGTGGTAAGTAAGTGTCACATCGCAGTACTTGCAGGTGGGCGAGGTCTGACACGAGTTGCACACCATGCGGAGGGAAAAGCCGCGCCGGTTCTGGAACAGAATCACCTGCTCCTTCTTTTCGAGGGCAGCGGCGATCTTGTCCAACAGGAACTGCGAGAAGATGCCCGTCACCTTTTTCTGCCGCACCGACTCGACCATATCCACCACCCAGATGTCGGGAAGGACGCTTTGGGCGTATCGCTTCAGCAGCGGAACATAACCGAATTTCTTCTGACGCACGTTGTAAAACGTTTCCAATGAAGGAGTTGCCGTTCCCAACAACACTTTCGCCTGATGGATTTGCGCCGCCATCACGGCACAGTCGCGGGCGTGATAGCGCGGGGCGGGATCCAACTGTTTATACGAGCCGTCGTGCTCCTCGTCCACGATAATGAGCCCCAGGTTCTGGTAGGGCAGCAGCAATGCCGAGCGTGCGCCGAGAATCAGTTGGTACTTGGAACTTTCCAAACCCTCGTTTTGCAACACGCGGTCCCAAATCTCCACCCGCTCGTACTCGTTGAAGCGGGAGTGGTACACCCCGACCTTATCTCCGAAGTATTTTCGTAACCGATTTACAATCTGTGAAGTAAGGGCTATTTCCGGAAGCAGGTACAGCACCTGTTTACCCTGTTTCAGCACCTCATCAATCAGCTTGATATAGATTTCCGTTTTGCCACTTCCCGTAACCCCGTGCAGCAACACCGCTGAATGTTGGCCAAACTGCTTCTTAATATCTTGAAATGCAGTATTTTGCACTTCCGAAAGCTGGATGGAGGAGGCATCAGCCACGGCATCAAAGGTCTGCAAGCGGCTGATGGTCACATTTTGGACAATGAGGATATTTTTCTCAATAAGTTTCTGTAAGGAAGAAGTTGAAACTTTTTCATTGTCAATTAAATGAGACTTTTTAATCTTACCTTTGAAACCGCCTTCCATGCCATTTTTTTGCAGCATTACCAAGAAAGCCATCAAGGTCTCAGCCTGCTTGGAGGTACGTTTGGAGTGCTCCAGTTCATCCAACAGAGCATACAATTTTGTTTCGTCGGAGGCATAGGGCTCGGCAAAAGAAACGTAGGTCTCTATTTTGGGCTTATAGGCATCCCTGATTTCCTCATCGGTGACAATGATCTGCTTTTCCACCAATGATTTAATGATGGGATGGATTTTTTGAATCTGCAAGTTTTTGGCGATTTCCGAAATCGTCACCGAAGGATGGGAAGCCACCTGTTCCGTCACCAAAATTTCTTTTTCGATGAGCATCGAAAGGTCGCCGTCGAAATCGGGATGGAGGGAGAGGAGGGTTTCCCCGGCCAGTTTGAGGGCGGTCGGCATCGCGCATGCCATCACCTCCCCCAACGTGCAGAGGTAGTAGTCGGCCATCCACTGCCAGAGAGCAAACTGCCGTGCCGAAATAACGGGTCTCTCGTCGATGATATCCACCACATATTTGACATTAACGTGCTGTGGAGGAGTCTGATGCACCCGCGTCACCAATCCCGAATAGAGCTTGTTGGTGCCGAAGGGGACGACCACGCGCAGACCGAATTCAAGCCGTCCGTTCAGTGCCTGCGGCACACGGTACGTGAACGTGCCTTTCAACGGCAGCGGTAACAGAATATCGGCGAAATAGGTGATCACGGCGGGGTTACAATTTTTATTACGACGGTTATAAATAAATCGTTGTGTAGAGACGCGGTGTACCGCGTCTCCATATTTCATAAATCCGGTAAATATTCAATGATTTTATCGCACGAACCGAGGTTTTCCGTCACGTATTCGGTGCAAATCTGGCAGGTTTTCTGGTAAAAATCGGGGTCGGTTTCAAACTGCGCCATGCGTTCGGTCATTTCGGCGGAGGTGCGGATGGAAAAGGCCCCGCCGCGCCGTACCAACTCGATGGCCTCTTGGAATTTGGCGTATTC
>JAEEGL011010443.1_pt1 | contig 10893 bp, 6 predicted proteins | sample 9134231 | NCBI WGS metagenome assembly JAEEGL01 (sample SAMN16246548, study PRJNA631951) | gut metagenome | biome: gut microbiome; feature: rumen; material: fiber-attached | host: Bos | place: Iran: Karaj | collected 2018-10
CGTCGGCGTCGAGATTATGAGTATGTCCCTTATCCCCGCCAGCATCAGCGTGGAGAGAGGATAGTAGACCATCGGCTTGTCGTATATGGGAAGAAGCTGCTTTGAGGTGAACATCGTCAGAGGATAGAGCCTTGTTCCGGCTCCGCCCGCGAGAATTATGCCTTTCATAAACGACCTCCTGCTATTCTCTTCAAAAGCCTTGCTGCCCTGTTATGTATTATTCTGTCAAAAAAACGCACCGGATCGACAGTTTTGAATTCCATATACTTCCCTAATCTCTTAAGATTTCCATTCAGGAAAGGATCTGTCCCTTTAAATTCCGGATGTTTTGAATATAAGACCGTCTTATCATTTTGCAGTCTTGCTGCTTTTTCTTTGTTTTCCCTGTCCAATCCCCTGCTAACCGACTCATGGTGATATGAAACGATATCATTCCTGACAACATTATAGTATCCGGCTTCATTGAGTCTCAGGCACAGATCGACATCGTTATACGCTACCGGCAGGCCTTCGTCAAAACCCCCTATATTTTCGAACAAACATCTTGAAACCATTAAACAAGCACCTGTCACTGAACTGCAATTAATCGGGAGCTTATTCAATCCGCAATATAATTGATCCTGATCATCAAGGCCGTAAAACAGATGCGTAGGTCCGTTTTCATAATTCAGTACACCGGCATGCTGTATGACAGTGCTCCCGGGATAACAGAGCTTGATCCCAACGGCTCCGATGTTCTTCTGCTGGGCCTGCCCGAGCATCGTCTCCAGCCACTCGGTTTGGAGATGCTCGATATCGTCATTCATAAACAGAAGAAAATCTCCCTCGCTTTTGGAAGCGCCCTTGTTGCACATTCTCGAAAAGTTGAATGATGATTTTTCGTATATGTATTTTGCATTTATATTTGACAGATATTCACTGATCTTAGTTTTGTTATCCTGTTCGCTGCCGTTATCTACCACTATGATCTCATATTTTTTATACCCTGTACATGTGATCAGCGAGTCGATACACTTAAAGAGCATCTCCGGATTATCTTTTGAGGGGATTATTACGCTGACAAGCGGTTCGCCTGCAACAGCATAAACATTAATATATCCTGAAGATTCTCGGACATACTTTTGCTGTGTAACAATTCCGAGACTTTGCAGTGCAGTTTGTCTTTCTTTACTTCCGGGCTGTCTGCTGATGAATCTTTCTTTTTTTATATCCGTTCTGTGATAAAGAACTTCCGGAATATGTCCTACCTTTGAATTGGAAGATTTCTCCACGAATCGCAGCACGAAATCAAAATAAGCGTCTTTTCCAAGGTTCGGACGGAATCCCCCAAGTTCCCGAGCAATACGTGTTCTGAATATGCTCAGATTTCCAATATAAGCCTTCGACATAAAAGTTTCCGGAGCCCACTCCGGTTTGAACCACGGTGAATGCCGGATCCCGAACAATCCGGTTATTCTGTCTTCATCGGAATAAACGATATCAAATTCCGGCTTGTCGTTCAGCTTATTAACGATCTCGTAAAGAGCAATAGGAGATAATGTATCCCCCGTTTGCATAAAGGATACGTACTCCCCTGTGCAGCTGATTATCCCTTTATTAAAAAATGACGGTATATCTTCCGCACTGTCTGCATGCACTGTTTTAACGTGCCTGTCGTCAGAAAACTTTCCTGCTAATCTTTTATTGATCAGACCGGCTGTGCGATCGATCAATAAAACAAGTTCGTATTTTTCATAAGTTTGATCTAAAACAGAGCCGACTGTTTTAAGAAGTGATCCCGGATCTGATGATCCGACATATACTATAACTGAAATCAAAGGACTGTATCGCAAACAAGCATTCGGCATGACTCTTTCTTTATTGTTCTTCAGCCATGCCTGATATGTCAGGAAGTTATCACCTTTTTCAGCTGTATCGCTTATGTGTTTTAATATTGAATCCATGTTTCCGGATATTTCATTCCATATTTCAAGAGCAGTTCCTGTCTGATATACAATTACAAGTCATTTTCTTTCCATATAATCCGAATACAGATCAGTTACTTCTTCAACAGCCCCGTCCGCTTTGAGGACTCCCTTATCCAGCCAGATCGCCCTGCCGCACATCTCTCTGACCTGCTTTATATTGTGACTTACAAAAAGAAGTGTCGTCCCGTCGCCCATCATTTGTTTCATGCGTTCCTGGCATTTCTGCTGGAATCTCATATCTCCGACTGCGAGGATCTCGTCGCAGATCAGAATATCCGCCTTCACGATCGTCGCGATCGAAAAGCCGAGGCGGGCGTACATTCCCGAGCTGAAGTTTTTCACGGGAACATCCATAAAATCCCGGAGCTCGGAGAATTCTATAATATCCTCCATATAGGAATCCATATACTTTCTGTCGTGCCCCATGACCGCGCCGTTGAGATATACATTTTCCCTTGCCGTAAGATCCGCGTCGAAGCCTGCTCCGAGCTCTATCATCGGAGCTATGGAGCCTCTGACCTTAACATAACCGGTACTCGGGTAAAGAACTCCGGCGATGACTTTGAGCATCGTGCTCTTGCCGCTGCCGTTGGATCCGATCAGCGCTACGGACTCACCGGGTTTGATGTCGAAACTCACGTCTTTCAGAGCAAAAAACTCATCGAAATGGAGCTGCCGCTTTGCAAGCTTAACAAAATACTCCTTAAGGGAATCTGTCTTCTCCGAGGCCAGGTTAAAGCGCATAGAGACGTTTTTCACTTCTATTATGTTATTATCCATTCAATTCCCTCATCAGATATACAGAATAAAGATCTTCTGCATCTTCTTAAAGATCAGCGCGCCGAAGAAGATCGAAGCAAGCGAGCTTACCGCGCACATTAGCCAGGAAGAGCCTGTTCCGAGCGAACCGTAGATTACAAGCCCTCTGAAGAGCTCAACGAAATGGTAGAGCGGATTTGCAAGCTGGACAAACCTGAAGCGCTCGGGAATTATGGAAGCAGGATAAAACAGAGGTGTCAGGTACATCCACGCCGTGATGACCACGCTGTAGAAATACTGCACATCCCTGAATCTGGTCGCCAGAGCAGAGAGCGCCAGCGCAAAGCCGCATGTAAAGAAAAACAGCAGCACCAGTGGGACCCAGAAAAGCAAAGCTGTCCAGTAAAAATGAGCTCCGGTGAATACCATGACGAGCAGTATCGCGCCAAGGTTAAAGAGCATGGTGACGAAGCTTGAGGCCGTCCTGCTTACCGGCAATATGTATTTGGGAATATATACCTTCCGTATCAGCTGCGAGTTTCTTATGATGCTCTGCATACCGTCTGTCGAACCCGCGTTGAAAAAAGTGAAAACAGTATTTCCGCATATTACATAGAGCGGGAAGTTTTCTATATTCGGCCTGAAAAGCACGGAAAACACAAAGCTCTGAACTATCATGATCATCAGCGGGTTTAAGATGCTCCAAAGGTACCCCAGAACAGACCTTCTGTATCGCACTTTCAGATCTCTCGAGACCATTTCATTTATAAGCGGCCTGTAGCGCAGAAAGCCTTTATATGAATTGCTGAGTTTATTGAACAAGGTCATACCTCCGAAGCTTTACTTTTGCTTTTTTCATATCCGGACTGAAGATCCGCCATCATGGTTTCAAGCTCTATCCGCTGAGCTTCATCCATATATTCATAGCATTTTTTCTTGACCAGAGGAGAACCGAGCAGCAGTAAAGAGCAGGGTTTTTCATAGGGAATAGAATCGCTTTTCAGGAAATCTCTTAAGTAGTACGTCTCTTTTATATACGGCTCGTACTTAAACCCGGCATTTGCCAACACTCCTGTAAGCCTTGTCTCGCAGTTCGCGACGACCTCCTTATACGAACCCGAATCTCCGATGCTCTCCCAAAAACTCCAAAAAGCGTCACTTTCAAAGACTTTTTTTGAAAAAACCGTAAAATAGCTCTGAAGATGTTCCGGAATATGGTCACGGCCTATATAGGAACCGTCCGGCGAACACGGAAAAAGCGTCATTCCCCAGAAATCCGGTCCTCTCTGCTCCATTTCCTCAAAGACACGGCGCATATCGAACACGGGCGGGAGGCAGCTGTTGTTAAAAAGAACAAGCTCATCGTAATTCCCGAGGTCTTTTTTCCCGATATCCGAAAGCGCCGCCTTCCACGCACCGAAATCCATTCCTTTATTTTCACGTATCAAAGCGGAGACGACCAGCGGCCGTATTTTAAGCAGCTCTTCTTCCGGAAGATCGTTGTTGGAGACAAATACGATATCGCTCATGACCTGACGCATTCTTATTAATGTCTCCAGGTCTTCATCCGAAACGGTATCCGATCTGTCGTAATGGGCGAACACTCCGAGCCTTCTTGCCTCGGGCGCTTTTTCCGTATAAGGCATATTGTTGAATACTTTTATATAACTGAAGCCCTGCGATTTTGCTATATATACCCAGGATCTCTCGATGCAGTGGGCAAGAGTTCCGTTTTCCTGTCCGGCTTCCCCGGGGAAATCCGAAGGAGAAAAAACCGATTCAAAAACCGGCGCGACGGCTTTTGTCCTAGCCCAGAACATGTCTCCGACGGGGAAGTCCGGAATGTCAGGAAGATCCTGCCCGCAACCGCATTTTTGAAGGATCGCCTTTACGCCCTCCTCATTTCCTCCCCATTCCGCCTGCTTTTCAAGAACGGGATAGACCTCCGGCATTATAATACCCAACGAGCAGTCATTCTCAAACAGGCCGAAGATCTTTTTCAGATAATCGCTCCCTGACAGAAGATGCCTGAAAATATACTCCCGCCACTCGTTGCCGTGGACATTTGTACATGTCTTCTTTGAGTGGAAATGCCCTATATATTCGTAATTTCCGATTACCGGAGCCATTTGCTTCAAAAACGGAAAAACATCCCTGCCCCTGTTTTCAAAAACAGAGACCGTTAAGCTGCTGCATCTGCAATTATTCCCGAAACATTCTTCGAGAAAAGCCTTTTTTTCATCGTTATCGGTAGAGATATAAAGATCAAAGGGAAACGGGATATTATTGAGCTGCTCTGCCATCTCCACGGCAGTATCCGTATAAAACATATGGACCTGAACCGCGGCCTTCGGCACATTACGGCATTCAGGCGTATTTCCGTCTATAAATTCCAGATCTTTTTTAAACGGAAGCCCGAAAAGCGCTTTCGAAACGGTATTGATATTGGAATACCCGTATTTTTCATCCGGTTCGAGATAAGTGCCCTCCCCCCACTCATTCCAGGCGTTTATAAACATAAATCTCTCTTCGGGCGCGAAATCTTCCCTCGTCTTTTTGGCGGCTTCCAGGGTCCATCTGTAAAGAGACCTGAGGGAATAGGCATAGTAGCAGATCCAGCTCTCTTTTTTCCTGGCGCTGTTATCCCAGGAAAGCATTATTCCCCTGTGCAGAGGGACCGGATCTTCTTCATATGAAAAACATTTGCAGACATATTCCGATAAGAGCTGGTAATTGAAAACGGCAGCGCTTTTTCTCTCTGTTTCGAGGCCGTGCACCAGAAGCCCGTTTATGCCGAAATTGTGAGGGGGAAATTCAACTTCCGCGTCTATAATGTCTGTGATCTTAAGCTTTTTCGCGTCACTGTTTGAAGTCTGAACAGTCCAGATAAGTATCTCCCCGATACCGAGCCTTCGGGCAGATTCTCTCCACTTTGAGAAGCTTCTTCTGCAGTCGCGGATCTGGGACGGATTATATACGAGTATAACAGGCTTTCCGTCTATTCTGATATAACGTCTGTCGTCAAGATATCTTTTCATGTCCGGGATAAAGATCCCGTCATCTTTTTCGCTATATTCCTGTGCTATCAGAATATCCCTGGTCTTTCCGTCCCAGGCGCGAGTCCAGTTTTCATTTGCCCAGCACAGACAGAAGGGAAGATCGATCTCAGGGTGCTCCAGCAGCATATCGACAGGCTTTTCCATCAGCCTTTTGCCCGAAAACCAGTAGTAATAAAAGCAAAAGCCGTATATACCATGCTGCTTTGCAAGAGTTGCCTGTTTTTTCAGAGTCTCTATATTTTCCAGCGAATAATAGCCGATATCCTTATGCGGGATCCTCGGCTGGTAATGGCCTTCAAAGGCAGGCGAGCCTTTTTTTACATTGGTCCATTCCGTAAAGCCCCTGCCCCACCAGGCGTCATTCTCAGGGAAGGAATGGTATTGGGGAAGATAAAAAGCGAGAGCTTTGACATCTGTTTTGTATTCTGAAAAATCGGTGTTCTCCTGATATTCCGAATCGAACGCGGCATATCCCGTTCTATTGTCGGGATTTCTGGAGGGCTTAAGCCCCTTTTTGAGAAGCTCTTTGTAGTACGAGCTGTATTTCATATAGGCTATATTGTCTTTTATCTTCGAAAACACAGCTGAAGGACCCTCTTCTGAGAGCGTTCTCATTGCTTTCAAAAGCTTATGTACTATTTTTCGCCCGTAAAATTCAGTCATCGTTCGTCCCCCGGATATCAGTATATTATAATTCAATAACTGATTTTGGTCAATGCCGCATATGACGCTCTCTCCGATGAAAACACCCCGGCGGGTGATACCGCCGGGGTGTTACTGAATTCAATTGTCTGACTTATGTATCAGGCGCCACATAAACCGTGATCTCGTCAAATGCGCCTTTGATCATCGTCACTGTGTAATCTCCGCCGCCTCCGCCGAAGCTTACTCCGTTGCCTGTTGTTCCGGTCGGATTCGCGACTATGTTGATTATCTTATATCCTGCAGCAGGTGTCACATACATATGGACCGTATCTCCGATTCCAGCCACTGTCGCGGAAACGCTCGAATACGTTGCATCTCCTACCTTAAACCCGGTGACTGAAGCTGCTCCGGGATTCTCCGTGTTGTCGGCAGCATTTCTGATCTTCAGGGAAGTTGCAAATGTGAAGGTCTTCTTTGTGCAGTACGCGCTGACCTCGGAATTGCTCCACGGCATATCGAAGGTGTATTCGCTGCCGGAAACCAGAGTCGCGTCATATGTATTGGGCTTGCCGGTATCTATGTTGTTTCTGAAGACTGCCCTTGTGAGATCATAATTGTCATCAACGACCCAGACCCACATTGAGACCTTGGTGTTTGCAGGGAGTGTAGCGCTGGTAACGCCGTCTGTATTAACTGCGGACTTGATGGTGACATGGTTGCCCAGGTCTTTTACCGTGTACGCGAGGCTTATGGCCGCCGCAGGAGATTTGTCCGCCGCCACCTTCACGCTGTAGTTCTTATATGTGAAGAGCGGGTAGACCGTAATATCCGCGTCAGGCATATCGAACGTGGTGCCGTTTGATACCCAGACAGGTGTCGGAGAGGTCGCAGCCGTGTAATAAAGTCCGTAGAAGTCATACTCTGCATTCGCGGCACAGGAGACCGTGACATCGTCATTCGCGACTATATTATAGTTCTTCGGTGAATACGTGCCTGTCGTCGCGCCGGGGGCAAGACCGAGGCTGTATCCGTTTACACTGATCGACGCGCTGCCCCAAGCCGTGCTGAAAGCAGGATCGAGGGTGATCTTTCTCTGTGAGAGCCCCGTAAACGTAGCCGAGATCGTCACGTCAGCTGCCGGCATTGTAAAGGCGGTATTTCCTTCGGTAAGGCTCTTTGTTCCTCCTCCTGACCACGTTGCAGTGCCGGTAGAAAGGACATAGCTCGTATCAGATGTAACCACGACATTTATATCAGCGCCTGCCACAAGCTTGTCTACAGGCTGCATATATTTGTTGAACACTTCAACTTTACCGTGCTCGGTATTGAGAACAGTGATCTTGTAAGGAGTCTGCGTATAGCTTGCAAAGATGACCACGTCGAAGCCGGGCATCGTGAATGAGCCGCCAAGCTCGGAAGTCTTAGTTGCTGCAACCGGGAAATTGTAATCGGGCGCCCCGGAGCCATTGTCTTTATAGACCTTGAAGCTGTCAAGAGTATAGCCTGTAAGTTTGGAGGCAGTGACTTCGACTGTCATACCCGCGCGGGTCTGTGTTACGGGATTGCCCGCTACTTTTGCCGTATAAGAGGCTGCCGGGGTCAGCTTTTTGCCGTCAATCGAATTTACACCATAGTTTGTGACTTTAACTTTGTGATAAGTCGCCTCCACAAAAGTTGCTCCAATAAATATCTTGGATTCAGGCATTGTGAATTTGCCGTCGTAGCCGAGATTCGTTGTTTTTGAAGGATTGAAGTAATTTTCATAACTCCACTGAGCACCCTTCAGTTCATATCCTTCATCAGGAGTCGCAACGACAGTAACCGGGGCATAAGCCTTGGTTCCCACGCCGGTGACATCAATGCCGTTAACATAGGCTCTGACTTTGCCGTGAGGCGTATATACCGCTTCGATCATGAAGACCTCTGTCGTCACAAAACCGACATCAACAGTAACATCGCAGGCGGGCATTTTGAATGTGTGGCTTGCAGAGACTGATATTTTTGTGCCGTCTGCAGCTGTGACAGTATAAGAGCCGACTTCGAATTTCTTGTCCGCAACTGCAACGATCGTAACGGTCTCTCCCGCAGCCGCCTTTGTCGCGGCCTTGCCTCCGACTCTCATCTCAAATGAGCCGTTCTTGGAAGTGGCCGCTTTGATAGCGTATGTCTTAGAGTTGCTGCTGACCGAGCCGGCCGAAGCTGAGGACGAGGATGAAGACGAACTGCCCGAAGAAGAGGAACCTGAACCTGCAGGCACCGTGCCTGACCCTTTGATGGTCGTGCTGACGGGAACCATGAAGCTGCTTCCTTTCATGATGCTGTTCAGGTTGGACTTGTTGTTTATCGCCTTCAGAAGCGATTCATTCGCGCCGTAGCTCAAGCCGTAGGAAGAGCAGATCGAAGACGCGGTCTCGCCGGAGGCTACGGTATGCGCGACTACGGCATAGCAGGACGTGCCCACCGGAGGAGTCGTCGCGGAAGGGATAAGGATCGTCGACCCGGCCTTGACATTGTTCCAGTTGCCAATTCCGTTGATATCTTTGATCATGGAAGAATAAGTGCCGAAATTGACACCGAGGCTGTTGCAGACATCAGCAACAGTATCGCCGCTGCGCATCTGATACTTTATCAGATAATAGCTGACAGTGTCACCAACAGCAATATTGGCTGCGGAGGCAGCGCCGGGAACAGCTGCCGCGGAGGAACCGACAGACACAGCGGACGCCGCCGCTGCAGTCGAGGCAGACGCTACATACGCGTCTGTCGGAAGTTTGACTGTAAATCCTACCGGTAATGAGCGGTAGTCTGTAATATTATTTATGGCCGCAATGAGCTTCTGCTTGGCATAAAAGTCTATACCGTTTTTCTGACAGGCCTTGAGAACGGTGTCACCGTCTTTAAGGGTATAGGTGACGATACCCGCCTCTGCGGCTGCAGAAACAGTAAACCCTACCAAGAGGGACACTATCATGCAGACCATAAGGATCATGCTTAATACACGTTTTTTCATTGGCTTTACCTCCAAAAAGGGCGTTGAATATAGCAAGACGCTTTAAAAGTGGTTACATACTACTACAAAAATTTGCAAAAGGCAATACCCTTTTGCAAATTTTTTGTAATTTGTTTGTAATCTTTAAAGGAGTTATTGTTTTATTTTTGTCATTCCTGTTCCCGTATCAGCTTGACCAGATACCAGATCGCGAAGCCCGCGGCTACAATCAGAACCGCTATGACGATCCACTTCAGGACCTGGCGGAAATTCCCGTTTCTCTCGGAAATTTCATTCGGATTATTGACCACCTGCGTAGCTGTGGATTCCGGAAGATCGTCCGTATCATAGGGCTTCCCATCCTTTGCTTTGAGGAGAAAATCATTCGCGAGATCCCCGAAGCGCCCAAAAGCGTCCGGATATTTGCCCATCAGCATCTCGAATTCCAGTTCTCCGTTTATAAACTCGAGCCCCGCGTCGGTAAAGGCAGCCTTGGCGTCGCCGAGAGGAATTATATACCACTCCTTGCTGTCGCTCAAATAAAGGAGCATGACGCCGCTGTGGTTACTGCCTCTGCCGTAGCCGTTCAGAACGAAATGTCTTGCAGCATACTCGGTGGCCGTGATTCCTTCAAGGGTTCTGTCAGTTACAACGGTAATGTCGTTGTCGCAGGAATCGCTCAGAGCGTCAAGTTTCTCATTGAGCGATTTGAGCTCCGAGGCCTTCAAAAGCCCCGCTTTGTCGACCGCTCTGCCTGAAGGAGAGGAATTTCCGGCGACCTCTTCTTCCGCCGCTTTCTTCTCCTCGGCTGTAGGCTCCGCGTGAAGCTTCTCCGCCGGAGTCTTATCCAATATTGCAGAGACTGCCTTTAAGATCTCCTCGCAACCTATGGGATATGTATCGGCGTCATAATAGGCCTTGCGTATGGTCTCGTAGTTCGGCTTTATCGTTGAGATCGCGCTTCCGGCGTAATACATCTCGTAGCCGTAATCTTTATAGACATAGTCCACAAACACGACTCCGTCTTCACAAGGGGAATTCTCCATAAACCAGAGCTTTGCGTATTCCTGGTTAGTAAGTCCCGTAAGATTGTCCGTTACTATATAATATACGGCATAATCGTATTTTTTGTATATCTCGTTTGCCAGATTGTTAATCCTCTGAAGCTCACTTTCGCCGACCGTGCCGAAAGCGTTGAACTTGTCGACCACAAACTGCTGCTGCGCGCTCTCCCCGAAAGCAACAGTCCCCGCGAAGAACACCGCGATAAGCGATACGAGCATCAGGACCGCAATAAACTTTTTCATTCTTTTTCCCTCCGAATCTATTTTGCAAACGCAGGCAGGACCTGCTTTATTTCCCATCCGGAATAATTGTTTTTGATCTCATTTTCAAGCTTTTTGTCCATATCCGGATCCTTCGAGATACAGAGAAGCGTCGGGCCGGCGCCGGATATGCAGAACGCGTCCGCACC
>JAEEGL011204665.1_pt1 | contig 10893 bp, 7 predicted proteins | sample 9134231 | NCBI WGS metagenome assembly JAEEGL01 (sample SAMN16246548, study PRJNA631951) | gut metagenome | biome: gut microbiome; feature: rumen; material: fiber-attached | host: Bos | place: Iran: Karaj | collected 2018-10
AAAGGCTTTGATGGTATCACAAAGATTACAGCCGATGATTTGATAAGTGCTATTAAATCCTTTCCGGTGCATATAGTAAAAGGAAAATCCGTTGCAGAGATTTTAAAGAATGACTTCAAAACAGAAGTAAATGACGGTATCTGTGACCATATATATGAAAAATTACATCCACAGAACCATCCCGACATTAAAATCCTTAATATAGATTATTCCAATATAGAGCCTTTGGAAACATTATTATCTCATTATGCCTTCTTTAAGGCAAACGTCAGAGGACAGGATTTTATATTGCCCTTAACCTTGGCAGATTATAACGACCATTATAAAGACGGTGCTTTACTTGAAAGTATGTCTGATAACAACCTTTGTCAGTTTGTTCTGGCGGCTGCTCTTTCATCGCAGTTGTTTGCTCAGGGTGTAAAGAGTGGTAGTGTGTTTGAGGCATATAAGAAAAGTTATATCGAATATCAGGCAAAAATAGAAGAAGACTATAATGCTCCTCGCCGTAAACGGAAGACTAAATTTGTCGATTATACCGATGAAGCAAAAGAAACTGAATGGAATACTGTTTTCTTAACCGATATGCAAGAAATCTGTCTTGATGATATTCTCGATTGTTTGTCGGGCGTCTTTGACAATATGTGTCAGGAAGATTTTGATGCTTTAAACCCTTTACAAAATAATGTAAATACACTTTAAGGAACCTATATGGGCAAAATCTATACCGGATATTTTGCACAACTTAAGAAATATGAAGATGCAGGACTTACACCGATATCCATAAGCAGGTGGAGTCCTAAATGGTATAAGGGAGAAGAGTGTAATATACTTGCGCCTTCTTCTGATTTGCTTACTCGTTATAAGAATGGTCAGGCAGATGATAAGCAATATATAAGGGAATATGTAACAGGTCTTTTTACCATAGACCTTAAACGCTTAATGGAAGACCTTTCCAAAGATAGGGACATTGTTCTCTTATGTTATGAGAAGAATGAAGATTTTTGTCATAGACATCTGCTCTCGGAATTTCTTCGTAAGAAATACGGTATGACCGTTAATGAGTTTGATTACACAAGGAAATGCAATGCCAATGAACAGGATAATCCTGTAATCAGAATGTGAGGCTTAAAATATGAACAGAGATATACAAAAAGCGAAAGAAATAGCTGAAAAAGTAAGGGATGCCGGAGGACGCACTTTCTTTGTAGGTGGATATGTAAGAGATAAAATGCTCGGTAAGGATAATAAAGACATTGATATCGAGATACACGGTATTACGGCAGAGAGATTACAGGAAATCTTATCCTCACTCGGAACACTTGACTCACGAAAGGTAGGAGATAATTTCGGTATCTTTGCTTTAAAGGGTTATGATATTGATATTGCACTTCCCCGTTCCGAAAAGGTTGTGGGTTGTGGTCATAAGGATTTTCTTATCAATACAGACCCTTTTATCGGATATAAGAAGGCAGCGGAACGCAGAGACTTTACCATCAATGCTATGATGGAAGATGTGCTTACGGGTGAAGTTCTGGATTATTTTGGTGGACAAAGTGATTTGGCAAGAGGTATCATAAGACATGTATCTTCCGAGCATTTTGCAGAAGACCCCTTAAGAGTATTCAGAGCTGCACAGTTTGCTTCGAGATTTCATTTTGCAATTGCTCCCGCAACCATTGAACTGTGTAAGGGTATAGATGTTACTAAATTATCAAGCGAAAGAGTGGCAGAAGAAACAAAGAAAGCCCTGCTTAAAAGTGAGGAACCTTCAAGATACTTTGACGCTTTATATCAAATGCAACATACAGAATGGTTTAAGGAATTCTTTAATCTTCGTGGTGTGCCTCAGCCTAAAGAACATCATCCCGAAGGAGATGCTTTTGTACATACTATGCTTGTACTGGATGAAGCGGCAAAATTAAGAGACAGCACATCTAACCCGCTCATGTTTATGGTGGCGGCACTTTGTCACGATTATGGTAAAGCCGAATCAACCATTGTTCTGCCGGATGGAAAGGTATGTGCGGTAGGTCACGAAGATACTGGTGCAGACCTTGCATTTGGTTTTGTAGAAAGAGTATTCAAGTCAATCAAGATGCGTGATTATGTCTACAATATGGTAAGAAATCATATGAGACCCGCTACACTTCTTCGTGGCAATGCAAAGCCTCGTAAGTTCAATGATATGTTCTATGCGAGTTTTTGTCCCGAAGATATGATTAAACTCTTTGTCTGTGACCATTTAGGAAGACTGCATCCTTCTCCTGTTGAACCTTATCGTGATATACTGTTACAGAAATTACAGGATTACAAGGCGACAATGAAGAAGCCTTATGTTACGGGTGTTGACCTTATAAATATGGGATATACGCCAAGTGAAAGGTTCAGCAAAATACTTGAATTTGCTCATAAGCAGAGAATGAACGGTGAGAGTAAAGAGAGAACCTTACAGATGATAAAGGGAGAATTCCCGTTGGAAGGTCTTGCTGACACAGCTCAGGTTTCAAACAGTTTGTCTTAAAATGATAAACCTGTATACATAAAGTGATACAAAAGGACTGTAGATGATTGTAGTCCTTTTTTTTGTGCTTAAAATATACTTGAACTATATGGTAAAAAATGTATAATAAATGTGCTACTACGATATTGTATATCAATCAGTACACAAGGAGACAATTATGAACAGAGAAGAAGAACAGGCAATAGTTGCAAAGTTCCCGTGGTTAGAAGATAAGGAATGTGTTATCGACTTAATCACTTGGCTTATCAATTGGAATAAGGCTTTTATCGAGAGTAGAGCATTAAATGAGAATAAGGTTCCCGATTATCGTGCTGATGACCGTATCAAGAAGATAGCTAAATGGAGCGATATAACCACACAACAGGTGTGTGCTTATGAAAGAGGAGAGGTTATTTGTCCTGTCGGTACAGTTATTGATTATATCTATTACTTTGACCAGATTACCGGAAGTGACTATGAGGCTTTTCTGTCACGATATAATTTTTACCTCAAGGTGAAGAAACTTTCTTCAGAACAACTCAATGAACTCTTAACAAATCAAAAGACTCCGATGCAGGAACAGTTATATGCGTTTGTGATTGACTCTTTTAAGGATAATATTCTTTTGGGGAAACAAATTCCTTTCACAGAGAATGATTTAAAAAAGTATAATATTTGATATACAAAATAATAATTGTATAATTATTGATATACAGCAAAATAAGATGTATCACTATTGATATACCAAATATGTATATGGTGTATAACTATTGATATACAGGAATAAACAGTATCACTATTGATATACAACTATTAAAACGTGTATATCTATTGTGATACACAATATAATTATCTTGTTTCATTATTGTTATACCGTTTTATAGTAGTATATCTATTATGATACAACTTTCTCATAGTGATGAATTTCCATAACTCACAGCAGACTCTTTTCTGGTAAACGGTAATCAGATACCTGAAAGAGTTTGTTTTTTATTTTGTATCACTATTGTTATACTGAATGAATTTAATGTACAGGTGAGGCATTTTTATGAAAGAGTGGTTGTTTGTTTTGGAAAAATATGTTATCTATCTTTCTATATTCTTGTCCATATCATATGTATATATAGAATATACAGCCGCTGCATCCCGCCCACAACAATTCCCAAGCCATCGGCTCACATATAGTAATGCCCTTACAAGGGCATTATGTGCCTGTCCTGCTTTTATACTGCTCGTATATTCTCCAATTCTCTTTCTCCTTGTTTCCATTTCCCTTCGGGAACTATGCTGCATCTTCCCACAATACCTTTTTAAGCAGACAGTGATAAACCTGTACCAAAGAATTTTTCTTTTACACAAACACTTCTCCAGACAAGCGATTTATTCTCCCATATAATTCTCTTTTATCGAGTAGCCTCTTTTCGTGATGGTATATTGTTCCCGTTCAATATTCTCTTTTTTCTTTATACCACTTTCTCCCACAAAATACTCCGCCCTGTATGCCATGTTCATTATACAAAGCCATATTCATTATACACAGAATGCCATTACCGGACGCAGAATTATTGACCGACAGTGACCACTCCTTGCCAAAGCATTTATCAATCAATATATATCTTCTTTTTCTGTGCGGTATCATTAGCAATACTTGCTACAATATCCCCTTTGCCCCGTAATATTCTATTGATTGCAGACCCTTTCTTGCCGTTTAAAATATGAGCGGTCATAAAGGTATTTGTGCAAGAAAGAGGGATACCGTAACCGAGTGCAGCGTTTGTATAATCTATATATACATCGGTTTGCTTGTTCTTTGTATTATAATATTATACATCCGTTTTTAAATTTCCCTCCTCTGGCACATTCTTTTCCCCAAATCTGATATTCTATTTCTCAACAGTGACCTCTTTCTCTTGCAGTAAATGTACCGCTTTCAATCTACATTGAGGGGGATAACCCACTTAACTGCGATTCCCTTTCTCAGAAGTCACTCAAACCCTTTGTATCACTTGTCTTGCTTAATGCCGCCCCTGTTCTGATATATTTCTCTTTCTCGGAAGAAAAGTTTATCCATATATCTTATTTGAGGGGGTAATACTTCGTAACATGAGGGGTGCAAACTTTTCTTATATTATATTTTTCTTCTTCTCTTGATATAGTATATTACTTGTACAAGAGTATATTACTTGTTACTGGTAATCTTATATATCTACGGTAATCCTTATATGTCTATAGTATATCTTTTTAACAAGATATTCTCTTCCTAACGATATACCTTATCTAACTAAAATACTTCTTTTAACTGTATATCTCCTACTAACTATATACCATTTCTAACTATATATCATATCTATCCCTATATTCCTTCTATCTGACAACAATCCTTTTTTATCTGTATTATTTTTCCAATACAATATCTTATCCTTTTTTAAACGGTATTTTATCTATTCTATGACACATTTGAAGACAAGTATAAGAAAGGAGATATAATGAGCCTTAATCTTAACGAAATCATAGATAGCAATAAGTCTTACATACCTGAACAAGAGAGAACCGAAGAAGATAATTTCTATACACGCTGTTATGATACCAAGAAAGAGCTGAATAAAAAACTTGGAAAAATACAGATGCCGGAAGATGAATTTGACAAGATTTTTGCAGAAGTAATAGAACAGCTTACCACAACCGAAATGCCTACTTATAAAGCGGCTCAGACAGACGAAAGCCAGAGAAAGCGTATTTTGGAGATAGCAAGGACATTTTTAAGCAAGGCTACATATCCAAAGCTGTATGATAAGACCATTACCAATAACGGTATTACCCCTTTTCAGCCACAAGGTTCCATTATCTACAATGACCTTGAAGTAATGATAAATCGCATTAACAATGCGTTGTTTGAAAATTATGTTATTCAGACGCTTATTGATAATCCTGATATCTCCGACATTAAAATATCTTCTTGGAACGATATCCGCTGCCGTATCAGAGGTAAAGCCATCTGTACCAACGGAACTTTTTTGAACGAGAAGGACGTAAATAATTTCATCACAAGTATAGGTCTACGTAACCATAAAGATATCTTATCCAGACCCTTTACACGTTTTGTTGATAAGTATGACCCTAACTATCGGTTACGTTTTTCCATTACTATGCCTAACATCTTACAGGGGACTACTCCTGTACTTGCTATCCGTAAAGTCCCTAAAAAGAAACCTGATTTAGATGTGCTGATTGAAAGAGGTATGTTAAATCCCGTTCTTAAGGACTTTCTTATCGACATAGCAAAGACGGGAAGATGTGTAGTTATAGGTGGATGCCCCGGAAGTGGAAAAAGTACCCTTCTCAATGCTTGGATGGAGTACATCCCAAAGACTGAAGAAGTGCTTGTTATACAGGAAAATGACGAGTTATTTACGAGCCAGAGAGGTTGGATATTTAAGACACCCGATATCACCTATGACGAGAATGGATTACCTCACGGTGTTACTATGGATGCTCTTGGACAGATGGCACTCGTTGAAGGATGTAACCACTTTATCGTAGGTGAGGTAAAAGGCTCGGAAATGCGTTCCGTAACAACACTCTTAAACTCCGGTTGTCATTGTGCTTTAACTATGCACGCTTTTTCTGCTACGGAGATGCTCCCTAAACTTGCAGACCTTAACTCTACGGGAAACAATATCCCTATTGAGACATCAAAATCCATGATATCCAACATAGACATTTTAATCTACATGGAGAATTACAGCATAAAAGAGATAGCCATAAACAAAGGCTATGACCGTAAAACGGATAAGTTTGATACCGAACTCATATACCGTAAGCCTTGATTTATCTATATATCTATAAATACAAAAAAGTTATCGTTATATAGATATATTTCGCTTTATTGCTATTATTTTTAAACATTTTTTTATCTAATATGTGAAACCGTAAGATAAAATATCTTACCCACATTACACATTCCGATTATCGGAAGAAAGGCAGATTTTATGTTTAAAGAAGTAACACTTGGTCGTACCAAGACAAACGTGATTACAGGTGTAGTCACAGCGACAGATGAAAACACAATTACAGTTAAGGTTCCCGCAAGAGGAGCAAAACTTGCAGACGGTAAGTATGAGAACACAGTTACTTGTGTAATCTCAAAGACAGATGCAAAGGGCAATACACTTCCTGACTTTGTAGTAGGACAGCCTTTTACAGGTTTCGTAGGACAGTCTACGGAAGATGAAGCACTTTATGTTGCTGATGAAGTACTGACATCTCCCAAGGTAAGACAGTTCAAGAACACAGTAACAAATCCTCAGACGAGTAAGAGTTCTGTTCATACAGACGCGCTTATCATCGGTACACTCAGCAAGAGTACACAGGTAATCGTCAATGAGGAAAAGAAGTGTGTTTCCGTTCCTTTCAATCAGCCTGATGGCGAGCCTTCCGCTTTCATTATCTGGAAAGATAATCCGAAGAGCGCATACGGTCCTCACTGGGCAGATTCCAAGAACAAGGACGGAAAGACAACCCCCGGCTTACAGACGCTTGCTAATCGTTTGAAGAGCAAGCTGGATGGACTTAAGGAAGGTCAGGTTCTTCTTCTTACATACTGTGGACGTTTCGAGCAGGGTCAGAAGCAGGCAGACGGTTCTTGGAAGAATATCCCTTGTGAGCTGACTAACAAGGATGGTAAGGAAGGTTACACACTCTTTGCTTCTTCCGAAGGAACACTTGGCGACGCACAGAGATATGCGTTTGTAGTTGATAAGCAGTATGCTATTAAGAACACATTCACAAGTCAGAAGCCCGCTATGAACACGGATTATGATTTCTCCGAAATCGGTAAGGGAAATGCTCCTGCAGCACCCGCTGCACAGGCAGCAGCACCCGCACCTGCGGTAGAAGATAATAAGTCCGTAGCTGAAGAGGTTGCAGACCTGAGCGATGAAGATATCCTTGATGATATGCTTCAGGCTTCAATGTAATCACAAGATTACGATAAGGTAAACAGGGGAGAGATTTGTTCTCTCCCCTTATCCTTACCGATAGGAGATTATGATGAAAACAGTTACTAACATTCAAAATATAATTAAACGTTACGAAGACAATGCAGAAAATGTTAAGAAGATAATTTCCGGATTTGACTTTACAACTGCCTGCCGTATCCTTGCTCCATTACAGCCTATTTTTGCATACAGGGCATTAAAGACTGTAGGAGCCAATCCCGTAAACAATTTGCAGGTATATGAGAGGCTTGCGGCAAGTCTGTCTAAAATGAGCAATATCTTTTTTGGAGAGTCTTTTCAGAAAAGTCTTGAAAACCTTGAAGATGCTGTTGAGTTCAGTAAAACTGTTGCCGGAAACGAAACTTTTGTAAAGACTTGGGTTCCAAGCAGAGATACGATTTCAATATGTGAAAGCGTTCTTAATCCTTCTCGTGATATCTGTTTTGTAGGACAGGAATTCTTTAATCAGACGATTAACGATTATCTTTCCGAATGTTTTGGCAGATGGCTTCCAAATGCCACAGAGAACGAAGTAAGAGAGATGATACAGAAGGGTTATGTTACAGAGAAACTGCTTGACTCTTATGTTCAGCGTGGATTTGCAACTATTTCTGAACTGAGTGCGGTATATGCAGCACTTGGCGTAGAGACACCCGATACTTTCGTTTATACAGACCTTAAGATAAAGGGTACTACGTATAACACCAATAAAGACGGTTCAAGCCGTCAGGAACATCTCGCAAGGATTGCACAGAGTAACGGACAGGCAGAAATAACGCTTAAGGGATATACATACACTCCCAAGAACGGACAGCCCGAACCTGCGGTTGCTGTAATGTGTAACGGCGTAGATATCGGAAATATCGGTGCTGATGTTGTAAAGCAGATTTATGCGGTAGTAAAAGACCCTTCATTTAAGGTTACATCTTATCAGACAACGGGCGGATATAATTCTTCTGCAAGTTACGGATTAAAGATTTCCTTTGAAGTAACCGGACATAAGATTACACAGCAGGAAGAGACTACCGAGGAAAGTTTCAATCCTCTTAACATCTAAAATGAAATTATCACATTAAGGATAACCTATGAAATTAGGTGAGCATTATGCAGTAAAGATACACGGTGAGACATATTACTGTGTATATGTAGGAGCTGAAAACGGAAATCATTATCTTAAAGATATAAACAACAATCTGTTTTGTATCAATGATATTGATACTTCATTCCAGACTATTCAGCCTACCTATAAATACAACGAAGAACTCAACAAGATTAACGAAGAGATGGCAAGCGATACGCTTTCTGAGATTTTACAGAACGCTTACGATGTGGGTAAACTCATTACCGACAATACTCCTTTAAGTCAGATTAAGACAGATGGCAAGATGTTATCATTAGGTCTTGCAAATCTGTATAGTCAGATGGGAGAGAACATCAATAAATTCAATCAGGTATATGAAGCATATCGTGAAGGCTCTGCAAGAACTACAGAGGAAAAACGCAAAGAAGAGCGTGAACAGGAAGAGAGAACATTTTTTCAGGCTCTTACAAGATAAAAGGCGGGGCTGTTACGTACAGCCCCTTTTCAATGTAAACTCTCTATACACATAAATGCGAGGTAGACATGAAGACATCAGATGATTTTACCGCACAGAAGCGATGTGCAGAGTATGAAAATTTTGATACATATACATCACCCAAAGATTCCGCCGAAACCGAACAGAAGGTTATAGCGGATTATGTAAAACTCATTATGCGTTCTCCGGAATATAAGAATATCCCTACCGAACAGCAGTTGGAAAGTATGCTTATGGAAGCGGGATATAGTTTTACCAATGATAAGAACCGTCGTTCACAGTTAAATCTTATGAAGAAAGAAGTAGAACGGTACTTAAATGCAGAAGTACGTCCTATCATTCCTCTTTTGGATTCGGATAAGATATTATCTGCCAATGAGAACATCTTTGGCGAGGATATCAAGGTACAGGCAGATTATCTTGTCGTATCACCGGATAACAGGTATGTAAATGTAGTAAAGGTAAAAGGTGAACCGATAAGCAGTAGTAAAAAGGCTCCCAACTGGGAACACTATCTGCTTATTGAACTTGGTAAAAAGTTATACCCTAATGCACAGGTTGCAGCAGAGATAAACTATCTCAAAGAGGAAAATATCTTAAAAGAGTATGCGGAACTTGACGAGAATTTCTTTAATCCTGCATCCGGCGGTAAAGGTGATAAGACGGTAAGAGTATTTGACTCCGAAGAACTCCGCGAGTACTACACAGAACGTAAAGCCTATGAAGATACGCACGTTATACATCATCACGATTGCGCTAACTGTCCTAATGAGGCTAAATGTAAGTATGAAAGACCGCTTACTGTTACCGATGATATTAAAACATTAAATGCAGACCGAGTTCCTCTTACAATGCAACAGCGACAGGCATCGGTAGACCATAATCAGCGTGTTCTTATTAAGGCAAAAGCAGGCTCAGGTAAGACGACTGTAACGGCTCTGAACTGTCTTGACGCTATTAAGAAGGGTGAGACTCCCGAACACATCTTACTTGTGTCATATACGGTAAACGGCGCACAGGAGATAGTAAACCGTGTACAGTCCTTCTTAAACGGAACGCCTCTGTCGGAAGAAGAACAGCAGATACATAATCGACTCGGAAGTTTGCTTACCGATATGGGTGGTCTTAATATTGATGCGAACCAGATACAGCATGGAACATTCCATAGTTTCTGTCAGCAGAAGATTATGGAAAGATATGACCGTCTTGGATTTACAAAGGCTCCGAGTGTTTTAGCTGATGATAAGAAACTTGAACTTATAAATAACATACTTGATAAGTTCCCAAGACTGCCGGGGCTTAAATACACAAGGAAAGCATCTGTTTATGCCATAGCGGGAACGCTTGCAAACGATAATGCCTTAAAGGTATTTAATGAGTTATTCTCATATCTTACAAAGGAAAACTTTGAAGATAATGAATTACCCGATAAGATAAGGGAATTCCTTGATAAGGCATTGTTTCCGTTACTCAAACGCTTTACAAATCCTATCACAAGTAAGGAGTTCTTTACTATCTGTGAATATGCTTTACTTATGTATGATGACTACAAATCTACAAAGGTTGAGAACAATTATATCGAGTATGCTGAATTTGCTCCTCTGGTAAACAAGTTGTATTTAGATGATGTACATATCTTTGACGATATACATTACATTTATGTAGACGAGTATCAGGATACTACCAAAGACTTTATCGAATTGGTAAAGAACATTTGCAATCATGTTTATACAAATCCTGTAACCGGAAATATCGAAAACGTTCATCAGTTCCATGTAGGAGATGATAAGCAGGCAATCTTCGGTACATTTACCGATGC
>JAEEGL011486584.1_pt1 | contig 10893 bp, 14 predicted proteins | sample 9134231 | NCBI WGS metagenome assembly JAEEGL01 (sample SAMN16246548, study PRJNA631951) | gut metagenome | biome: gut microbiome; feature: rumen; material: fiber-attached | host: Bos | place: Iran: Karaj | collected 2018-10
GGGATTCCATCTGTACTGCACCCTGCATTTTATGAAGATGGAAGCATTATTGAAAATCAGGTTTTCGTTCCTCACGGTTATGATATTCTTGTTGATACCGAAGCTTATGATGAAGGTGGACTTGAACGAGTAGGCTTTATTATCGGAAGCATTCTGGAAACTGCTAAAAGAATTGGAATTCCAGCGATTATCGGTGAATGGGGCTGCTACCCTAATGCCAGCGAAGCCCAGAAAGAACAGGCTGAATTTCTCCTAAAGCTCTTTGCTGAAAATGAAATTGGAAATGTATATTATGATTATTCTCATCTTAAAGATGGAAAAATAATACAGGTGCTATAACTGACATTTTGGTTGACAACCCTCCAAAAATTGACGGTCGTCAAACAAAAACAGATGCGAAAGTTTATTCGTTCTTACCAACAGATTTTCCCTCAGGACAGCTCCGGTTATTCTGCTGCCTTTGAAAAGTTCAGCAATATTTTTTCAAAAGAGTTTGCCAATTCCGGGAAAAAAGAGCAACCCGAGTTTTTTGACTTACTTTCCTTTATGGATTCAGACACGTCTGATTTTTCGGTTATGGATGGTGCTTTTGATGATGATGGCGAAAATGATAACTTGGCGTCAATTACTTCTTCCGAATCCAAAACTGTATCCGCACTGGAAATTGCCATCTGGTGTAATTTGAACTTTCAGAATTTTGAAGAATGTGTTTCAACGGCAAACAAAATGGTTCAGAACGAAGAGTTTGCCGATGAAGATGCAGTGGCGGTAACAAAAATAATTGCCTTTTTTGCAAATGGGGGAGAAGCAGTTACCAAGAATCAAGATTCTGATGAAAAGGAAGGTGATTCTTGGCAAACATCATCAGATAATAAGACAAAATATTCTGAGAGCATTGCTCGAATTGTAGAGAGTAATCTGAGACGGTTTATTCAATTTTAATATATTCAACAACAGTTTTTTTGCTGTCTTTGGAAACACCATTTACTGGTTCAAGGACAATTTCACCACCCTGTGAATAATCAAATGGTTTTGTCAGCTTTTCCCATTCAGGGGCTTTTTTGTTTCCTTTTGCATCTATTTGCTTTTTCGTTTTTTGCTCTATGCGGAAGATGTGTGAACCATCATCAATATAAGAGACCTCGTTACCGTTTGCATATTCACGGATTCTCAAACGCAAGGGAACATCTGTTGAAGTAACAACAACATATAGAATATCACCTTCAAGGTTTTCAAAGTTCCATCCACATTTTGCCCAGTTTCATTTTTGCCAGTTGATGGCAAAGTCTTCATCAACCCAGGCATTGTTTCTTATTGAACCGAGTTTTGCGCCGTTTAGCATGAGTTTTTCTGGCTGTGGTGCGGAATCATCTTCTGCAAGAAGAGTAACGGACTTTACGATGGTTTTCTGGTCTTTAGGTACTTTATTGAGACGAATGTGAATGTCAATAATTTTTTTTGATGAATCCCATTTTGCTCCATCTGGCCAAGACCATTTTGCTTCTGAACCATCAAGGTTTGCTTCTAGTACTGTCGGTGAAACTAAATTGAATCCAATATGACAATAATTGTCGTTATCGCCTTGTATCATTCTGATTTCATAAGGAAGCTTTGCTGATTCTGTCGCAAGCTCAATACGGATTTTCTTATATTTTGATAAATCAATTTCCCTTACATTCCACCCGGCATATGCATCAGAATTTTTGTTTTCCAATACCCATTCTATAATACCACCATCGAAAACGTATGCATTTGCTATACTAGAACCAAAGCTGCTTCCTTCCAGAGTAAGGTTTTCATTTACAACTTTTTTACCTTTCAAAAGTTGAACGCTCTTTACGATGGTTTTATAGTCTTTTGGAAAAGGTATATTATTACTCCATGTTTGAAAGAAGATTTGTAATCCCTGAGATTTATCCAAATCAGTTGCATTCTCTCCTACCCATGAAGCACCTTCTCCTGTTAAATCGGTTTCATAAACATTTGGTTCAATTGGTCTATCAAAACCATGCCAATTATTATGTGTACTGTCACAAATTCTAAGTCCAACAAGATAAGGACAATCATTACTTTCTAATTCCACACGAATCCTGTCATATTCAGAAAGGTCAATTCCTTCAAAATTCCAGCCGGCATCTCCTCCTGTATTACCTTTTATCCATGTAATTTCATTGCCAATAATATGAGACTGCCAGCACAGACTTCCAAACTGAACACCCAAAAGCTCCAGATTTGAAGCATCAGGCACATCTTCTTTCTTAAGCAGCTCTACACTTTTAATAACAGTTTTTTCGTTTTGTCCCTTAGAAATTCCAACGAGAATACTAAAAGCATCTTTTCTATTTGGGATTTTCATATCGCCCCAACTTCTTCCCTGTCCATTAAAAAAAGCGTAAACAATCCCATCGTTTGGAACAGTGTAACCATATTCGCCATCGTATACAGTGTTTCTGATTTTTACGTGAACATCCTGATTTGGATTAGGTACAAATTCAAAACGAAGTCCGGCATATTGACTCATATCAACTCTCATAATAGCCCAGCCACACTCCTGATAATCATTTGTTTCGTTCCAGATTATTTCGCCTTTATCTGTTATGCTTACTTTTGACCAGTTTATACTGCCAAGTCCAACGCCTCCAATGGCAAATCTGTTTTTCTTATCAAGTTTTATTCCTTTAATCTTTCCCTTTTTTGGTGCTGCAAATGAGAGTGTCAAAGCCATAGAGAAAAGTAAGAATGCTATCAGATTTTTTTTCATAATATACCTTATAATTTCTATCGTTAATATATTTTATATAAAGTATAGCCAATACTCGCATAATGGTTATCTTCTTTCAGGGCAAGTTCAAAGGAGCAATCATTATCCTTAATACTTGCAGTTCCAAGATTGTATTTAATATCCCCTTCAGTACTTATAAATGGATAACCTTGTTGCGTTATAACTTTCAGTTCTACAGTTCCATCTTTTGTAGGATCTCCGGTGTATGTGCCATCAATTTTCATTTTATCAGAATCATAAGCATCTGAGAAAGTTTCCTCAAATATATAAGTTTTATCTTCATAAAAAATTAATAAATCTCGAATTTTTATATCGCCCATATCTGCTTTGTATTCAAAGGCTGCAATACCTTTTTGATAGCTATCAAAGGAACCGGAGCTTCCTCCATTTGGATTTTTTGCACAGCCTATAATACATACTAAGGCAAAGAGAATGGCTAAAACAGTTAATGATTTTTTCATAATTATAACTCCTTTGTTTTAATATCCTAATTACTTGAAAGAGTAATATTTTTGATGAAATGATTCCACAATTTATCTTCTTTTTGTGTTTTCCAGCCACAAGCAGTGTGTGAGTAAGTAATTGTATACTGATTGAAAAGAGAATCTGAGTAAGTCACTTCTTTTCCTAAATTATCATTTATAAAAGTTGAATTATCCATCCAGAATCTTAAAGAAGGGAAAGAACAAATGTAAATATCATCGGAATACTTGTAAGCATATTCGTTTGTACTATCAATTATCTCATAAAGACAGGAGCCATAATAATTTCCATCCTTTTCAATTTCTGCAATCTTATACTGATTCAAACAAATATATTTCTTTCCAACAACAGGTATATTACGACCTAAGATAAAGTTAGAATTATCAGAATTAAAGTTAAAAGTTACAATATCCGAGCCATCCATGTAATAATAACTAAAGTCCTTATACAACTTTTCTGTACTTGTGCTTGCTGCGCTTATTGTTCTTTTTTGATTATTTACATCATAAATTTCAATATCAGTATTTGTAGGATTAATAAATGAAACTTCTGTAGGTGTGCCAACTGGTTCTGCTGAATAAATATACAAAATATAGTAAACATTATTATTGTGATCTACAATTAACATATTATAACCATAATTTGTCTTTTCTAAATAGGAAATTACTATATTTCGTATTTCATCATCTGTAATTATGGCTTTACTCTTTATATAGGCAATTAGACCTGCTTCTGTCAGGTTATTCTTTTTTTCATATCCTTTTTTTGATGAATTAGCTTTGCGATAAAGAGCCTTGTTTACATCTGATTGATTATAATAATTCTGATTGTATTCTGCAGCGGGAATACTAGGGATATATTCTGTATTATAGTAATTCCCTTCATACGGTGCGGGCTCCTTACAACTAAACAGACAGAACGCAATAAACAGTGCTGCCAGAATTTTCAACAGTTTTTTCATGTTTTTAAACTCCTTGCTTTTAAGATATATGATAATTTTAGCATGGTAGTTTTTATTTGTAGTGAGAGCGAATTAATCAAAATTTGATGAATTTTTTCATCATATATAAGATATTTACGTATATGAGAGTTTGATGGAGAACATAAAAAGCGTGATTTTTTCAATAATTCATGCTATATTATTTAAAAGGAGGCGATTCTATGAGTGATTTTGCTTATGCATATTTTAATTCTGAACTTGATAAATTAGATATTCCTTCTCTTGAAGGCATTTATGAAAAAGTTCAGTCGTTGCTTGCCAAAAAACGTTCTGTTCAAAATGATTCTGGTATTAATCAGACAGAAGTTGATCGTATTAACGCCGTATATGATAAAATCCCTCAGGAAGAACAACTTGCAGCAGCCCATGCTTCTATGCGTAATATGTGGGAGGCAGTAAAAAATGACACGTGGTGAAATCTGGTGGGTTGATTTTGGACTTGCCTATGGAAGTATGACGCAAGGAAGAAGACCAGCAGTTATAGTTCAGAATGATAATTTTAATGCAAGTCGTATAATGACAACAATAGTAATTCCTCTTACAACAAATATTCTTCTTGCAGAACATAAAAATAATATTCTTCTTAACAAGACAGACACAGAACTTTCAAAAGATTCTGTAGTACTTACACCTCAGATTGGAGTCGTAGATAAATCTTGTCTCGTTGAAAAGGTTACAAAGCTTTCCCCTGCTATTATGATTAAAATTTCTGCCGCAATTGCAGATTTACTGGCAATATAAACATTCATTTTTTATTTTATGAGTTCTACTTTTTTTATGATTGTCTTTTTATCTTTTTTGAGAGGCTTGTCGCTGTAATAGCAGAGGAATAATAATAGTCCCTGACTTTTATCATAAGGTTGAGAATCATTCCATTTCCAGGCAGCTCCTTGACCGGAAAAATATGCTTCAATAGTGTAGGGATCCTGACTTGTGAAGGCGGTCCAATTCTGCCAGTTTTTATCTGTAATGATAAGTTCAAGTTTTACTTCATTTTTTTCAAATTCAATTCTGAGGCCGGAATATTCTGATAAATCAAGACCTATTAAATTCCAGCCGCATTTTAATTCTGTATTATCTTTTTTCCATGTAATTGTATTATCAGCCAGACTTGTATTATCCTGAATACCTCCCAAAGCCCGGTTAAATATACCAAACTGGCCGGCATCATAAGCAGAGTCATCTTTTTTTAAGAAACGAATGCTTTTTACAATGGTAAAACTTTCTTCTTTTCGAATTTCTGAATCCTGCTTTTGAAGCATGACCATTAAGCCTTCTGTCAAATCAAATCTATGTGCATCAGCATCTATCCAGCGGGCACCAAAACCAGAAAGATCCGCCTCATAAATTTTTGGTGCAATTCTTCCAAAGCAATGCCAGTTCTTCCATTTACTGTCGCAAAGAATGAGATTCAAGTTTGAATCACTTTCTTCAACTTCAACCTGTACTCTGTCATATTCAGAAAGATTGATTCCAGAAAAATCCCAGCCGGATGAAGAATCATTGTATCCACGTTGCCAGAAAATTTTATTGTCTTCTACAAAAGCTCTTAGATTGGTAGTTCCAAGAGGAACAGAAAAAGCGGTAAGATTTTCTTTATTATAGGATCTATTATTCTTTAAGAGTTCTACAGATTTTATTTTGGTTACAAGATTTTTCTTTTTCCCAGGGACTGTAAAAAATATTATAAATCCTTCTGATGGATCCATTTCATCAACATAACCCCAGGTAGTAATCTTTCCACGTCCATCAAAATATAAAATATATTGTCCCGGAAAAGTTTCATGAAAAATCCAGTGACCGGGAGAATAACCGTTATCAAGTTTTAGAGCGTCAATTGGGATTTCAGGGCTGCTGGAATCTAAAATGATTTTTATTCCTTCATAACCAGAAAAATCAATTCCACGCAAATCCCAACCAAAATCTTCCCATTCGCGACTGCTATTGGTCCAGATGATTTCGCCCTTTGAATTAATTTTTGTTTTTTCCGTACGATTAAAAGACCCCAGTTCTTTTCCTAAAAGAGTCCATTTATCTTTTGCAGACTGAGCCCATAAAGAATCAACAAAAATAAGAAGAAAAAAAATCTGTAATGAAAAAAATAAAGAACCTTTTCTCACAATAACTACATCATACTATACATTTTATAAATTGTAGATAGAATTAATTAATATAATAATGATGATTTTTTCACTGAATATTGATGAATTTTATCTGATTCAGTTATGCAACATTACGTGATATAATTATATTTATGATAAAAAGCTTTTCACGAATCTGCATTTTTAATTTTGGAATTTTATTGCTCTCAGTTTTATTTTTAAATTCTTGTTCCGAAACTACACAAATATCTGGGAACGAAGTAAAACAAAACGGACAAATTGAAAATCCTAAAAGAACGGAATTAGGTACAACCGATACGGTTTTTCTGGAACAGTCTTACATCACAGAAAGTCTGGATTTTGCACTTTACAATGCCTGGCTCCAGCTGAATGATGCACTTGCTCTTGCAGATCCCACCATGAAATATAATTCCAATAAAACGCAGGAAGCCATTGCTACAGCACAAAATCTTTTTTTACAAGAACTTGAGCGCGAAAAACATCTTAAAACTTATAATATTTCTAATACAATGTATGGAATAAAGAATCAGATTCAGTATATGGAAATTGCATGCAGGAATCAGGATGCGCAGGAGCTTTCCAGGTTGGTTACGGCGTTTTATATTTCAAAAGGTTTGATTTATCAAAGGAGTGGGGCAATCTTTATGCAGCTTATTTTCCTGATGGGTGTTTTGATTCTGATTGTAATGGCACTTTTATTTTTTTATCAATTAACTTATGCCCGAAGAATTGAAATTGAAAAGATTCTTAAAGCTACAAATAAAGGTCAGGAAGAAGAACGTCGTCGGCTTGCGTTGGAGCTTCATGATTCTGTTGCCCAGCAGATGCGTTATGTGTCAATTCTGGCAGAAAAGATTGATGATGAAGAACTTGCAAAAGAAATCAAAAAAAATCAGAGTGAATGCATTGAGAATATCCGTAACGCCTGTTATACACTTTCTTCCATGAATATAGATAAAGGCAGCTTCCCGGTTGTCTTAAAAAATGCAATTGATAATTTTGAACGACGGACAAAAATCTCAACATCGCTTGTAATTACACCTGATGCTGATTTTGATTCATTGCCACAAGTTACGTTTCATCATCTTTTTAGAATTATTATGGAGCTTTTGTCGAATATTGAAAAGCACAGTGGCGCGAGTGAAGTAACGGTTTTAATCCGCAATCCTTCTGCAAGCGACAAAATCCAACACGGCCTTATGATTTTTATTTCTGATGATGGAAACGGCCTTGATGGAAAAATCCTTGAAGCTATGAATACGAAGCGCATTGTGAGCACAAAAAATCTTCACTTTGGTCTGCATAATATTAAGCTGCGTCTGAACGAAATTGGCGGCACCATAAAATATGTTTCCGAAATGGGTGAAGGCACGGAAGTAGAAATTGCAATTGGAAAATAAAGTCAGGAAAGAGGACGAAAAATGAATTTTATAATGATTGAAGACCATAACCTTGTACGTCATGGTGTGAGCAAAATTATTGAAGAAAAAAGTAGTTTTAAGTGTGAAGGTTCTTTTGCAGATATTGTACAGGCGAAACGCTTTCTTGCGGATTACTGTAAATCACCGGATTATGAATCGCTGCTTTGTATTGTTGATATTAACCTGGGCGAAAAAGAGGAGGCTGACGGCGATGGATTTTCGCTCATTCGTTTTATAAAAGAAAATTATTCGAATATATATTGCATCTGCTATTCAATGTTCAAAGGTGCCGGCATTGTTGAACAGGCAGTTTCTGCAGGAGCTGTTGGATATGTTTCTAAAAATGCTGATTTAGAAGTTTTGCTTAAAGCTATGGAAAAGGCCGATAAGGACAAGTTCTTCATGGAAGAAAGCTTAACTTCTAATTATGTGGTTTATACAAATCTATATAATAGTCTAACAAAACGCGAAAAAGAACTTACGGGTCTCTTCTTTCAGAATAAGAATGAAGAAGAAATTGCCGAAATAATGTGCATAACTCCGCGAGCGGTAGATAATTATATGACAAGGATTCTTTCAAAGCTTGGAGTTACAAGTAAAAAGGAATTGATTAAAAAGTTCGGAGATGCATAATGTCATTCGAAAAATATCCACTTAAAACTCAACTCATTCTGGCATGTATTCTTACTCCGCTGAATTATTTTGTCGCTTCCTTATTTTTGCATTTTCCGTTTTTTATGGATATGATTTTTGTATATACTGCAAGTTTTTTTGGTATTCCTTGCGGTATTATTGTGGGAGTTGTAACCAGCATTTTACAGGCAGTTATTGTGCAGCATAATCTTATGCATTCTCTTTATGGTATTTGCTGTATTACCGGAACTCTGTTTACCTGGCTATTAATAACTCGCCATAAAGAGTTTGAAGGAGCTGCATCTTTCTGGAGCCGTGTTGTACTGCTTGTTTTTGTTTCTACAGTAGTTATCAGTTTTGAAGGTTCTCTTATTTACGCAATATTTTTTTCTGGACACCAGGGGTCAAATGAAAATATGACAGTTTTGTTCCTTGCTTACACACTTATTCAGCAGGGACTTGGCTTACAGTTCAGTGCTTTCCTTGCCCGTCTGCCGGTAAATCTTTTTGATAAAGCTATTGCAGTTTTTGGGGGACTTGGATTTTTTGTGGGAATAAGAAAGCTTTTAGAAAGGATTTCTCCTCCAAAGCCTTAAATCCTTACAATACAGCTTTAAGGAACTGCTGTAAGCGCTCGCTCTTTGGGTGACTGAAGATTTCTTCTGGGGTTCCTTCTTCGGCAATAACACCACCGTCCATGAAAACAACGCGGTCGGCAACTTCGCGAGCAAAGCCCATTTCGTGAGTAACAACAACCATTGTCATTCCGTCGTTTGCAAGCTGCTTCATAACGGCTAAAACTTCACCAACAAGCTCTGGGTCAAGGGCAGAAGTAGGCTCATCAAAAAGAATTGTTTTAGGATTCATTGCAAGGGCGCGGGCAATAGCAACACGCTGCTACTGACCACCAGAAAGGTTTGCAGGGTAAACGTCTATTTTGTGGTTGACGACCCTCCAAAAATTGACGGTCGTCAAACTTTACAAAAGCAACAGGAAAAATGGAAAAAAATATTTAAAGATTTGGAAATATATTTATTACATAAATTACCTGTAGTTGTATATGATTTTTCAACAGTAACGGAAGAATTAAATTCAGATTTAAAAAGTGCTCGATTTACAATTGAACCAGGTTTAAAAATAATTCCTAATCAAACTGCTGTAATTGTTTGGAAAGAAGTAAGGGAAGCATGGGAAAAACTCTGCAATGACAAGAATTATGCTCCATTGGTACAAAATTTAAGAGCAGATTCCTTTAGGATTCTTTCAGTGGAACATGAATATATTGCAGTTGTCAAATTATTTGATGAGGATGGATCACAAGTAAAAACTTCAGGTTACGGAGAAATTAGACAAAGAATTATTTTAAAATATAATAATGGCTATGAAATAAAAAGCTTGAAAAAATACTATAACGAAAGAGAATATCGAAAAATCACTTTTGGCAATGTAAAACTTAATGATATTGAAGGAAATTTATATCCTAAAGTTTATTCTGTTGAAAAATCGTATGGTGGTGGTGGAACTCCAAATAAACTTATTGTTAATCCATGTGTTTACAGTGTAGAAGAGTGGGAGAATTATTAAAAAAAATAAGAAATGCAGTTTAAAGAATTCCAGCTAACCTATAATAGGTTAATCAATTATTTCAAAGTTTGGATTCTTATACAAAATCGTTTCTGTATTTTTAGATTTAACAATTTTCTTTTTAAATAATACAGTCCATTTTGTCTGACGTTCTGTATAATCTTTCTTATCTTGAGGGAAGAATGTCTTACAAAAATATTTTTCATTTTTTCCTTTTGATAAAAAAACAAATATTGGAACTCGATTTATTTCATTTCTTAAGAGAAAATCAGCTTCAATAACAGAGAACGCCTGCAATACCGGATTGTATTTAAATATTGTGTCGTTGCTATCAAAGATATATTCAAGGTCTGGAAGATAATCTACTCGACCTTTTATGTAATTATAATTCTTTGATGATTCAATATAGCTTACTGGTAATTGTCCTGATTCAATCTGATTATAAACTTCTTCTGCTGGTATAGAGAGTCTTGGTAAATCTCGCAGATATTGTAATCCAGCAATATGAAAAAAATGATACTTTTGAAATTCAATTGTCAGAGATACAGTTTTGTCTTTACGTCCAAGTACAAACTGATATTCAATATCTAGCAGTTTTGAAAAAGTATTCTGCGCATCAACAATATTTGACATCTAATCCCACCAAAGAGATAAAAAAAGCCCTGCGCCATTCGCAGAGCTTTTATTCCGTTTTCTTTCGGCTTTCGCCTAGTTCAGATGAGGTCTACGGAAAACCCTTCAAAGACTGGCAGAATACTGCTTCTGAACGCAATACGCTGCGTAATAATCTAACAGATACTCAAGTTACCTGTCGCCTTGAATGGCAAGGACTTACCACTTAAAATATACGGTATCAATTCAGAAAAA
>JAEEGL012999693.1_pt1 | contig 10893 bp, 12 predicted proteins | sample 9134231 | NCBI WGS metagenome assembly JAEEGL01 (sample SAMN16246548, study PRJNA631951) | gut metagenome | biome: gut microbiome; feature: rumen; material: fiber-attached | host: Bos | place: Iran: Karaj | collected 2018-10
AGGAGAAATCTAAGACTGTCTGTTTTTGTTGTTTTATTTGCACGCTTTAAAAAAATTTGATAATATTGTTTTATGGATAAAATAATAGAGAGTTTAAAAGAATTAGGGTTCAATACGTATGAGGCAAAGGTTTATGTTGCCTTGTTAAAACACTACCCCGCAACAGGTTATGAGGTCAGCAAAATAGCAGATGTCCCTCAGTCACGCACTTACGACACTCTTAAAGCACTCACTCAAAAACAGGTCGTTACCTCTACCCCTGACAAGCCTGTAACCTATTCCCCGATTAAACCTACTGAACTGACAAAACGCTTTAAACGTAAAATGACAAGTAATATTGAGTTTCTTGAAAAACATCTTCCTGATGTGAAAGAAGATTATCTCGAACCAATTATGTCTATAAACGGTGATAATAAAACTCTTGAAAAAATCATTGAAATAATCAAAAATGCGAAAAAAGAAATATATCTTGAAATATGGTCGCTTGATTTTAAAAAGATAGAACAGGAATTACTTGATGCTTACAACAGAAATGTTGAGATAAGAATTGTTGGCTATGACCGACTACAAAGCCGTTTTGGATTAGTTTTTGAGCATCCGTTCGCTAAAAAATTGGAAACTTACTTTAAAGGCAGGGTCATAATTATTGCTACTGATGACAAAGAAGCGTTCTACGGTAAAATTCCGTCTAACCCGTCAGAGTCTGCAGGCGGAATTTGGACTAAAAATACCGATATTGTGTTTCTGATTAAAGAACTTATGATTCACGACATGCTTTTACTAGATATTCAGCATAATATGACAGAAGAATTAATGTATAAGTACGGAAGCGGGTTCAAACGTCTGTATGATAAGGTTTTGGGTGTTAATAATATCTATCGCTCTAATTAAAATTTTTCAGGCATGTTTGGATGGGGTGTCATAAGTTTGTTTTATGGTATAAAACCGACGGTTTTTCTATCTTAATTTCCCCCGCTGTGTCCTAAATAGTAATAACGATTTGTATTTTAGTTCTTTTTGTTGTAATCTGAAATTGTGGAAAACAATGGTTTAGATTTGGAGTTTATATTACAGAGTTGTGGTATCGGTACAGATATTGACGATGAGATTTTGATTGAAAATTTAATCAACCTCTCTGATAACTATACCGATGAAGAACTTGTCCAGATTTACAATCATCTGATGGGTACGGTTTATAACCCCAAAGTGCTTATGCAACTAATCAGACTTTCTGATAAATATCGTGACCCGTCTTCTTTGGAAGTGTTGGTTAATCTTCTTTTAATGAGGATAAATCTTGAAAATACTCCTTATGATTTTGATGATTTAATTAATGTAAGAGTTATGTGCGCAAAGGCAATAGCAAACATTAAAGATACCTCGGTTGTGGGTTCTTTATTATATTGTCTGAACAATAAAAACGAAAACTACAAGGTTCGTCTTGCCTGCGCTGATGCACTCGGTAAAATCGGGGATAAATATGCAACTGCACCACTGATAGAACTCATACAGGACGAAGAGGAAAAATCTGTTTATTTAAAAGAATCTGCCGTTTCTGCCTTGGGTATTTTGGGTGACGATATGGCGATAGATCCGCTTGTGTCTATTCTTGATGCAAAACAGGGGTTTCTTGATAAGTTTTCATTCCTTAAAGAACGTGTTATTGAGGCATTAGGTAAACTCAATACTCACAATTCAAAGGTTATAAAAGCGTTTAAAAAATCTTTAATGGATGTATCACCTATGGTCAGAATAAACGCTATAGAAGCGATTATGAACAGTGACGAGGAAGATGCTGCGGAAATAATAAAACCTTGTCTTAATGACGATGATGACGATGTTAAAAAGAATGCGCTTATTGCTTTGTATAATCTTTTAGGCCGTGATATTCTTGATCAGGTTATTGCAATGCCTTCATACAGTGAATTTTTGAGAAATACCGCCAAAGAACTTATTGAAGAGTACGAAAACGGGGATGATGAAGATGAAGAATAAATCTGTCATTCTTTTATCCGGTGGGCTTGATTCTCTGGTATCGCTTGGGGCAGGTATAGAAGAGTATAATGTCCGGTTGGCGATTACGTTTGATTATGGTCAGAAACCCGCAAATCAAGAGATAAAAGCATCAAAAAAAATTGCTGAATACTATGAGATAGAACATAAAGTTATAGAGTTACCTTTTTTGAAAGAGGTCACAAATACGGGTCTTTTAACAGGTAATGTTCCGACAGAAAATTTAGGAACAAAAGAAAGTGCAAAAGCAGTTTGGGTGCCTAACAGAAACGGCTTGTTTCTGAATATTGCCTGTTCTGTCGCAGAGGCAAAAGAGTTTACTCACATTCTTTTTGGTGCAAATAAAGAAGAAGGTCAGACTTTCCCTGATAATACAGTTGAATTTGTTTCAGGTGTGAACGAGATGTTTAAATATTCAACAATGAATGGGGTAAGGGTTGTTGCGCCATTGATTAATTATAATAAGAATGATATAGTTAAATTAGCCTTGGAATTAGGCGTACCGTTGGAATTAGCATACAGTTGTTATAACAGCGAGGATAAAAATTGCGGGGTGTGTGAATCTTGCAGGCATCTGAAATCTGCGCTTGAATACAACAAGGCATTCAATTATATAGAGAGATTGTTTTAATGAAAATAAAGTATATTGATGAAGAGGTAAAATATATAGGCTCACAACTTGCACCACACTGGATTTATAAGAATTATAAAATGCAGGGTGATTCTATTGTTGCCTTTTGCGGTGAGTGTGAGGTTAAACTTACAGAAATGGTTGATATTGAAGACGTTATCAATAACGAACCTATTTACAGTAAGTCTATGTTGAGTTTTATAACCGAACAATTTAATGTGAACCTCGTTGAAGGGGTATTCAGACAAAGACTTTTAATCTGTATTATAAAAGAAGAACTGGAAAAGAGAGGGGTTTTTGTTGCCAGAAACGGTGATGATTTGATGATAAACGGTGCAAAACTTACTGTTTCTATTGCAACAAAATCTCAAACATCAATTCTTATCCATACCGGGATAAATATATTATCAGAGGGTGCACCTGTTAAAGCGTGCGGATTGACAAGCGAATTGGGAATTGTTGACATTAAAGAATTTGCAAATACAATTATGCAAAGATACTCTGATGAAATCGAGGATATTGTTTTAGCAAGCACAAAAGTGCGTGGAGTGTGAAATGAGTCAATACTATAAAAAATATATGAAAAAGCGTGAAGAAGAAAAACCAAGTTATGCAAAACTTTTTATAATTGCGTTTTGCGTAATGATAGTTTTCTTTATTATTGTGGCAACACACCTGACATCAAGTGTTGATACCTCAATCGGTGAAAATGATGAGGGCGATATTAAAGAATCAGGTTTGGGGGTTAAACACCTTATCGACAGCCGATTAAGATTTATTCAGATGGAGGATAACAGCAGTGTTTCTGTTAAAAAAGAAAAACCTGCTGATATTGATAAATATAACCAAACAATACAGGAAGAGGCAAAAACGGGTTATAGCGGTAATTTGCAAAATTCTTACGGTTATGAACAGACACAGGAGACAAAACCTTTGAGTCAGACTTATAACGCCACTCAAAAACCGGTAAGCACTCCTGCACCGGTTAAGTCTGTCACTACCGCACCGCAGCCTGTTAAGGTGAATATCCCTGCTGCTGCTCCTACGCCAAAAACGTATAGCACTCCATCTTCACCGTCACATAATATTCAGAAGAATTTAACCCCAACAGGTATGAATTAAGATGAATTATTTGATAGACACTCACGCTCATTTGGATATGTACGAAAATTGGGCTGAAATTTTTAGTAATGCTCAAAATGTGGGGGTAAAAAAGATTGTTATCCCGTCTGTTGAGACTCAATATTTTCAGAAAATTTTGGATATTGCAAATACAAGTGACGATTTATCCTGTATGCTCGGTATATTCCCGACTGAAGCGAAAACCTGGACTGACGATATTACAGACACAATGGAAGAACTTGCAAAAGATAAAAAAGTCGTTGCTATAGGTGAGGTGGGACTGGATTATTATTGGGATAAAACTTTTGTCGATAAACAACAGGATATTTTTATTAAACAGATAAAACTCGGAAATAAACTAAGTCTGCCGATTGTTGTTCACGACAGAGAAGCCCACAAAGACTGTTTCGATATCCTGAAAACGCATAATAATGGTTCAAAAGTGTTGTTCCATTGCTTTTCGGGAAGTCCCGAGTTTGCGCTTGAGTGCGTGAAAGAAGGTTGGTATATAGCGTTAGGCGGGGTAGTGACTTTTAAAAATGCACTCAAACCAAAAGAGGTTGCTAAAGCAGTACCTCTGTCAAATCTTGTGTTGGAAACGGATTCACCGTATCTTACTCCTGTTCCGTATCGTGGGAAAGAAAATCAGCCTGCTTATGTAAAGTATGTGGCGGAAGAAATTGCAAAATTACGTGGGCTCGAAACAGATGAGATTATTGAGAATACAACCCGTAACGCAGAAGAATTTTTTGGAATATAAATTATGAAAGAAAGACTTGATAAAATACTTGTTGATTTAGGTTATTTTGAGAATAAAAGTAAAGCATCTGCTTCTATTATTGCAGGTGATGTTGGGGTGAACGGAGAAATTATAACCAAAGCGGGATACCAGTTGAACCCTGATAAAGAGTATGAATTTACTATAAAATCGTCACCTTATGTATCAAGGGGCGGGTTTAAGTTGCAAAAAGCACTTGATGCGTTTGAATTTAACCCTAATGGCAGGGTATGTCTTGATGCAGGGGCATCAACAGGCGGGTTTACGGACTGCCTTCTGCAGAGGGGGGCAAAATTTGTTTATGCCGTTGATGTCGGTTACGGGCAACTGGCATGGAAACTGCGTTCTGACGTGAGGGTTAAAACTATTGAGAAAACAAACCTCAAAATCTGCGGAGTTGAGGATATTTATGCCGAGGGCGAGAGTGTGGCAGATTTGTTGGTTTCTGATATGTCGTTTATTTCGTTAGAGAGGGTTTTGCCTAATTTAAAGACTTTACTGAATCCAGATTTTCACGAGATGATTTGTTTAATAAAACCTCAGTTTGAAGCAGGAAAAGAGTATGTTGAAAAGGGCGGGGTAATAAGAGATAAAAACACTCATAAAATGGTTATAGAAAATGTCGCAAACTGCGTTCATTCACTCGGGTATAAGATTTTAGGTTTAACTTTTTCTTCAATAAAAGGTCCAAAAGGCAATATTGAATATCTGATTTGGTTTTCTTCCAAAGATGTTGAGGAAACCGACTACAATATAGATGATGTTGTAAATACCGCCCACACGACATTAGGTTAGTTATGTGTTATTTGGACATCCTTCATTAATGATTTTTTCTTTCAGTTTCAGGGCGGTTGGGGTTGTTGCCAGTCCTGCCTGTGAACTTTCTTTCAGCATAGGTGCCATCAACTGTCCTGTTTGTCGCATCGCATCTATTACCTCGTCAACGGGTATTTTGCTCTCTATCCCCGCAAGTGCCAGTTCTGTTGCGCTTATTGCGTGTATTGATAATATCGGGTTCCGTTTTATACAGGGTACTTCAACCAACCCGCATACAGGATCACAAGTTAAACCCAGTAAATTTTTCATAGCAAGTGCAACAGCATTTAATATAATATCAATATCTCCGCCCATTGTCTGTGCCAAGGCGCCTGCGCACATTGCTGATGCAACTCCGCACTCTGCCTGACAGCCCGCTACTGCCCCCGCCAGTTGAACCTTGTTTGATATAATACTCCCTATTTTCCCTGCCGTTATTAAAAAGTTTATTTGCTCTTCGTCAGATAAATCGTATTCTTCAGCATAAGCAACCAATACCCCGGGGATAATTCCGCAAGAACCCGCAGTAGGACATGCAACAATTCTGCCCATTCTTAAATTTTCTTCCGAGGTCGCTAAAGCATAGGTTAAAACCTTTTCATATAGCCGTCCAAAAACAGATTTCTGAACAGAATATCTGTTGATTAGTTTAACACAGTCATCACCGCACCAATTACTAATAGATTTTTCTGTTGATGCCATACCGGTCTTAATGGTTTCTCTCATCGTAACTATATGTTTTAAAACCTGCGCTCTGACTTCCTCAATACTAATATCAGCATTTAACCCCTCTTCTTCCTGAGTGAGTTCCCATATAGTTTTATTCTGTTTTTTTACAGCCTCTTTTAATTCGCTGAATGTCGTTATGCTCATACTTCTAACTTTCTAATCTGTGTTGTATAATAAACATCGCCTATGTCAGATATTTTTTTCATAATATCATCGCTTGCGATATGGTCTAATGCAATATACATCGATGCTGTTCCGCCTTTTTCGTTTCTGTCACAATGCAAAGATGCAATATTAATATTTTCGCCCTGAATAATTTTGCTCACGGTTGATATCATCCCGGGTTTATCTTTATACATAAGCAATATTGTATGATAATTCCCCGAAATACTGACAGAAAACCCATTAATATTAGTGATTTTTATCTCTCCTGCACCGACAGAATCGCCTGAAATCCTCATTTCGTCATTGATAACTATATCAACAGAATTTGGGTGTCTGTTTAAATCTTCTCCGTATTCAAAGGAATATTCAACATCTTTCACAATATCAAAAATGTTCTTTATTTGAATATCAGAAACCTGATGTCCTAATATCCCTGCAAAAAGCCCCTTTTGTGTTCCGTGCCCGAAACCTGTTTGGGCAAATGAATTATATAGTTTGAAATAAACCTTTTTAATCGGTTTTGAATAAATATTCCTTGCCATCAGCCCTAAACGGATAGCACCCGCCGTATGCGAACTGGAAGGTCCTACCATTATTGGTGATATTACGTCAAATAATGTCTTGTGGTTCAATTTTTACCTACTTTTTATCCCATAAAGCGCTTGTACGCTTAATACGTTTTTCTTTCTTCGCCTCGTTTATCCCCGTCTTATCCCAGTCAAACTTATGCGATTTTGCCTGCTCCATTATGTTCCAGCGGGAAAGGTTTTCCATATCATTAAACGCTTTTTCATAATTGTTTTTCTTGCTATCCATATCTAAATACGGGATTCCGTATTCTTTCGCCAGCGTTTCTACCTTCGGATCATAGGCGATCGCCATTGTCTTAACCCCATATTTTAAAGCAACTAAACAAGCGTGAAATCTCATTCCTATCAGGCAGTCGTACTGCGATATATGTTCGATAATCTCATTATTATTTAAACCTTTGACTATCTTAATGTTACAATTCGGATCTGCGTGTTTCATCTTGTTGTAAAATACCTGCGAAATCCCGACATCTTTTTCGTCCTGAAGAGAAATAAGTTCTATCTCTCTGTTGTAAAATCTTATTCTTATCTGTTTTGCAATATTGTCAAACAACTCGTCTGTCAAAGTTTCAAAAGTACGTAACTGTATCCCGATTTTGCCTGACCTTTCAGGTTGCGTGACCTCTAAACTGTAAACAGGGTCACATACTAACTCGGCATTTTTTATCTTCCATTTCTTCAAAAACTCTAAACTCTTCTCATCTCTGACAGAGATATAATTCGCCTTTTTCAATATCCCTTTAGTCCAGTTAGACAAAAACATTCCTTTGATTGGTCCTATCCCCTGCGCAAATATGATAATCTCTTTTTTCATAATCTGCGCAAACTTAAGAATACTAGTATAAAACATTAAACTTCTGTTACTGGTGACATTCTGAAGCAGGCTGCCTCCGCCTGATATAAGCACATCACATCTTGCAATCTCTCTTAATACGTGTTCAACAGAAAAAGTATAAACTGTATGAACCCCATAAGTATCAAAGGTCTTACGTGGGTTAGCAGTAAGAACTGTGACCTCACAATCTTTAAGTTTATCTAAAAGCACTTTTAAAATTGCCTCGTCACCAAAGTTATCGAACCCGTAATATCCTGAAATAAGAAATTTTCTTTTTGCCATATATCCTCAATTAGTTCTTAATATCTTCAAGTATTTTTTTTGTTTTATCCGGAATTTTGTCTATTTTGTCATCGCACAGATCACGCCCTATTCCGACTGCGACTGCACCTGCATCAATATAGTCAGAAATCTCGTCACACTTAATATTGCCCATAGGCATAACATTCAAAAATGGCATCTGTCTTAAAATATCTTCTATATATCTGACTCCGCCCAAAGCAGTTGTCGGGAAAATTTTAATCAAAGGTATTCTCGATTTCCACGCAACATAAGCCTCACTTGCTGTTGTTGCTCCTGCAATAAACGGAACACCTATACTCTTTGATATTTTAACCATATTCATCTGAAAAATAGGCGATGAAAACATCGTTGCACCTGCCTCAAAGGCTGCATTTGCCTGCCAGGTTGTTATTATACTCCCTGCGCATACGTTCGCTTTTTTCGATACTCTCGAAATTACTTCATATATCTTTGAGTTCTCTACATTTATTTCAAGTACCTTTACCCCGCCATCAATCAGCGCCAACGCAATATCCTCCGCCTTTTTAGGATCGCTCTGCCTGATTATAGGGTATAATTTTTCTTCCGACAACTCTTTTATTAAATTTTTATTCATAATTTGTCCTTTTGCTTTAATCATTGTATCATAGTATTATTAATTAGTGAATAGTGAATAGTGAATAGTGAATAGTGACTTTTTATAATATCTGTTTGGTGTTTGTTGTTGATTATTCGTTTTATTGAGGATAATCTATGCGTTTCATAAAATTTTTATTACTGGTATTTTCAATATTTTTGTTCTTTTGGCTCGCTTACTGGACAACTGATGAGTTCTTTGAACCAAAAGCATATAACTACATGGTTAAAAATTTTACTGCTCATAAATCAGGGAGTGACGATATAGTTCTTATCGTTATTGACGATAAATCAATCGGACGTTACAGATGGCCGTGGCGCAGAGATTTATATTGTCCTATCTTCGATTATTTTAAAGAATATACAAACGCACGGGTTATTGTGTCAGACTCTATTCTCGGGGCTAAAGCAGACCCTGTAACTGATAACATGTATTTTAACTCACTAAAAAGACTTGATAACTTAATCGTAGGTATGACCCTTTTTACAAGACAATATGAGAATAAGACCTTTGGGAAAGCCTACGACGAGATGTTTAAAAAGAAATTCGGGGTGGATATAGAAGATTTGAGAAGCAGAAGAAATGACTTTTCAGTTAACAGTCTTGTGGTTTTCCCCGAAGAATATATTAATTCCATAAACAAGGTGGGCTCTGTTAAACTCGCTAAAGGGGGCGACGGCTATATAAGGGTCGCAATAAATGCGATAAACTATAAAGGTACTATTTATCCGTCTTTGCCTTTGCGTGCCTATATGTTCCTCAACGGTGATGAACAACTTGACGTTACGGATAAATATATTATCGGTGCAAATTCTAAAATAAAAATCCCGCTTACCCGTGAAAAATCAGGCATGTACACATTTTTAAGATATTATAAGCCGAACTCACGAGGGAGCAGTTACAGTCATAAAACTTATTCGGCAATAGATATAATTGATTCGTACAGAGAACTCAAATCAGGCAAAAAACCGTTGATTAATCCAAAAGAGTTTGACGGTAAAATTGTTATGTTTGGGGCTAATGTTAAGGCCACGGCTACCGGACTTTCTGACGTAAAAGGAAGCCCTGTTTCCAATGACCACTCGGGGCTTGATATTCAGGCAACAACACTGGATAATTATCTGCATAATTATTTTATGTACGAATTGTCTGACTGGCAGAATATCCTTATTTCACTTTCGCTTATGACTATTACATTTTTCATAATACGAAATTGTTCATTGTTCGTTGCCGTGTCGGGAATTACCTTTATTCTCTTTTTATACCTCGCTTTTTGCGCATTGTTATACAGATTCGGGTACTCCATTAATACAATAACTCCTGTTTCTATGTCCATAATAACAATGATTTTTGCATATTCTCACAGGTATATATTAGAGGATAAAAACAAAGAAAAAATCAAAACCGCAATGGGTAAATATATATCGGAAGATATTATGAAAAATGTCGTTAAAAACATTGACGAACTAAAACTTGGCGGTAAAAAAGCAAACGTGACCGTTCTGTTTGCTGACATCAGAGGGTTCACCTCGATGAGTGAAAAATTATCCGCTGACGAGGTTTCGGTTATTCTGAACGAATATTTTACGGAAATAGAGCCGATAGTTACACGTCATAACGGGGTTATTAATAAGTTTATCGGTGATGCGGTTATGGCTATATTCGGAGAACCTATCCAGGATGAAAACCACCCAAAAAATGCGGTGCGCTGTGCCTGTGAGATGCTTGATAAGGTTAAGGAATTGCAGGCAAAATGGCTTGAAGAAGGTAAACCTAAAATCGAAATCGGGATAGGTATCAATACAGGTGAAGCCTTTGTCGGTAACATTGGTTCAGAAAAACGTATGGAATATACTGTTATCGGTGATATGGTTAACCTTGCAAGCAGAATTGAGGGTAATAATAAAATCTATAAAACGAACCTTTTGATTAGTGAATCGACTTATGCCAGTGCAAGAGGAATTGTTGATACTGTTAAAATCTCTAATGTAAAAATCAGAGGAAAAGAAAAAGAACTCAACCTCTATGAAGTTATTAAACTAATCGGATAAAACTTATAGTTTCTGCAGGAGTCAGAAATTATATTTTCTTTTATCATTTCTTCTTGTGTAAAACTTTGTTACAAAGTTTTTTTTGTTATTAAAGAAATTAGTGAACCTGCCGTAAATCATGGTGTATCGGTATATTTATTAGGAATAGAAGGTTCGAACAAGTGTCAAACGGTATTGATAGGTCACAAATACTTAGCCAACTTAAAGTCATTTTGACTCCGCAGGAATACACAGCCTGCGAGGG
>JAEEGL013956597.1_pt1 | contig 10893 bp, 9 predicted proteins | sample 9134231 | NCBI WGS metagenome assembly JAEEGL01 (sample SAMN16246548, study PRJNA631951) | gut metagenome | biome: gut microbiome; feature: rumen; material: fiber-attached | host: Bos | place: Iran: Karaj | collected 2018-10
CATGAATCCCTATCTGGGCCGTATGCGTGCCATGCTGATCTTCGCCTGCTTCCCCGTGTTAGGACTCTTCGCACAGCCTCTCGGTGCCTATAGCGCCTGGTGGCCTGCCGTGCTCATCGGTCTGTTAGGCGCCGGACACCAGGCATGGTCTGCCAACCTCTTCTCGACCATTGGCGACATGTTCCCCAAGAGCACTATCGGTACGATTGTCGGTCTGGGCACCATGACGGGAGGTCTCGGCTCCATGAGCATCAACCTCGGTTCTGGTAAGTTCTTCGACTGGGCAGCCGCACAGGGTGCCGACTTTACCTTCTTTGGCTTTGAGGGCAAGCCCGCTGCCTACATGGTGGTGTTCTGCATCTGTGCTGTGGCCTACCTCATCGGCTGGTGTATCATGAAGGCCCTCGTGCCGAAGTACAAGCCCATCATCGTTGAGTAATCTATGAAGATAGGTATCATTGTAGCCATGGACAAGGAGCTGCGTCAGTTGCAGCAATTGTTCGACAATGGCGACGTCGTAGTGCGCAAGTGCGGCATTGGCAAGGTCAATGCCGCCTTGGGCGCACAGCGTCTTATCAACGAGTTCCACCCCGACTGCATCATATCGAGTGGCTGTGCCGGAGGCAATGGCGACGACGTGAACGTGCAGGATGTCATCGTCAGCACCGAACTGTGCTACCACGATGTCTACTGTGGAACTGCTATCGACAATTCCACCGTCTACGGTCAGGTGCAGGGACTGCCCGCCCGCTTTCCTGCCGACCCGTATTTACTCTCGAAGGCACAGCAGCTGTCAATTGCCAATGAACAATTGTCCATTCACTCCGGACTTATCGTCACTGGCGACTGGTTTGTTGACTCGAAGGACAAGATGCGCGAGATCATTGGCCACTTCCCCGAGGCCAAGGCCGTCGACATGGAGTCGTGTGCCATCGCGCAGGCGTGTTATATTAATAAGGTGCCGTTCATCTCGTTCCGCGTCATCAGCGACATCCCTTTGCGCGACACCAACGCCTCGCAGTACCATAACTTCTGGGACACCGTCGCCGACCACTCCTTCCAGGTAACTCGCACCTTCGTCGAGAGTCTCTGAAGAATCAGGAGCGGCAGCAAATTATTCACTATTCTGGAGGGCGGCAGCAAATTATTCACTTTTCCCTATTCACTTTTCCCTTTAATTATGGAAGTCATACAAAGTTTCACCATCGACCACACCCATTTGAAGCCCGGCATCTATGTCTCACGCGAGGACAAGGGCTTCACGACCTTCGACCTGCGCATCACGGAGCCTAATCAGGAGCCTGCTGTGGCACCAGCTGCCATGCATAGTCTTGAGCACCTGATGGCCACTTGGTTCCGCAACAGCCGGGCGAAGGACGACGTGGTGTATGTCGGCCCCATGGGGTGCCTTACGGGGATGTATATCATTATGACTGGTACCTATACCGTCGACGACATGCGCCGTCTGACCATCGAATGCCTGCAGTGGATTCTCACGCAGGACGAGGTGCCAGCCACCCGTCCAGAGGCCTGCGGCAACTACCTGCTCCACGACCTGCCGATGTGCAAGTGGGAGAGTACACGCTATATCGACCGTCTTCAGCACGATTTCCATTGCGAGTACACCAAGCTCCAGATTACCCTCGACGACGGCCGCGTCTTTGCCGACGCATAATACCCTCTAACACTCGTTTTTAGTACTATCACCACATAAAAAGCCCTTCACCAATTCTTGTTGAATGCTGTATTCAACCGCTTGGTGAGGGGCTTTTATGATTATTGCTGTTTACTTACATAAATGGATCGTCTGACACGTCACCGTCGGGCAGTTTGAGTCTTTGACCGGCAGAACTGTAGAAGTTCGGCTGCTGGCTGTTCATCTTCAGCCATCGGCTCCAGCCCACGATGCGGTCGAAGGTCAGTTGCTCGTAAGTGTCGGCCAGTGTCGATCGCCAAGGTTTGCCATAGCTGTTGAACGTTGCGTTGAAGTAGGTCAAAGTCTCATCGGTAGCTTCCAGGTCGTAGAACTCCACCGTGCCGTCTGCCTTGTTGGTTTGTAGTTTCTTGGGCTCATTCATAATCACATGGCCATCCTTGTAGCCCAACCCTGTGGTGACGTACGAGTACGCACCCTCTGCGCCTAACAGTACGCTGTAGTCAACCTGATAGTTGTGGGCCATGAGGTAGCGACTATAGTACTGCGCCACCAGTCCGGCGTTGAAGGTATCTGCAAACGTGTCGTAGAATGCATAGTCATAGATTTCGGGCAGTGCCATGATGATGCTGCTGATGTACTTTGCAATATCATAGAAGGGGTGCTTGTTGTGTACTTTCACGCAGTGTAAGGTACACTCGTCTATCCGCTGCCGCTGCTCGGCTGTACCGTTGGCATAGGTGTAGCACAGACGGTCGGTGAACTCGCGCAAGATGGCTCCCAGCTGGTCGAGGTTGGCTGTGCGGGTGACGGTGAGGTCGGTGTATTCCGGGGTCGTCTCGTCGATTTCCCATCCCTCGTCCCAGCTTTCCACGTCGGCCTTGCAGAAGGCTGCCAATGCCTGCTCCACGTCTGTCGGGTGCTGCGCGAGCTGTTCTGCCAGTACGTTGAGTGCGCCACCCGTGTTCGGCATGATGTAGGTTGAGGCGATATAGTAGTCGCACAGATCCTTCATCTCGAACAAGTATTCCATGTTGTTCATCATGCAGGCCAGCATGTAAATGGTCTCGAAGTGTACGTTGCTCTGACGGATGGCCCGTGTCAGGCTGCTCACCGTGAAATGCTTCTTTTCATAATTCTCATTGAGGTAGCCGTCGTCGTACAGCAGACCTCTGCGAGATGCCCATGCTATGTTCTCGGGCAGGTCGTCGTCAGGACGGTAGCCGCCGCCGTGGTCGCTCAGTATCAGCATGTACTTCTTGGCGGGATAAGCCTTGACGGCCCATTTGATGTAGTTAGTCAGCGAGTCTGGACAGGTGATGTCGCCATTACGCTCTCCGTGGAAGTTGGCTGGGTCGGTCCGCTGGCTGTAGAAGGTCTTCGTCGGGTCTACTACGCAGCGGACGGTCTGGCTTCCCAGCAACTCAGCATCGTCGGCGAACATATCCGACTGTATTTTCAGTCGGACATCACTCGAATACTTGTACTGCATGACCACGTTCACGCGTTTGTAGACCTCAGGGGCTGCCTTGTAGAAGTCCTCCAGCATTGGTATGATGCTGTAGTCCACATTGCCACCGCCGTTGCCGTAGTAGATGATGGTGTACTCTGCCAGCCCAGTATCGTCACCGCCGTTGACCGGATTGTCAGCATTGTTTGTTGTGCATGATGTCAGCAGCATCATCGTCCATCCCAGGACGGTAACTGCCAGTTGTCTATTACTTATCATACTTATTATATAGTATTGTTATTACTGGTGCAAAGGTATGCAATATAATTCAAATATCCAAATATTCAATCATATAATTAACTCTTCAAGTTTCGCATGTTGTTATGTGTTAACGATTTGACGATTTGCTATTCTCGATTTGTTGACGATTTGGTTATTTGGCTATTACTTGGCCAACAACTGCCGGTAAAATAAATCATCGGTTCAATTCTGGTCAGTCAGCCAAGGAGGAATAGGGGATGGAAAAGTGTCCAGAGACGTGGAGCATGGAGAGGAAATAAACCATACCGACATAATAGCGCCATTTGCCTGTAGGGGGCTGCACATCCCAGAGGTGCTGAACGTATTCGCTAGCCAGTGCTACGTCTGCTTCATTATCACTATCAGCTAAGGCAAAAGCTCCCACGGCATTGGCACCTGCCATACCCTCTGTGTAGCCGTCTGTTGGTTCTGTACCGTCGAGATTGAACTGTCCGTGCTGGAAACCGTCGTTCTTGAAGAACTGGAGCAGTCGGCGCATCATCACACGCTGTTCGTCTTTGGCCTTACCTGTCAGATAATAGTCCATGCCAACGTTCATCGCACAGCGGATGGCATCGTACTGGTAGCGGTCGGTGTTATAAGCGAAATTGGGTCGGCGATAGGGCTTGCCGTCGAAGAGGCAGTAGTCGGGGAAAAGACCTGTGATGGAGTCTTGTGAAACCTTTAGCAGCCATCGGGCCTTGTCGGCTGCCTCGCGCCAGAAGTCATTATTGGCATCAGCCTTGACCTGTGGTCGGCTCTGCTCACGTTCGGCAGAGCCGGAGTAAACTCCATTCTGTTTCCGCTTACTGGCAGCCTTCTCTGCCCAAAGGTCTAGGAATGCTGGCAGACAATAGGAAGGGTCGCTGTACCAATGAACTTCCTCGTTGGGTACGAACGTCACGAGGCGCGTGGAGTCGTCATAGAGTTTATAGACGCCCGTCCTTGGGCCGTCTTTCGAGGACACCTTGCGCAGAATGTCGTAGGCCTCCTCAGCATAGTGTGGCTCGCCCCATTTGTCGGCAGCCAGAAAGAGTGCTGTTACAAAATATATTTCACCGTCGGAAGCGTTGCTCGTGCCAATCTGTCTGCCGTCAAGTCCACATTGCCAGCAGAAATAGCCGTCCCAAGGACTGTCAGCTGGATAGGCCATATAGGTCTTTGCCCAGCGCCAAAGCTTGTCGAACTCCGTACGCTTGTCAAGTTGCAGGCTAATCATCATGCCATACGACATACCCTCGGTACGAACGTCATTGCTGCCCGTATCGAGGATAAAGGCCATTGAGTCGCCAACCTCGTAGTAAACACTCTTTTCGCCATCGGCCTCATATCGGCTCAGTATAGTATGACAAAAACAAAAAAATGGCACTACTCGCACTACTATAAGACTTATCACGCTGTATTACAGTGTGTTATCGGTAGTCCCATCCGTTCAAATGGCACTACTATGGCACTACTACGCACTACTGAGGCACTACTGTACCAATTATTGTTTTTCAAACCGGCTACTGGCAGACAATCGTTTGACTATAGGCGAACAATCGTTTGCCTATAGCCGAACGATTGTAAGTGGCCTTCTTATTCCTGTCAGACAACGACTGATACCCAGTAGTCAATGCCTGGCACACGTAAAGTAATGCCAGGCACACGTAAAGTAATGCCAGGCACACGTAAAGTAATACCAGGCATCTGCCAAGCAACGCCTGGCGTACGCCAGTAGTGTCTCAGTAGTGCCTAGTAGTGCCATAGTAGTGCCATTTGAACGGATGGGACTACCGATAACTTTCTGTATTTCAGTATAATAAGATGCAAAGTAGTGCGAGTAGTGCCATTTTTTTATGTTTCGCTACGATATGATTAGAATTTATATCTGACACCAGCCTGGATGAATCCCTGCTCACCAACACCTGCTTCGACAAATCCGCGGAACTGTTTGCCAAACTCCGCACCAATGAGTGAGAGCTGGTACATGAAGTGTGTGCTGCTTTCGTCCTTCGATGTATTGGTGGCGAGGTCTTTCACTGTGCTATTCAGGAATGCTACACCAACAGCACCCTTGGAATAGAGTCCAAAGCTGTTCTTGTTGACCCAGTAGTACTTGATGGCTGGCATCACAGCGAAGTAGTTACGTTTGCGCTCACCAACCTTCTCGTGATTTCCACCTTTCTTTTGGATGTCGCTATCCCATTTTGAATACGACACGAAAGCACCGATGGCCAGTTTGGGATTGTTGAAATGGCGAAAGTACTCTATGGAAATAGGACCAAGGATAGAACCGTCATCATATTCGGTGTCGGAGAAGATGGAGGCTATACCTTCGCCGATACCGCTTCCCATTTGAGATGTACTGCCGAAGCCATACGACAGGCTTATCTCATTCTTCAAGTCCTCACTCTGTGCGCTAACACTCATTGCTGTCATTAAGGCGACAGCGACCATCATCATCATCTTTTTCATACTTTTATTTTTTTTATTGTTATTATTTACTTTTGATGATGCAAAGTTACGATTTTTTTTTAGGTGAAGCAAACAATGATCACCTTTTCCTACTGAAACGATTACGACAAAGGGGCTGTAAATACGACATTTTTTAAAAACGTCCAACAATCTGTCGCATGGCAGGAACAGGATGACTCAAAAATCGCGGTTGAGCATCAGGCGATAATCCACGGGTGACATGCCGATGGCGTCTTGGACGCGCCGCTGAAGGGTGCGAACATTCGAGAAGCCTGCCTCCTCGGCAATGACGGCAATGGTGTAGTTGGGCTTTTCGCGCAACAGTCGCAGGGCGGCCAGTGTGCGCAGGTTGTCGATATAGGCTTCGGGCGTACGGTGGATGGTCTGATGACGGAATAGCTGGTAAAGCCTTGTCATCGAGACGCCCAGCATGTCTGCCAGATCGGTAGGGCCGAAATCGGGGCGCAGATGCGGACGATCCTTCTCTACGCGTATCTCGATGAGTGCCATCAGTTGTCCGTCGTCCTGCAGGTCTGCATTACGCTGACGTTCCACACGAGCCTCCATGATCTCGCGGGCCGCCTGAGTGCGACGGCGTAAATCGACATCCCATTCCAGACGTTCCGACAGGTCGAGGTTGCGACTTACCATGCGTACCAGTTCGTCCTTCAACCGTTCCACCTCTCCTTTCAGAAAGACAACCTCGTCTTGCAATTGTTTGACTTCTTCTTCAGTCATGACGTTACTATTTATTATTCTATGATAAACAATTGTAGGAATCCACTGAGGTCGAAGACCTTCTTCACATCCTCCGACAGATTCTTCAGCGTAGCCTTGTGGCCGTTGCTGCGTGTATGCTTGAATACGTCGAGTATAATGCGCAGACCACTGCTGGAAATGTAATTCAATTCCGTACAGTCGATGACGATGTCGCAGTCTGTACGTTCAAATACTGGTTCGAGACCACGTTTTGCCTGAGTACTGGCAGCATTGTCAAGGTCGCCTGCGAGGGCTGCTACGAGTCTTCCTGCCTGTTCGTTAATCGTGATGTTCAACATAATCCTATCTTTTTTTACGTTTTTACTTTTTCACCTTTATAATCTTCAGCACGTTGTGTCCGTCGATGCGTTGGTATTCCAAGCCGTCGGACATCTGATGGAGGAGCATGATGCCCAAGCCTCCGGGAGGCCGTTCGTCGGCAGGCACGGAGAAGTCTGTAGCTGAGTCGGCTGTCGGATCGAAGGGCTGTCCGTCGTCATCGATGGTCAGCACCAGCTGGTTGTTGACTGTCTTTGCCTGCAGTTTGATGGTAGTAGCCTGTCCGTGATTGACGATGTTTGCCACAGCCTCCTCTACGGCCAGGCGCAGGCGTTTGGCCTCACGCTCACTGAGGCCCGCCTTGTCAGCAACGTGGGCGATGAAGGGTTCTATGCGTGATATGTCATCCATTGAGGCAGGCATGGAGAGGTGAGAGGGGAGAGGTGAGAGGGGAGAAGCTGGCTGCCACTTGATGGCCAGCATCGTGATGTCGTCGCTCTGTTCGGCATCGCCTGCATGACGGTGTACCTCTGCCTCCATAAGCTCTACCTGTTGTTGTGCCGTATTATTGCTATGTTCGCTGGCGAGCTGCTGTACGTGCTTTCTGCCCAACATCTTTCTCGCGCTGTTCTTGGCCTCGCTAAGTCCGTCGGTATATAGGAACAGCATGTCGCCAGGCTTCAACTGAGTCTGCTGACCCTCGTAGCTCCAATCCGATAGCGCCCCCACAGGCAGGTTAGGCTTGACATTCAGCGGCTGACCAGATACGAGGGGAGGCTCATGACCTGCATTACAATAGTCGAGGTGACCAGAAGTGAGGTCGAGGATACCCACGAACATGGTGATGAATTCGCCGCCTGTATATTCCTCGCTGATGTTACGGTTCATTGTTTCAACAATCTCCGCAGCACTATCGGCACGACGTGCTTCGCTGCGGAACATCGCTCTCATCACGGCCATCAACAGGGCAGCAGGTACGCCCTTGCCACTGACATCGCCGATGCAGAACACGAGACGGCCTTCATCGACGAAGTAGTCGTACAAGTCGCCACCCACATCGCGGGCTGGTGTCTGGGCAGCATACAGATCGATGTCGGAATGTTCTGGGAATGGTTTTGGCAGCAGGGCCTTCTGAATATCATGGGCAATGGTCAGCTCACGATCAACTGCGGCCTTCTGTGCAGCAAAGGGATCAGCGATATTCTTGATCTGACGGCGACAGAACAGATAGATGGCTATCAGGCCGGCGATCATCGTCAAAAGGATGAGGATGTTCAACCGACGTCCGTTGTGAAAGATGACCTTCTCGGGTACGACAATGGCACCAATCATTCTTCTTGGCTTGATGTTCTGGTAATAGATCCATGAAGGCACACCATCGATTTTGACCATTGCCGAGCCTTCCGGGTTCTGCATCATGCAGGCCAGGACATGGTCATCGAGCGTGTCGGGTGTATCCTTCACTTCCTCCACAAAGTTTTTGCTCACGATGCGCTGTTTGTCGGGATGGTTGAGATAGACACCATCGTAGGAGAACGAGATATAGTAGGAATGATGGCTGCACCCCTTCTCGTCCGTTTGGTGGACCTGCTCCAATTCCTTCATGATACCGTTGCGCATGTCCTCTAACGACAAGTCGGAACAGAGCAAGGCCACGGGGCGCCCTTCGCGGTTGTGGATGGGAACGGTGAAAGTCTTCAGCAGACGTGGTTTCTCATTGCCAGCAAACTGTGGACTCTCGGCGTAAGGCTTCGTCCAGTCCTGACGGTCTTTCTTAAGTTGCTCCTGAAACCATATATCAGAGAAATAGCTGTGATAGGTGCTGTCAATACGCGACACGCTCACGCTGCCTTTTGTATTTCTGCGGGCACAGGGAATGAAGAGCCGGCCTTTGTCGGGATAATAGTATGGCTCAAACAACAGATAGCAACAGGCTATATTATCGCTCAAATTGACAATACGCTCCACATGATCGAGCATCTTCTCCGGATGGTCGAGGTCTTCCTCTATGTCGTGGGCATTGTTCATAGTACCCATATCCACCAATGTCGTCATGCGTCGTTGCTCACCCTGTATCTTGCGCAGGACATTCAGATAGCGTCCCTGAGCCTCGACGAGCATAGACTCTCTGACAGTGAAATACACCACTCCGGTAATGATGGCCATCATCACCAGAACTACCGCCATGATGCGATAAGTGAGCCGTGCCGACAGAGAGCTCTGCATACTATTATGTCATAACGATGGTGCAAAGATAAACAAAAAAGCTGGAAGCGCAAAACTTCCAGACAGTTTTTTAGTTCATGGCATTCCACCATGCCATTTTCTTGATATCCTCATTATATTGGGCGTAGTGGCCCCTGGCGGGATCCTGCTCCACGAATATCGACACCCCGTGCATCTTCTCGTCGGTCGCTGTGAAGTCGCTGTACTTCATGGCCCAGGGCTTGTCGGTACACCAAATCGTTGCGTTGCGCTGGTCCACGACGGCCTTGTCGAGTGCCTGTTTCCACTGGTGGTAATCATTCTGGGGAGCATGGGCGAGGAAGAAGTCACCGGCATCGTAGAAGATATTGTACTCAGGATGGAAATCTTTACGCTTATCAGTATGGTAGTAGTGGATAAGTCCCGTCATATCGGCATAGTCGCCGTTGAGGTTGCTCCGTACGGCCTGCATGGCCTGGCGGGTGGCCTGAGCCACATGTTCCATCTCGCAAGTCTTTACGGCTGTCAGGGGAAGATAGCCTTCCACGCTCTGATAATACTTTTCGATGATATTGGTATAGAACTTGCCGTCGGCAAACATGTCGGGTACGATCTGGTCGTAGGGGGCACCCATATCTGGAATCTCTGCCGGCGAACCGATGATGTAGTCACACACGCTGCGCAGCTCGTAGAGCACCTCCAGGCACATGAAGTTACAGCAGTCGGCCATGATGAACTTCAGGTGGGGCATGCCCTTCAGGATATTGGCCATCGTGGGGATGTTTATCCATAGCCCGTCATCATCTTTGCCACAATCAACACCGAAGGCCCTGCTGTTAGCATGCTTCACCTCGTCTTTCATCAGCCAGCCGCTGCCGTGGCCCCAGAGCACCAGGCCGTAGTTGTCATCCGTGGCGGGATAGTGACTGAAAGCGTAGTGCATCACACCCTCCATCACCACAGGATCGGAGGCGCGGTTCTCGCCGTCGCTGCTGCTGACACCCATGTCGCTAAGACTTACCGAGTCCGTCACCACACCGTTCTGGATACGAGCTAACCAGGGGAGGGCATCGGTCTCGTCACGACGCACGAACACCAGCAGGTTGTCACCACTGCCAAGGCGCTTCGACCCCTGCTTCATCTCGTTCAGGTCATTAATGACCATGTCAGACAGGTCGTTTCTGCCAGCCATATACACCAGCACAGTCTTGCTCTGAGCCACTATTCTGGTTTCACCATTCATCGGCATGGGTGGCACAATCTCGATGGCGTAATCATCATTACTACAAGCGGTCATCATCACCACCACCATCATCATCACTGCGTAAAATACATTCTTTTTCATAACTTCAATTTTTTAATGATTTCTAAGGGCAAAGTTACGACGAATTCTGACTACATCCAACAATCTTGCTGCTTTTTACACCAAGTCAATGCGACAACTGCCGCTTTTCTGCGACAGTCGTTTTTCACCCCCGAAAACCTGTCGCATGGACACCATCGAAAAAGCTTCCCTTTGTGGGGGGAAGCCTTTCCTGGTGAGAGCGTCTTTATGTCAGTTTTGCTACTTTGCAATCTGTGCCTTCAGGGGCTGCACCATGCGTACGAACATCGCATGTTTATCAGTTTCGAAAACAAGAGATGAAATGTGTCCCAATCCGTTTTGGTCGAACTCTACAATCTTGTAGTTGCTGTATTTACCTTTATTGTCCCTGTTGGCAGTCACGTAGAGCATTCGGTTTCCATTCTTTCCGTGAGTCTCGTAGTCGTAGCGCCATCCATTATTGAA
>JAEEGL014625114.1_pt1 | contig 10893 bp, 9 predicted proteins | sample 9134231 | NCBI WGS metagenome assembly JAEEGL01 (sample SAMN16246548, study PRJNA631951) | gut metagenome | biome: gut microbiome; feature: rumen; material: fiber-attached | host: Bos | place: Iran: Karaj | collected 2018-10
ACGCCGATATTACGATTGCCGCCCAGAAGCCGAAGCTGCTGCCCTATATCGCGCAGATGAGGGAAAACATCGCCGCAGCCCTCGGTCTGCCCGTTGAACGGATCAGCGTCAAGGCGACGACTACAGAACAGCTCGGATTTGAAGGGCGCATGGAGGGGATCTCCTCCTATGCGGTCTGTACGGTTACGGATAAAAAATGAACCTGCCTCATTGATTAAGCAGGTTCAGGATCAGGGTCTGATATGTTTCCGGAAGCGCGGGTATGATTTCAGCCGCAAACTGCAGCAATCCGGCTGCGGCGGAAGTCATGATCCCTTCGTTTCCGGTTTTGTTTTCCGTCTCAACGATCTCTTTATCCGTGAAGAGCACCTGCCTGGCCAGCGGTTCCGCGGAAGCGCTGATCCGGAGGATTTCTTCGGACAGATCGCCGATCCCGCCGGAAGCCTCCAGCCGGAAACTGCCGTCTTCCGTGAGGGCCGCCGTTCCGCTTACGACAAACGGTTCCGCGATGGCAGGCGCGTAAAACATCCATTCAAAACGGTTCGTCATGTCAGGATCGTCTTTTACGATGAATGTTTCCGAGAAAAGCATGTCGCCGGTATTGCTTTGCAGGAAGGATGAATCTTCCCCGCTGAAAAGGGATGTACTGACTGTATAGCTGTCGTCGCCGTACCGGAGATCCGCATACCGGTAATAATATTTTCCTTCTTCCCTGTAATTGATCTGGACGCGTATGCCGCCGCTTGCGGTACAATCCGACGAAACGGTCATGAGCACGTCTTCCCCGCGGTTGACCGAGGCGGACAGGTACTTTCCGTCGTCAAAGGAGCTGACGGAAACCGTGAGGCCTGAATCCCGGTAATCACGGATCATCCTGTACACCAGGGATCCGGGGAAACCGGGTCCTTCCGCATCCTGAACGTCTCCCGGGACAATCTGCGGATCAAACAGCGCGATCAGTTCATCGAGCCTGAATTCCGCGTATCTCATGGAAGAAGCGCTGTCGAAAAACTCCCCTGCCCAGTTGTCGTACCGGGGATCTGAAAGTCTTTTTTCAAGCCAGGACGTAAACAGCGACCCGACGTTTTTTTCCGTCTCCGCCGCCAGTCCGGAACGCAGCGCGATCAGCGCCGTGAGATCTGTTACCGATATGCATTTCTGCAGTCCGGACCGGTACGCGTATTCAGGGAAAAGCGAGGAAATTGTATACATCGCGCCTTCCTGTTCATACAGGTCAAAGGTAACGGCGGCGTCCGGATTTCCGGACGGCGTGAACCGGATATCGAGGTGCCGGTCCGCGCAGGCGGAAGCACCGCACAACAGCGCGATCATGATCAGGATACAGGCTGTCCGTTTCATTGTTCTCCTCTGATTCAAAAACAGATTACAGTGATATCATTCTGCCGGGACATCCAGCGGGGCGGTTTCAACTTCCGGATCCGAAGCGTCTGTTTCGGTCCCGGCCGCGGGCGCTTCCGTTTCCGGCTGCGGTTCCGGATCTGCGGTTTCCTGTTCCGGAGCCGTATGATGGACCAGGGACGCGGCATTGCTGACCCAGTCAGTGAAATAGGGATCCAGAACCTGTTCCCTGTCTGTGCCGACCGCTACGGGATCCGTGATCTCAAACGGCATGAAGAGCCACGGGGCTGCGGTTTTCAGCTTTCCGCTGATCTTCAGCAGCGAGTCCGCCTGCCGGATCTCAGCGGATACTTCCAGCGTGGTGGCGCTGTTCTGGGCATATTTGCTTGAATAATGCAGTTCGACCGCGGCGCGGATCGGATCGTATGCAGGCAGCAGGGACAGATCGGTATCCTCGGGAAGATATCCGGTATCCTGCGTGACGGTTATGTCATAGCGGTCAGTCTCGTGCGTCTTCTCGTCCTTCTCATACGTATCGTTGGATTTTTTGACGTCGATCCGGATCGCCCGGTTATCCTTTGTTTTTTCGGGGTCGGAGTTGACGCGCGCAAACCAGAAGGACTGTTCGAAGGCGGACATTTTCAGCTTTTCCGCGGACGGGAATCCGACAAGAAGCGTTTCGCCGGTTTTGACCAGCGTGATCAGCGTCAGCTGGCCGACCATTTCGAGACAGACGGACCGGTATCCTGTGGTGCGCTCATCAAGCGGAAGCTCCAGGCGGAATTTGATCACATCCCCGATCGTTGAAACGCGCTTTAACATGCGGACAGGCTGATCGATCCGGAGGGACTGCAGCGCTTCCGCATAGAACCAGAGCAGGTTCGGATTCAGGTAAATCTTTTTCTCATCCGCGGTCATCACGGTATCAAGAAGCGCGGTGGCCTCCGGATCTGACATGATCTTTCCGAAGAGGCTGAGGATTTCCGCGTTGATGCTTTCCGTAGGGATTTCATAGGAAAAATCGATGGCGGAAAGATTGTTCTCCAGTTTGACGGTGCTGGCGTTGACGGTAAAGCCCGCCAGCCACATTTCCAGCTCGTTCTGGTAGCGCTGGAGGACCGGATCCCATTTTTCCTTTCTTGTATTCTCAGGCAGGGATATGATCTGCGAGATGAAGGAAGAGGAAGATCCGTTTTCACCGCCGGCGGGGAACAGGGAACCGAGATACTGGCTCAGCACCGGAAAAGACAGGATCTTTCCCTCCACCATATCGCTTTTGAGATAGTAGGTTCCGTCTTTCCTGTACAGTTCGGTAAAAGCGGACTGTTCATCCTGTTCGTTGGACTGGAAAACATAATAATGCAGGTCGCTCCCGGAGCGGATCCCGCGAAGCAGCCATTCCGCGTCTGTGACGGCGTTCAGGAACGGGGTGCTGAACTTTTCCCCTTCAGCGGTGACATTGAAAGTGCCCTTCAGGCCGCTTCCGATGGTGAGCTGGTTATACATCTTTTCCTGAAGCGTATAGCTGGCCGCGTGACAGGTGCCTGTCAGAAGGACGATCAGCATGATGATCACGGAAAGGGCTTTCTTTTTCATGATGAGATCTCCTATCAAAATGATTGCAAGAGCGAAGTCCAGAGTTCAGCGGGAATATCCGTGCTGAAAAAGCCGAGATCTTCCTGCGGAAGCGTAAGCATCTTTCGGATGAGGATACTGTTGATCCTGTCCTGCACAGGTTCGGAAGCGTCTTCGCCGGCATCTTCCCGGGGATCAGCCGGTATTTCATTCACAGACGGCGGAACAGTCAGCCCGCTGCCCGAAACGATCCTTATGCCGGCGGTAAAAGCGCTTGTCACTATTTTACCTGAATTATCGGTAATTTCAATAGTCCCCGAATATTCGGCCTCATTTTCTTTTTTGACGGATGGCACGATGGAAACCGAATGCTCAGCGCCGTCCTGCTTCCCGGTATACAGAATCTTCCCGTCCAGCTGCCCGGCTGTATTCGAAAGATCAGCGGTAAAAGAGATCTTTTTCCGCACCGTATCTTCTTTCAGGTCGGCCTGCAGATCCCATTTCATGTTATAGGACGAATCATCAGCGGGAATGATTTCCCTTTCATAGGTCACGTTATACCGGTCGGTTCCCTTTTTCGCCGGGGTTTTCAGCGTCAGGTTGTCTTTCTTTTCCGCCCCGTTTCTCACGCATCTCCAGGAAACTGAAACATTCCGCATCGATTCCTCGCTGAAACCGGCCTCTCCGTCGTATTTGATCCGGAGCAGCCGGTCGTCCTGGTCATACAGGAGCATGATCTTCTGCGGCCCTTTGAAAAGAAGACGCTTAATCAGTTCCCCGGCGGTGTCCGTTTCAGCGAGCGCGGCCGCGGCCTGCGGGAATTGTTCGCTGACATACTGTGCGGAAAGGGCGATCGTGGTCTGCCTGACACCCTTGCCGTATCCGCGGAAATTCAGGCTGACCGCCGCGGATTTCGCGAAATCGCCGAATGCTTCGGCGGCTTTTTCAAACACGGGGTACATTTCGTCCAGCAGCCGGTTGATGGGATAAAACTGGTTTTCCAGGAATCCGTTGAACCCGGGCGGATCCGCCTGCTGCGAATTTTCCCGGAGGATATATGCCGTATCGGGTTCAAAGGAATAGATCCTTTTCAGCCCGGTGTCATCTGTGATCTCCAGATATGAAAACGCGGGGCTCCCGTCCACGGAAAAGGCTGTTTCAGACAGCCGGCCGTCAAGGGTCACCGTCAGGCCGAGATGCTTCAGGACCCGGTTCAGGCTGTCCGTCCTTTCTGTTCCGAATCTGGCGATCTGTTTGTAGGCAGGCCCGGATACCGTGACCGACACGGGTTTTTCGGTCTGCCCCGTCAGCAGCGTATCCGGTCCGAAAAGATCTGCACGGGCATACAGGGGCAGCGACAGGGCTGCGCAAAGGAAGAGTACGGCTGCGCGGATCAAAATCCTGTTCCTCATGCCTCTTCCTCCTGTGATGTCTGTTCTTCAAAATACTGTTTGATCAGTTCCAGCGCCTGCCTGGCGTCCGGGCAGCGGTTGATCTCCGCGCGGAGCTGCGCGGCCCCTTTCATGCCCCGCACATACCAGCCGATATGCTTCCGCATTTCCCGCACCGCGATCTTTTCGGGCCGGGATCCGAGCATCAGCCGGTAATGCCGGAGGATCATTTCCATACGTTCCTCAGGTGTGACGGGTTTCGGCGGCCGTCCGGCCTGCAGGTTCCGGATCTCCCGGAAGATCCAGGGATTCCCCATGGCTCCCCGACCGATCATCACGCTGTCCGTACGGCCCCTGGCCTGTTTCTGCAGCGCCTGTTCCGCAGTGAAAATATCGCCGTTCCCGCATACCGGGATCCGGACGCTGTCCCGGACCTCGGCAATGATTTCCCAGTCTGCTTCTCCGCTGTACTGCTGTTCCCGGGTGCGTCCGTGCACGGTAACGGAACAGATGCCGGCATCTTCCGCCATCCTGGCGAATTCGACGGCATTGACATGTTCCCTGTCGTAGCCGATCCGCATTTTGACGCTGACCGGAACACTGCTTGCGGCGACGGTTTTTTTCATCATGGAAAAAGCGGTTTCGGGCGTACGCATCAGCCCGCATCCTTCTCCGGACGGGGCGATCTTTTTGGCCGGACAGCCCATATTCAGATCGATCCCGTCATATACGCCGAGGGCGCTGATCCGTTTTGCAGCTTCCGCGACGGTATCCGGATCCCTTCCGAACAGCTGCAGGATCAGTTTCGGTTCATCCTGTCCGCGGATCATGAGTTCCCGGGTCGCGCGCTGTTCCGGCGCGCAGAGATATCCCATGGCGCTGATCATTTCCGTATATGCCAGGTCGCAGCCCATCTCATAGCAGAGCGTCCTGAAAATATGGTCGGTGATCCCGCACATCGGCGCAAGTCTGACCTCAAACATGCCTATCTTGCCCTCGGTATCATCGTGATTCTCTGCCGGCATGAAGCATATTCCTTCAGTTCGGTCAGGACAGGTTCTCCCCGGGTTTCCGGAAGCACAGGAATATCGGAGGGCCGGCTGTCTTTCAGGTGCCATTTTTCAGCGGCTGCCGCAGGCACTTTGGCCTTCCCGTCTTCCATAACCGGATCGCCGCAGGCCACCCTGGCAAAGCTTCCTTCGTCCGCGGGAACGCACAGCAGCCGGTTCATACGCGTATACGCGGCACCCTGGTGATGGGTTACCTCTGAAAGGATACGTTCGTCCGGGATCAGTTCGAGCCTGTCCCGGTTCTTCCACACTGCGTCTGTCCGGAGGAATCTCCCGCCTTCGGGGATCTCTCCCGAACTGACGTTGCTTTCCGTCTGTCCTTCCCTGGTGAGGCGTACGGCGCAGCTGCAGGAAGGGGTGACAAACAGTTCAACCGATGCTTCCGCGGGTTTGCGGCACTGGAAGGCAACGGATGTATGGTCTGTATGAAGGATCAGCGCCTGTTTCTGAACCATGAGCATATATTTCGCGGGAAGCAGGCAGTTGATCCGGATCCCTTTTTCGGTCATGGCGACCGCGTGATGAAAAACGGATGCGGCTGCCCGGGTAAGCCTGGCATAGAGCGCGGCCGGTTCCTCCGGCGCGGCTTCTTCCGTGCTGACCGTATTGACATACTGCATGCCGGGTACCGGATCGCGGTTCAGGCAATCCTCCAGCCCGTTATACGCGATGCGCGTCAGTTCCGCGGCGGCCCAGGCGCTGTCCGGCAGGAGCGTCTGCGCGGCGAAGGCCTCTGTCCATGCGCACAGGACCTGGTTGTTTACCGCCCGGTCCGGGCCGTTTCCGTTCAGGTACGGATCGCCGGTCGTTCCGCCGCAAAGGGCATGATGATGTTTTTCAAGATAGGTCCAGGCAGTGCGGCCGGAGGAAAGATCCTGTCCGTGCCCGCTGAAAAGGCCTGCAAAAACAGTATACCTGATCCCGTCCGCCAGCATTTCGGCATGATTGATGAGTTTTTCCTTCTGGTCATACTCAATCCGGTCCGGTGTCGTGTCCGGGATCGGATATCCGCGGTCCTCCTCACCGGTCCGGATTGGAATGGACTGCTGGAATGTATGCAGGGCGGTGGTCCAGTCAAACGATTCTGCCCGGATCCGGGCGCACAGCCGCAGCGCGGCCCTGACGCCCGACGACTGGTAGAACCTGACAAGGAATTCCATCAGGTCTGCCGGCCGGTAGAGGATGCCGTCCTGCGTGGTGATCGTGTCGAATTCGATTTCCGTATAGCGGACCCATTCGGCCAGCCGTTTAAGCATGGCTCTGTCCGTGTTGTATTCATACAGTGCCAGCGCGGCGCGCGCGGTACAGACCTGCTCTGTCACGCTGCCGTTGAAAGCGCCGTTCTCCGTCGCGGCGCAGGCTTCTGCGATGCGGGCGGCTACCGGCTCCTCCAGCGGTTTGTTTTTTACCAGGCAGGCAAGCCGGAACAATCCCTCCCAGAGGCAGGGATGCCCGATGTATCTGTTTGACTGCTGATAGAGGCGTAAAACGCGTTTGTCTGCGGTTCTGACGGTACCGGCCGCCGGGAAAGAAAAGGGTACGTTCAGCACAGGCGGACGGTCGAATATCTGTTTCTGGGGCATGGTTATTTCGTTCCGAACAGGCGGTCGCCTGCATCGCCCAGGCCGGGAACAATATAGCCGTGATCGTTCAGGTGATCGTCCAGGGCCGCGACATAGATGTCAACATCCGGATGATCCTTCTGGATCCGGGCGATGCCTTCCGGCGCGGCGATCAGGTTGACCAGCCTCATATGATGGCAGCCGCGCTGCTTGATGAAATTGATCGCGGCACTGGCGCTGCCGCCGGTGGCGAGCATCGGGTCCAGGATCAGCAGTTCACGGTTTTCGCTGTCTTCCGGCAGCTTGCAGTAATACTCAACGGGTTCGAGGGTTTTCGGATCCCGGTAAAGTCCGATATGGCCGACGCGGGCGGCGGGAACAAGATTGATCACGCCGTCAACCATGCCCAGTCCGGCGCGGAGGATGGGCACGATGCCGAGCTTCTTTCCGGAAAGCATCCGGCATTTGCAGGTGGTGATCGGCGTTTCCACTTCGACTTCCTTGGTTTCCAGGTCCCTGGTCACTTCAAAAACCATCAGCATGGCGATCTCTGAAAGCAGTTCACGGAATTCCTTGGTGCCGGTCTTTTTATCGCGCATAATGCTCAGTTTGTGCTGGATCAGAGGATGATCGAATACGACTACTTTACTCATGGATGAATTCCTCCTCGCAAAGATTTCACGGTGTATTACCCTTCTGGATATTTTACCAGAAACCGCTTTGCTTCGCAACGATTCGGCGCTGTTTTTTGCTGATTTCGTTGACACCGGTTCCCGCGGATTTTATAATCTTTTTATCCTTTTACAGGAGTATGATCTATGTCTTCCGTTCCTTATTCCCGTTATCTCATCGGGCCTGTTCCCTGGTACAGTTTCCTGATCGTCACCGGCGTCGTCCTGGCGATCATACTGGCATGCCGTGAAGAACGCCGCTCAGGCCTTCCCCGGGATACGGTCATTGATCTTGCCCTTTGGCTGCTCCCCTTCGGGATCATCGGGGCCAGGATCTATTATGTTATCTTCTCCTGGGACAGCTTCAGGAACGACCTGCTCTCCGTTTTCAGGATCTGGGAAGGCGGCATCGCCATCTACGGCGGGATCATTGCCGGTGTGATCGTGCTGCTGGTCTTCTGCCGCGTCCGGAAACTGCGCCCCCTTCCGCTCTGCGACGTCATCGTTCCCGGGCTGGCGCTGGCCCAGTGCATCGGGCGGTGGGGAAACTGGTTCAATATGGAAGCCTACGGCTTTACCGTTACAAATCCGGATCTTTGCTTTTTCCCCCTGGCCGTACAGATCCCGGACGACGGGTACGCGTGGCATCTTGCCACCTTCTTTTATGAGTCTGTATGGGATCTCCTGATCTTTCTTTTCCTCGTCCTCGCGCGCAGGAAACATTTCAGGCAAAGCGGTGACGCGTTCTTTTCCTATCTGTTCCTGTACGGCGCGGGAAGGCTTGTCATTGAGGAGATGCGTACGGATTCCCTTTATGCCGGAACTTCTGTCAGGATCAGCCAGGTGTTCAGCGTGATCCTCTGTATTTTTGTCCTGCTCCGTTACGCGCGTATCCTCAGCCGCTCAGGACGTTCCGCTTTCCTGTGTTATGCCGCTGTTCCGCTCGCGGCTGCAGTATCGGTTTTTGTCCTTTTGTATACGGTTACAGGCGCGTTCCTTTCTTCCCTTCCGGCCGCCCGGATCATTGCGGTGCTTTCCGCCTGCGTGGCACTGATGCTCCTGGTTTTCCTCGCTGTTTTTCTTTCTGTTTCCAAAGAGGAGGTGCGTCATGCCGACAACCTGGATTAAGAATGCCGTGTACCGCTGCATGCTTCCTTTCTGTGCTCCTTCCTGCGGGCCGCATCCGGTCTCTTCGGTGGCCGGCCGGACTCTCGTTTACCGGAAACAGTTTGAACACATGCTGCGAAAGCACCATGTGCTCGGTTCCGCCGTGCTGCTTCGTTCCGGCGGGGAAACTTCGCTGATCTGCAGCTCGTCCGCGTCGCCGGAACACATTGCGGCGCCGGATACTTATTTTCGTGTCGCTTCCATAACCAAAACCGCTACTGCGATGCTTGCGTCACGTCTGTTTGACGAGCAGGTGCTTGACCCGGACCGCCCTGTCAGCGCTTATTTTTCTTCCCGGGAAGCCGCTTCATCCCTGGAAGGGATCACGCTGCGGCACCTGCTTTCCCATACATCCGGACTCATAGATCCGCCCGGGCTCGAATCATCGCTCGAAAAGGGCGTTCCCTTCCCCGGGATCCTGCCCGAAGCCAGACGGTATTCGCCCGGCGAATCCTTTCATTATTCCAACCTCGGCTTTGGCCTGATCGGCTCGGTCATGGAAGCCGTAACCGGCCAGCCGGTCGGCATGGTCTTCCGGGAGCGCCTTTTCCGCCCCCTCGGCATGAACGCGACACTGGAAGGCTGCCGCCTTCCCCCGGAGAAGATCATGCCCGTCACCAGGATCCTTCCTTACCGCAAAGGCGTCGGACTGGTCCTGACGCCGCTCGGGTCCGTTACGCTGGATGCCGCGGATCCGCTGCGTCACTACGGTCATACGGCCGGCAGTATGTATACCGATATCGCTTCCCTCCAGGTTCTGCTGGACGTGCTGATCGGGAAAGGCAGCGGATTCCTTTCTGAAGGCCGGGTGGCAGATATGTGCGCGCAGCACGCGGCCTACGGCGCGCTGTCCCCGACCCTGTCTTACGGATACGGCCTGCTGCGGATCAGTGATCCGTCCGTTTCGGACAGCCTGATCCTCGGTCACCAGGGATTCGCCTACGGCTGCGCGGACGGCGCGTTCTGGGAAGCGGATACCGGCAGAAGCGTCATCATGCTCAACGGCGGTTCCAGCGAGGCAAGGGTCGGACGCCTCGGGCTGCTGAACCGGGACCTGCTCCGCTGGGCTTTCCGGAAGGAGCTTCAGGCATGGTAACGGTCATGGAGATCAGCCGTATCCGTTCTTCCGCGTGTATCCTGCTGGACAGCGGGGAACGGTTCTGGCTTCGCGCGGACGACCTGCCCGGAACAGGCTTCCGTGAGGGATTATCCTTTGAGACAGAAGATTTTCTTCAGAGGGTCCGGCTCTGCCAGTATCCGCGCGCGCTGAACCACGCCGTATCAATGCTCGCGCGCCGCCCCTGCAGCAAAAAGGAGATCTCATCGCGCCTCGTCCAGCTTCGTTATACGGACGACGTCGCGGAATTGGTCGTCTTTAAACTGGAAAAGGAAAAACTCCTCGACGACGGGGAGTTCTGCGGACAGTGGATCCGTTACAGGCTGTCAAAGGGTTATGGCCTTGACCTGATCCGGCGTGAGCTGAAAATGAAAGGCATTCCTGACGGGATGATCGATCAGGCCCTGGAAGAAGCGGATTCCGATGAACAGGAAAACAACGCCGTAATGCTGGCCCGGAAAGCCTGGAAACGCGTCGGACCCGGAGGCGATATCCGGAAAAACCGGCAGAAAGTGATCGCTTCCCTGGTCCGGAAAGGTTACGACTGGGAAACGGCCGGGAAAGCGTGCCGGGAAGCTGAAGCGGAAACAGAATAGAAAACCTGCCCGGATCAGGAGTCCGGGCAGGTTCTTTATGGCTGTTGATTACTTTTTCGCTGCGATCGCGGCCTGCGCGGCGGCAAGGCGGGCGATCGGTACGCGGAACGGCGAGCAGCTGACATAATCCAGGCCGATCCGGTGGCAGAACTCCACGGAACTCGGATCGCCGCCGTGTTCGCCGCAGATGCCGACATGGAGCTTCGGATTCACGGGACGGCCGAGCGTGATGGCCATTTCCATCAGCTTGCCGACGCCGGTCTGGTCCAGCCTGGCGAACGGATCGCTCTCGAAGATCTTGGACTCATAGTAGGCGCCCAGGAACTTGCCGGCGTCGTCACGGCTGAAGCCGAAGGTCATCTGGGTCAGGTCGTTGGTGCCGAAG
>JAEEGL015283315.1_pt1 | contig 10893 bp, 4 predicted proteins | sample 9134231 | NCBI WGS metagenome assembly JAEEGL01 (sample SAMN16246548, study PRJNA631951) | gut metagenome | biome: gut microbiome; feature: rumen; material: fiber-attached | host: Bos | place: Iran: Karaj | collected 2018-10
AACAAAGGAAGGCGTATATGCAGCGCTGTTCATGGGACTGAGACTGGTCATGCTGGTCTTCGGCTCATCGATCATGACATATACAACAACTCCGAACAAGCTGACAAGCGGCATGGAGAGCGTGTTCGGTTTCTTAAAAATATTCAAGGTACCTGTACATGAGCTGGCCATGATGATCTCGATAGCACTCAGGTTCATACCGATACTGCTTGATGAGACAAACAAGATCATGAAGGCACAGCAGGCGCGCGGAGCGGATTTTGAAACCGGCGGCCTCATAAAAAGAGCAAAAGCGCTCGTGCCCTTACTCATCCCCCTCTTTGTTTCGGCGTTCCGCCGTGCGGAGGAGCTAGCTGAAGCCATGGAAGCAAGATGCTATCACGGCGGAAAAGGCAGGACAAAGATGAAACCCCTTAAGTATCACTTAAGAGACCTCATCGCCTACCTGTCCTTAATAGGACTCATAGTCGGATGTGTATTCATCCCTTGATTTAAATTTGTCATTAAGTTAAGCCCCAAAAGCCTTCCCCTTCGAGGGGAAGGTGGCTGCGAAGCAGCCGGATGAGGTGAAAACTTTAGCATAGAGTAATCCTACGCATCAAACAACCACAAGGAGCACCCATGACCAGACGTATCATGCTGACAATTGCATATGACGGGACCGATTACGTCGGATGGCAGATGCAGCCGAACGGTACGGCAGTCGAAGAGGTGATAAACAAAGCCTTAAGTGAGCTCACCGGAGAAAACATAATCATAGCCGGAGCCAGCCGGACCGATTCGGGAGTTCACGCCGACGGCAATGTCGCGGTATTCGATACGGAAAGCAGGATACCTGCGGATAAATTCTGCTTTGCTCTCAACCAGAGGCTTCCGAAGGATATAGTATGCACAGCAAGCCGTGAGGTGGATCCGGATTTTCATCCGAGGCATGCCGACTGCGTAAAGACCTACGAATACAGGATATATAACGCCGTACATCCCGATCCGTTGAAGAGAAGGTATTCCTATTTTGTATATATGCCGTTGGATGTTGATGCCATGAAAAAGGCAGCAGAGTATTTAAAGGGAGAACACGATTTCTCAAGCTTCTGCTCCGCACACGCTCAGGTAAAGACCACGGTAAGGACAGTATATTCCCTTGATATCATAACTTCGGGTGTTCCGGAGGAGGCAGGAGAGTATTCGGAAAGTGACCCGCAAAAAGAAAAGGAGACCTCGGAATATCCTCAAAAAAAATATATGGCACGTGACATTATCATAAGGATAAGCGGAAACGGATTCCTCTACAACATGGTCCGCATCATCGCCGGAACCCTTTGCAAGGTCGGATACCATTTCTATCCGCCAGAACACGTAAAAGAAATACTCGACGGCTGCGACCGAAAGCTTGCCGGCCCGAAAGCCCCCGCCGAAGGGCTGAAGCTGGTCGGGATAGAATATAATAAAATTTTTGAAGAGTGTCCCTAAGGGATACTCTTTTTGTTATTTACCAAAAATCTGTTGAAAAAAACCGGATTAGCGTATAAACTATACTTTGATGGGCTATAAATAAATCGGTTTACAGTTTAAAAAGGAGGATATATGAAAACAAAAGGTATTTTTAAGCGGCTTTGTGCAGTATTGTTAGGTCTTGCGCTCTCTGTTTCACAGATACCGGTAACAGGATACATACCTGTATCGGCAGGTTCAGAAATTGTTGCAACCGTAACAGACGGAGATCAAACACAGGAATTTGGAAACTTTGAAGATGCTATAGCTAAATTAAAAGTGAATAGTGGAAATACACTTAAGCTTCTAAAAGATGTAACAACAACGAAAGGAATAGACTTTTCTGATTCAAAAACATACACCATTGATTTTAATGGTAATGGAATAATGTATGTTGGGGATGATAACGATACTGTAATACATGCTGCTTCAGGAAGTGCTGTTAACTTAATTGATTCACGAACTGAAAACAGACCGGTTCATTATATAACTTTAGATGGTAGCGGCCGTGGTGTAAGTGTTAGTGAAAATGTGCCTGCGACCGGAACTGAAGGTGCTGGCTATATAGAGGTTATAGGCGGATATATAACTGGTGGAATAGGACAGTATGATAATGGAGGGTATATTAGCGGCGGAGGAGCATATGGCGAAGGTGAAAATACTGTTATAAAGCTTAGCAATATTAGTATAGTTGGCAATATAGCCGATTATGGCGGCGGAGTTTATGTTGAAGATTATGCCAAGTTTTCAATGGAAAGTGGAACAATATCGTTTAATAAAGCCACAGAAGATGGAAGTGGAGTTTATGCATATGAAGATGCTACTTTTACGATGGAAGGAGGAACAATATCAAATAATGAAGCAATCTACTATGGCGGCGGAGTTTATGTATATGATGCTACCTTCACAATGAAAGGTGGAACAATATCAAATAATGAAGCCGACTATGGAGGCGGAGTTTTTGTATATGAGGCAACCTTTACAATGAAAGATGGAACAATATCAAATAATGAAGCAGCCATCTATGGCGGAGGAGTTTATGTATATTGTGGTAGCTTCACAATGAAAGATGGAACAATATCAAATAATGAAGCAGCCATCTATGGCGGCGGAGTTTATGTATATGATGCAACCTTTACAATGGAAGGTGGAACAATATCAAATAATGAAGCCCAATATGGAGGCGGAGTTGAGGTAGGTTTTAAATCTACCTTTACAATGGAAGATGGAACAATATCATCTAACAAAGCAGAAGAAGGGGGCAGCGGAGTTTATGTTTATTTATCCATATTTACAATGAAAGGTGGAGAAATAACAGGAAACATTGGCTTAGAAGCTTGTGGTGGAATTGAAGCTTATGATTCTGATGTTATATTAAAAGGCGCAGTTTTAATTACAGGAAATAGACTAAAGATAGATGAAAATACTGAAAAAGACAGTAATCTGTTAGTTAAAGAAAGCAGCGGAATTTCAATTTCCGGAGCATTAACGGGAAATATCGGAGCAAGCCTTAATTATTGGGATAATACTCTTGAAAAATATTTCCCTACTACCGGAGAATTAGCAGCCGCTGAAGGCTCATATAATATCTCAGCTGACGATGCAAAAGTTTTCACCAGTGATAACAAATACTATACCGTAGTCCTTAAGGATGATGGAAAACTGTACTATGAAAAATCTTTTGTAGTTGCAGAAATCGCAGCAAAGGATTATACGGGAAATAACCTCACTCCTGATATTAGCGTTTCAAGCGAGAGCGGGACACTGACTTCAGGTACGGACTATACAGTAAAGATCACTCAGAATAGTGTAGAAACAGTACCTGTAAAAGCCGGTACCTATTCTGTTGAAGTTACCGGTAAGGGTGACTATTACGGTACCGTAACAAAACCTTTCGTAGTTAATAAAGCAGCTAATAAGCTTAGTACAATTCCTGTAGCCAACAATTTCACTGCAGACGATACCGAAAAGGCTCTGATAACAGAAGGGAAAGCTGAAGGCGGTACGATCATGTATGCGGTAACAACTACGGATACGGCACCTGATGACAGTGCTTTTAAGACACAGATCCCTGCTACCAAAGTTGCCGGAACGTATTATGTATGGTATAAGGTAGACGGTGGAGATAATTATGAGAGTATAAAAGCCGATTACGTTAAGGTAACTGTTTCGGAAAATACTAATTCAGGAAACGGACAGGGTACTAACACATCCGGAAACGGACAGGGTACCAATACCTCGGGAAGCGGCGAGGGTACCAACACTAACGGAAACGGACAGGGTACCAATAACAACGGCACCTCGGGCGGAAACTATTCCGGCGGAGTTCAGGATACTACGTCGGACAACAATTCTTCGGATACCGGAAAGGACAGCAAGGATTCGGGTAATGACGGACCCAAGACGGTTGAAGAGAAAACAACGAGTGCTGACGGAAAGACCGAGACGGTACAGAGGACTACGACCGATAAGTCCGGTAACGTGATTAAAGAGACAACGAAAGAAACTCAGAAGGAAAACGGTTCCGTGACCGAGTCAAGTGAAACCAAGACAGACAAGAACGGAAATGTGGTTAAGACATCTGAGTCAAAGACCGAAGTAAAAGGAACCACAACAGAGACAACTTCCAAGATAGTTTTCCCTACATCTGATATCGTTGAAACAATCTATCAGATGACAAGTGACGACAAGACTGTTAACAATGTCAAGATGACCGATACGGAAGGTAACCTGATACAGGAGACAAAGAAGACCGTTACTCAGACTGAAGGCAAGACTGTAACGACAAATACCGAAAAGAAGGGTAATGGCGCAAAGAAGAGTGTTTCGGAGACTGTTTACGATGACGGTTCAACACTGGTTAAGACCTTTGAACAGAAGAAGAACGGTAAAGGAACATATTCTGTTGTTTCCAATGATGGTGAAAACACTTCGACCACAAGCTACAGCATGAGCAAAAACGGGGAATTCTCCGTTACGGGAAAGACTCCCGATGCTAAAGGAAACGTGGTGATCGGAAGCTCGGTCAAGGCAGGCGGCGTAAAGCATACGGTTACTTCGATCGCGAAGAATGCTTTTGCCGGCAACGATGACTTAAAGAGCATTAAGCTTGGAAAGAAAGTTAAGAAAATAGGTGCAGGTGCTTTTGCAGGCTGCGATAACCTTACAAACATTATCTTTAACGGTAAGGTTACGACGATAGAAAAGGGAGCATTTGAAGGGATTACGGAGCTTACGATCAACCTCTCCTATGTCAAGACTAAAAAACAGCTCAATAAGGAGAAAAAGAGACTTGCTGCACTGTTCAAAAAATCCGGCGCAGATATCGTGCTTAATTTCGTAGCTGAGAAGGTTAAGTAATTTCAACAATTTATTGATAAAGTGGCATTGAAGGTCAGGGTGGGAAACCGCCCTGACCTTTTTGTAAGCCTTCCCCTTTAAGGGGATTATCTCTACCACGAAGTGGTTGAGATGCCTCACTGGCGAAGTGAAGGTGGCTGCGGAGCAGCCGGATGAGGTGCAGTTTAATACTTTGTTAATGAGTATAAAATCAAAAATATATTGCACTGCGTAGATTTTGGTAGTATAATATATCTAGAGAAAGTATGTGAATCGGAGGAAAATTATATTTGCAGAACGAGACAAGCAATTTGATAGACAATGTCAAGGACGCTGAAGGGACTATGGATGTAAAATGCCATGATCTTTTTATGAATAAAGAGATATTGGCACCAATCCTAAAGGAAACTATAAAGGAATATAAGGATTTATCAGTTCGGGAAATCCAAAAACTGATAGATGAGGCCAGTATATCAAAGATTGAGACCGTTGGTGATCATCCTGCCGGCAGGGATATAAGGCTAGAATCAACTGACCCGGTACTAAAGTCAGTATCGGACAAGACCATATATTTTGATGTATTCTTTAAGGTGGCATTACCGACAGACATACGTACTAAAGTGAATTTCCAACTGTATGTTGATATCGAACCACAAGGGAAGTATCATCCGGGATATCCTTTGACAAAGAGAGGAATATATTATGTGGCGAGAAGTCTTTCGAGGCAGCTTGGCATCTTGACAGATGAATCCGATTATGGGAAACTGCAAAAGTGCTATAGCATATGGATATGTTACGATCCTAAGATGCCAAAGAGACTTAAGAATACAGTGAGCAGATATCGATTCACTAAAGAAGACATATATGGAATCGTCGAGGAAGATGAGATAAACTACGATCTGATGGAAGTAGTGATGGTAATGTTAGATACATCATCGGAAACTAACATACAGATACTGGATTATCTGAAGGGCGTCTTAACCTACGACAAGGAAAGAATAATGGAGCAAACAGGTCCCCTGTCCGAAAATGTAGCAAAGGAGGTAGATGCTATGAGTGGTGTAGGATCAATGATAAGATATCTTGGAAGAGAAGAAGGCGAAAGTCTTTTTGCAAGATTAATCCTTAAATTGACTTCGTTAGGCAGAAATGAGGATATTTCAAAGTGTGCAGAAGATCCTGAATATAGGGAAAAACTATATTTGGAGTATGGGTTAAAGAACAAGCAAGAAAATTGATAAGGTCCTTTATGTTTAAGCCTTCCCCTTCAAGGGGAAGGTGGCTGCAAAGCAGCCGGATGAGGTATACCTAATAAGTTGATTATTGTATTTTCAAAAAGAGTGTCCAAAAGGGACACTCTTTTGTTTTTTGCCAAAAATCTGTTGAAAAAAACCGGATTAGCGTATAGACTATAATTTGTTGGGCTATAAATAAATCGGTTTACAGTTTAAAAAGGAGGAAATATGAAAACCAAAGGTATTTTTAAGCGGCTTTGTGCGGTATTGTTAGGACTTGTACTGTCTGTTTCACAGATACCGGTGACAGGATACATACCTGTATCTGCAGATTCAGAAATTGTTGCAATCGTAACATACGGAGATCAAACACACATATTTGAAAACTTTGAATATGCTATAGCTAAATTAAAAGAGAATAGCGGAAGTACACTTAAGCTTCAAAAAGATGTAACAGTATCGGAAGGAATAGAATTTTCTGATGCTAATACATACACCATTGATTTTAATGGTTATGGAATAATGCAAAGTCAATATGATACCGTAATATATGCGGCTTCAGGTAGTACTGTTAACTTAAAGGATTCACGAACTAAAAATATACCGGTTCATTATATATCTTTAAATGATCAAAGTTGTGGTATAGCTGTTAGTGAAGATGAGCCGGAGGCCGGTACTGATTATGTAATGGTTACTGGCGGATATATCACCGGTGGAACGGGTTATATGGGTTTTGGTGGCGCGATTTTTGCCACAGAGGATTGTACTGTAAATATTGAGAATATTAACATAGTTGGAAATGTTGCAGATAACGGCGGTGGAATTCTTGTGGAGAATGGAGCAATCGTCACAATGAATGGTGGAATCATCTCCCAAAATAAAGCCACTATTTACGGCGGCGGAGTTCTTGTAAAAGAATCTACTTTTACAATGACAAGCGGAGAAATCTCCAATAATACCGCAAAACAAGGTGGCGGAGTTTGGGTTGACCATGATAGCACTTCATATCCTACTGGAAATGCTTCTTTTACAATGAATGGCGGAAAAATTACCGGAAACAAAGCAGAATATAGTAGTTCTGTAAGTAGAAGTGGTCTTGGAGGCGGAGTTTATGTAGAGCGTGCCACCTTTAATATGACCAATGGAACAATCTCCGGAAATACCGCAGACAATGGTGGCGGAATTTGTGGCAAAGATGACGCTTCTATCACAATAGGAGGCGGAATAATCGGCGGAACTGCCTCAGAGGGAAATACTGCAACCAATGGAGGTGGAGTTTGTATATATAATTCAACCATTACTATGACAAAAGGAGAGATTTCCGGCAATACTGCAAAAAATGGCGGTGGAATTTTGGGTCATGGAAATGGGACTATCATTACGCTGGAAGAAGGAGAAAATAGTGGAAAACTCGCCGGAAATACCGCAACAGATGGTGGCGGAATTTTTGTTGGTGCAAATGGAACCTTTACTATGAAAGGCGGAAACATCTCCGGGAATACCGCAAATAGGACTGGTGGCGGAGTTTTGTTAGCTGATAGTGCTACCATTACAATGGAAAGTGGAACTATCACTGACAATACAGCTGTAAAAGGTGGCGGAATTTTTGTTGGTGAAAATGGAATCTTTACTATGAAAGGCGGAAAAATCACCGGGAACAAGGCAGAATATGATGCAGTTAATCAATTTGGAGGAGAAGGCGGCGGAGTGTATGACACTTCAGGTAAGACCGGTACAATGACCGGTGGAGAAATCTCTGAAAATACTGCAATAAACGGTGGTGGAGTTTTTACTATTGGTAATAATACCGAATTTGCAATGTCAGGTGGAAAAATCACCGGAAATGAAGCAGTTTATAATGAAAATCTCCAAACTTTACTTACAGGTGGTGGAGGTGGAGTAACGGTTTCAGATTCAACAACCTTTACAATGACAGGTGGAGAAATCACTGAAAATGCAGCAGCATGTGGTGGCGGAGTTAATGTTTCCCCGACTGGTCGTGCAGGTGCGACCTTTAAAATGACAGCCGGAAAAATTTCCAAGAATACAGCCGAAGTTGATGGTGGAGTTGGAGTTCATGGTTCTATAGATATTTCGAGTGGAGTAGCAGTTATTGGTGATCTTTATTGTACTTTTATAATGGAAGGCGGAGAAATTTCCGAAAACATTGCCAAAGAAGATAATGGTGGAGTTGGAGTTTATGGTTCTAAACTTAAAATTATAGGAAATGTTTCTATTAAAGATAATAAACTGATTAAAACAGATTATACTGAAGAAGACAGCAATCTATTAGTTGGTGCCGAGAGCGAATTTTCAATTTCCGGAGAATTAACGGGAAATATCGGAGCATCGCTTAAAAAATATGATCTTGATCTTTCGGAATATTTTCTTGCCAACGGAGAATTAGCAACCGCTGAAGGCTCATATAATATCTCAGCTGACGATGCAAAAGTTTTCACCAGTGATAATAAATACTATACCGTAGTCCTTGATGAAGGTAAATTGTACTATAAAAAGACTTTTAAGGTTGCAGATATCCCTGCACAAGATTATACGGGAAATAACCTTACTCCTGCTGTGAAGGTTAGTTCAGAGAGCGGAGAGCTTACTTTAGGAAAGGATTATTCCGTAATTATAACCCAAAACAATACAGAAATAACACCTGTGAAGCCCGGAGATTATTATGTTACAGTTACCGGTAAGGGTGATTATGTAGGTTCGGTTACAAAGACATTTGTTGTAAATAAAGGGAAAAATAAGATTACTGTACCTCCTTTGGCAAATAATTTTACGGCAGACGGCAGTGAAAAAGCACTTGTAACAGAGGGAAAAGCAGACGGTGGTACATTTAAGTATGCACTTACAACTACCGAAACAGCTCCTGAAGCAGGTGCATATAAGGACACGGTTCCTACAGAAAAAAATGCCGGAACCTATTATGTATGGTATAAGGTTGCTGGCGGAGAATTATATGAGGATATAGATGTAGCATATATTAAGGTAACTGTAAGTAAAGGGAAAAATAAGATTTCAACAGTTCCTGCCGCAAATAATTTTACGGCAGACGGCAGTGAAAAAGCACTTGTAACAGAGGGAAAAGCAGACGGCGGTACATTTAAGTATGCGGTTACAACTACCGAAACAGCTCCTGAAGCAGGTGCATATAGTAGCAATATACCTAAAGGGAAAAATGCCGGAACCTATTATGTATGGTATAAGGTCGATGGCGGAGAATTATATGAGGATATAGATGCAGCATATATTAAGGTAACTGTATCGGTACAGAATCCTTCGGGCGGCGGCCAGAGTAACAATAATAACAATAATAATAACAATAACAATAATAACAATAATAACAACAATAACAACAATAATAACAATAATAACAATTATAACAATTATAATACCTCGGGCGGCGGTCAGGTTATCAATGATAACGTTAATCCGGATGGCGACAAGCCTTCGGGTAATGACGGACCCAAGACGGTTGAAGAGAAAACAACGAGTGCTGACGGAAAGACCGAGACTGTACAGAGAACTACGACCGATAAGTCCGGTAATGTGATCAAAGAGACAACGAAAGAAACTCAGACGGAAAACGGTTCCGTGACCGAGTCCAGTGAAACCAAGACGGACAAGAACGGAAATGTGGTTAAGACATCTGAGACAAAGACCGAAGTAACAGGGACTACAACAGAGACAACTTCCAAGATAGTTTTCCCTACATCTGATATTGTTGAAACAATCTATCAGATGACAAGTGACGACAAGACTGTTAACAACGTCAAGATGACCGATACGGAAGGTAACCTGATACAGGAGACAAAGAAGACCGTCACTCAGACTGAAGGCAAGACTGTAACGACAAATACCGAAAAGAAGGGCAACGGCGCAAAGAAGAGTGTTTCGGAGACTGTTTACGATGACGGTTCAACACTGGTTAAGACCTTTGAACAGAAGAAGAACGGTAAAGGAACATATTCTGTTGTTTCCAACGATGGTGAAAACACTTCGACCACAAGCTACAGCATGAGCAAAAACGGGGAATTCTCCGTTACGGAAAAGACTCCCGATGCTAAAGGAAACGTAGTAATCGGAAAATCTGTCAAGGCAGGCGGCGTAAGGCATAAGGTTACTTCGATCGCGAAGAATGCTTTTGCCGGCAACGATGACTTAAAGAGCATCAAGCTCGGAAAGTATGTTAAGAAAATAGGTGCAGGTGCTTTTGCAGGCTGCGATAACCTTACAAATATTATCTTTAACGGTAAGGTTACCACGATAGAAAAGGGTGCATTTGAAGGAATTACGGAGCTTACGATCAACCTCTCCTATGTCAAGACTAAAAAACAGCTCGATAAGGAGCAAAAGAGACTTACTAAACTGATCAAAGATTCCGGTGCAGATATCGTGCTTCATTTCGTAGCTGAGAAGGTTAAGTAATTTCAACAATTTATTGATAAAGTGGCATTGAAGGTCAGGGTGGGAAACCGCCCTGACCTTTTTGGGCAATAAAGGAATGCCCTCAGTGCAAGTTCACTTGCAAACTGGGGGCTAAGTGAACGGTCACAGAGAGAGCTTGCTCTCGAAGTGGCCAGTAGCATCGGTTGAGATGCCTCACTGGCGAAGTGAAGGTGGCTGCGGAGTAGCCGGATGAGGTGTACCTAATAAGTTGATTATTGTATTTTCAAAAAGAGTGTCCAAAAAGGCGGATGCTCATAAGAAAGTTTTGAATAACTGGGCGACTGTCTGACAGGTTGGCAAAAGGAATACCGGTCTGCTGTTTATGCGGCAGGCCGGTATTTTTGTAACTCATCAAACCAGCTATTTG
>JAEEGL015528294.1_pt1 | contig 10893 bp, 8 predicted proteins | sample 9134231 | NCBI WGS metagenome assembly JAEEGL01 (sample SAMN16246548, study PRJNA631951) | gut metagenome | biome: gut microbiome; feature: rumen; material: fiber-attached | host: Bos | place: Iran: Karaj | collected 2018-10
GCCCAGTCCATCACGCCTTTCGCCGCTTCCTTTGCATAACCCTTATGTTGGCAATCGCGGCGAATATGGTATCCTATCTCCGGAAGCATTTCGCCATCTATATTCTGTAATGTCAGCCCGCAGTCGCCTATCATTTCCCCGGTCTTTTTAAGGCAGACAGCCCACAGTCCGAAACCATTCTCTTTATACCGGTTTATGTTTCGCTCTATCCATTCCCTGACTTTATTTTCATCAAAGATATATGGATAATGTTGCATGATATCCGTATCAGCAAGGACCGGATACAAGGAATCAAAGTCATCCCCATTCATCTGTCGCAGGAATAATCTGTCAGTCTCAACAATCACTTTCATATTTATAGTTCTGCTCCGCATCTTTGATCCTATGGTAATCCTCGACATCTAAGCCAAGATTTACATGAGATTTCGACCTGGTAACATTTTTACCCAAAAGACATACAGTCTCAACATTTCCGGTTCGCGCAAACATGTCCACCGGTACGGCAGTCACTATCCTGTAGCCGCATTCGGTAAATTCCTTCAGATCCCTTATGAAGGAAGTGATCTTACATGAGATATAAAGAATATTCTCCACTCCGTAGCTCAGTATCTTTTTCAGAGCCTTCGGACTTGCGCCGTCACGCGGAGGATCCATCACAATGACATCGGGTCTGGTTTCCGTATTTTCGAGGCATTTCAGCACATCACCGGCGATGAATTCCACATTTTCAATACCGTTAAGCGCGGCATTCTCTCTTGCCGCTTCAACGGCCTCCTCTACTATCTCTATCCCGACCACCTTTTTGCAGCGTGAAGAGAGTATCTGAGAGATAGTGCCGGTGCCGCTGTAAAGGTCAAAAACAGTGCCTCTTGCCGGAAGAAGCTCAACTGCAGTCTTATATAAAACCTCAGCACCCATTGTATTTGTCTGGAAAAAGGAAAAGGGTGTGATCTTGTATTTAAGACCGAGAACGCAGTCAAAGAAATGATCCCGTCCGTAAAGGATATTTACCTCATCAGCCTTCACCGCATCCCCCACACTGTTGTTTACGATATTAAGGATCCCCACGATATTTCCGTTTAAGGAAAGACCCTTAAGGGCATCTGAAAGCTCCCTTAATACCTGTATATTTCCCTCCGGCAGAGTCGTTACCACACACACGAGGATCTCGCCCGTATATACACCCTTTCTCACAAGCAGATGCCTTAAAAATCCTTCGTTTGTATTCCTGTTGTAAAACGGCAGATTGTACCCGGCAAAAAAGTCCCTCACAAAAGCCCTTATTTTATTAAGATCAGCGTCTGCAATATTGCACCCTTCGGTATTGACCACATCATTAAAATGACCGGTAACATGCATCCCAAGCGTCAGCTCACCGCCTTTAACCTCATCACCGAAGGAATACTCCATCTTGTTTCTGTAGCATCTGCAGACCGGCGAAGGAAGTATCGGCTTTAAGATATCCTTTGCAGAAATCCCCTCATATTCCGGACAGGATCTGAAAAAATTGTTAAAGAGAGTTTCAAGCTGATCCTGCTTTATCTTTAATTCCTCTTCATAGGGGATGGTCTGATAGATACAGCCGCCGCATTTTTCATGAACCGCGCAGCACTCCGAAAAGCTTTCCATCGGAGACCTTTCGATCACCTCAAGGAGTCGCCCCTCCTTCCGGTCATTCTTATTTTTTGACAAAATAAAAGAAACCGTCTGTCCCGGTATGGTGTTCTTAACAATCACCTTCTCGCCACCGGCATCGACGATTCCTTTGTTGGGAAAGGCAACCTTAGTCACCTTTCCCGTATATTCATTTCCTTTTTTCATTACTTGAGGGGTTCCTCCAGATCATCATCCTCAAACAGATCATCATCGTCATCAAAATCCATGTCGTCGTCAAAATCCTCAAGATAATCGGGTGCAAAATACTTATATACTGCAAAAGCGATAGCAGCTACCGCAGTAACAGCTCCGACTATAGCCAGGATCGTAACAAGAGGACTTTTCTTCTTTACGGGCTCTTCCTTTTTTACAAGCTCGTTAAGCTTTACCGCTGCAAGGATATCGTTAGCCTTAACATCCTTAAGCTCCTTGGCATTCTTCATGAGCTCGCTCCTCTTAGCTCCGACTGTTTCAAGCAGATCCTCCGTACCGTTCTTTGCAAAACTGATAAGTTCATCGATCTTTTCTTTGTTATCAAAATAGAACCCCATAATAATGCCGCCTTTCCCATTTATTATTCTGATTAAAAATATACTGATATTACGAATTGCTCCGCACTGTTACACCACTTGCACCGGGATACTGACGCGCCTAGCGCGTCAAAACGTATCCGAAAACCGTCCACTGGACGCTTTTCCGTGTTTTGCAGGTCATAAAGTCATAATGCTTATCATGCAAGCATGAACGCATCATGACCTTCTGACCCTAATATCATATCATAATAACTTCAATTTAGCAAACCCCGCAAACACCTTTCTTACACCCGTATCGTCAAAATCCACTTCAACCTCATAATCCCTTTCGCCTTTTTTGACCGAAAGCACCGTGCCCTCGCCCCATTTAAAGCTTCTTACCCTGTCTCCGGCTTTGTAATCAGGCTCCTTTACTTCAATCTGGCTTCCAAGCTTTATTTTAGTTCCATTCCATTTTTTCGGCGATACCGGTCTTGCCGCAGATGCCTGAAAATCTCTTTCCGGCGGGCTCACCTGAGAGAAATTACCTCTTCCTTCATCCGATCCGTAGGTTCTGCCGAAATTTATGTTCATGTCAAGCAGCCCTATCGGCATCTCCCTTATAAACCGGCTGGGAGCCTGAATCTGGGTCTGTCCCTTATTCATTCTCGACCTTGCGCAGGTTAGGGTAAGCTCCTGCATAGCCCGGGTTATTCCAACATAACAGAGCCTTCTTTCCTCCTCAAGCTCTGCATCGTTATCATCATTTATGGCCATATAACCGGGAAAAAGCCCATCCTCCATGCCAGCCATGAAAACACATTTAAACTCAAGTCCCTTGGCATTATGCATGGTCATGACCTTTACCCTGTCCTTATCTTCCTCATCAAGGGTCTTATCCACATTGCTGCCCTCAACACCGTTTATCCTCATAAAATCAATGATATCCGGCTCATCGGTATTATCCTCATACTCATCAAGAGCTTCCTTGAGCTTGTCAATATATTCGATCGTTTCGTTGTAATCTTCCACAGTCTCTGCTTCTTCATCAATATAGAAAATATATCCGCTCTCCTTAAGAACCAGATCAGTAAATTCCGAAAGCCTCATCCCAGTCGATTTTTCCTTAAGGCTCTTCATTGTATCATGAAAATCCTTCAGAGCCTTTGCCGTCTTCCCCTTCACTCCGGCCTCTTCAGGTTCTGCACAGACATCAAGCAGGCTCATGTCATTCTCAGCCCCGTACATCACCAGCTTGTCAACGCTGGCTCCGCCCACTCCCCTTTTAGGGACATTGATTATGCGTGCCGTACGCATGTCATTGACACCGCTTAACGCAGTAAGCAGATATGAGGTAACATCCTTTATAACTTTCTTATCCCAGAATCTTAAGCCTTTGACCAGCTCATAATTGATACCCCGCACCCTGAAAGCGTCCTCAAATTCCTTGGACTGGATATTCGTCCTGATAAGCACGGCAAAATCATTATAGGTATATTCACCGGTCGAAACCCTGCTCCTTATATCATCGGCAATATATCCTGCCTCGCCGGCCGCGCTGTCAAGCTGCTTGAACCTGATCTTCCTCCCCTTTTCCTTTCCCGTCCACAGCTCCTTTGACTTTCTGCCCCTGTTATTTTTTATGACAAAATTTGCAGCCTCCAGGATCGTCTGCGTTGAACGGTAATTCTGTTCAAGCTTTATTACCTTTGCATCCTTATAAATCTTCTCGAAATCAAGGATGTTTCTTATGTTTGCTCCCCTGAATTTATATATGGACTGATCGTCATCGCCGACCACGCACAGGTTCTTATATTTATTCGCAAGCAGCCTTATAAACTCAAACTGTGCGGAATTGGTATCCTGATACTCATCAACCATGATGTACTTAAACTTCTCCTGGTAAGAATCCAGAACATCACGGTTACTCTTAAACAACTCAACGGTATTCATGATAAGATCGTCAAAATCCATTGAATTGTTCTTTCGAAGCTGCTCCTGATACGCCAGATACACATCAATATACACCCTTTTCCTGAAATCTCCGGCATGTCTTATTGCAAATGCCTCCGGAGTAAGAAGCTCGTCCTTTGCGGCAGAGATCACATTTAGAAGGGTCTTTTCCTTATACATCTTCGTGTCTATATTCAGCTTTTTGCACACATCCTTTATAAGGCTTTTCTGATCCGAAGCATCCGCCACCTCAAATCCCGGCATATATCCCAGTTTTTCGGCATGCTTAAATAAGATCTTCAGACAGGTGGAATGGAAGGTGGAAACCCAGATACTGCCCGCATCATCTCCGGTCATCTCCTTTATCCTTGCCTTCATTTCACCGGCAGCCTTATTTGTAAAGGTAAGGGCAATGATGTTCCGGGGCTTTACCTGCTTCTCTTCAATAAGATACGCTGTCCTGTAGGTAAGAACACGGGTCTTGCCGCTGCCGGCGCCTGCAAGTATAAGCACCGGTCCGTCCGTTGCCTTAACAGCTTCAATCTGTACGTCATTTAATTCGTTTACATAATCTATCATAATCATTCCTCATAAATAATTTCACATAATTGCTTTTATCCTTCAGACAGGTGTATAATCAAACCCATGAAATACGAAACGGAAAGAGTACTGAACGAACTTTTAACATATCTGGATAACGCCGATTATATAAAAGCCGGAGACATTCCAAACATAGATCTGTACATGGATCAGGTCACTACCTTCATGGAAAACAGCTTAAAGACCACCAAAAGGCACCCGGAAGACAAGATAATGACCAAGACCATGATCAATAACTATGCCAAAAACGACCTGCTGCCCCCACCTCAAAAAAAGAAATACAACAAAGAGCACCTTATGCTCCTGATCTACATATATTACCTTAAAAGCATACTGTCCATAAGTGATATAGACAAGCTTTTAAAGCCCATGCGGGAGGAATACTTCGGAACCAAAAAAGACGGCGTGTCCACTGAAGATATCTATTCTGCCACCTTTTCCGAAATTAAGAAAATGCTCCCCCGTTTTAAGAAGGAGATTGAAAGCTGTGTCAAGCTTTCGGATGATTTCAAAAAAGATCTTTCTTCGGACTCGGATTATCTTGATTTCTTAAGCCTTATAACTATGCTCAGCGCGGATATCTATATCAAAAAGCAGCTTATCGAGCGTCTCATAGATATGATGCCGGATTAGAAACAATCCTTCAGTTTAAAACCCTGTCCTTCGTTTCAAGCAGCATATCCTTTATCATCAACTCTTCATGAAATCTGAAAGCACATACCGCGGTTTTGACGATCGGGAAAAGCTCGCCGGCACTGTCGCTGATCTTCTGTGCACTGTCGGTTATGAAGTCGGGATCCTTCACCACGCAGAAAGAAGCAAACACTCCCTCACCCATATATCCGAATACGGCATTTTCCGTGTATGCTTCCTTCAAAATACTTCCGCACTGCTTTATTATATCCTTTACGATCCGGCTTCCGTACTGAAGATCCATTTCCGTAAGTGCACCGCCGTAAAGTGCGCTGACAACCATTATTCCGCCATCCTGCCCTGTCGGCATCATCGATCCGGCCATGCCTTCAAATTCACGATATTCCAAAAATCCTGCAACATCTATCTCTTCTTCGACATACCCCAAAGACACTTCCACTGCAGCATCTCTCTCCAAAAGGAATTCCCTTTCCCTTTCTCTCATGATCATACCGTTTACGGCGCTGCATAAATGGCAGCCGATTATATCAAGACAATTGTTGTATTCTGCCCCGATATCCAAAAGCAGTATCCCGTACTGCCAGATGCCATAGAAAAGATCTATCAGCATAAACGATTCCGCTATCCTTCCCGTAAGCATCAGATTACCTACGATCTCATCCTTCTTTACACGCTGTCTGCTTCTGGGAACACTCACCGCCTTGTCTTCCTTACTGCGGTAGGCTTTAAGCAGAAGACTGTCCGGGAGATGCCATATATCTCCGTAATCATGCCTTACAGGCTCATCATAAAGGAAGAGATATGCATCCATTACCCCCAGCACTTCAAGCGATTCCATCAGCTGGACACATTCATTTTCCATACCGCCGTCAAGATGCATAAGCCTTGTTGAAAAGCGGGCTATGGCACCTTCGATACTTTCCGCAATCTTACGGATATTATCAGCCTTGACCGAAAGCAGCTCGACAACCTTCCTTTTCATTTTTGAAAGAAGGGCCTCCACCTCGGACCGGCCTGTCATCGTCATATCCTTGGCACAATACATGTTGTAAATGGTATCAAACACCCTGAAAAGCCTGTTCGGGTCGGTATATTCAAGACCGCCTCTTTCGATCATGCTGGCAAATTCATTATAAATATCATCGGAGGTATTTCTTTTTACAACATTCCCGAAATATCTGCTGATGATTCTTCGTATGGAATCCTCTATGAGCTTTTTCTGGCATTCAGCCTGATAATCATGGACTATTCCCGTAAATACGAATTCCACGACTTTTTCGCTTATGCGGTCAACATCATAAAAGGAATTAAAGCCCACATCCCTTCTGCGCTCTATCTGGACTATCTCGCTGTAGGGTTCAAATCCGCAGGACGGTCTGGGAACAAAAAACGAATCAATAAATGTAGCTCCGGGCTGCTCGCCGTCTATCATTCTTGCACCCAGAACCACTGCCTCGTATCCGAGACTCACCGAATCGGCATTGACCGTAGCAAGCTGAGGGTCAACCCGTGTACTTTCCGAGCTGTTATCAAAGCCGATAACAAAAACATCCCGGCCTATACGGACATCCTTTTCCTTAAGCACTCTGTATAAGGCTATCCCCATCTGGTCATTGGCACAGAAATATGCCTGCACCCCCGGATTGTTTTCCACCAGAGTCCTTGCCTCATCCATGCAAAAAATCGTAAAATCCCCGAATTCTATCATTCCCGGAAGGATCGGAAGGCCGTTTTCAGCCATCACTTCCTTATATGCTTCAAGCCTCTCGTTTGCATCCTTGTTATCCTTCGGACCGGCAAGCATTGCAATCCTTGTACAGTCCTTTTCTTTTATGAGATATTCCAGGGCTTCCCTGACACCCTTCTTGTTATCATACTGGATACAGGCATAGCCGGGTATATTATCGCCTATTATAAGCTTCTTTTTTTTCGAAAGCATGGACATGAGCTTTGAGGAATCATTGCTGTTTTCACAAAGACTGTCGGGATCAAGAATGATAAGATCCACGCTGTCAGTCATACACACCGACATAAGTGTGTTTTTCTGATAATCCACTTTGTAAAAATCCTGATACCTGACGGACCCTGAATTATCACCCGAATGAACATGACCGTGCGAAACAACCAAAAGGTTTATACCCAGCTCCTGCGCAGCCATCCTCGCTCCCTTTACCATACTGTCGTAAAAGGAATTATCGATCTTGTCTATTATTAAAGCAATGCTTTTCTTCCTGCTCATATACCCTAAATACCCTAAATACCCAAAAAACCAAAAAAAGTTAAAAACCTTCTCTTTTTTTATACAGAGATAAACGCCCTGTAGGCTTTTGTCGCCTCATAGATGTCGGATTTGCTTGTCACCTCCCATGGAGCATGCATCGAAAGAACCGCAACTCCGCAGTCTACAACCTCCATTCCGTATAACGACATTATATAAGCGATCGTCCCACCGCCTCCGGCGTCCACCTTTCCGAGCTCACAGGTCTGATATGCCACATTCCGGCTTTCAAGAATGCTTCTTATCTCCGCAAAAAACTCCGCATTACAGTCATTTGACCCGCTCTTTCCCCTGGATCCGGTATATTTGTTGAATACAACTCCTCTTCCGAAAAATGCGGAATTAGCCTTATCGAACACCGATGAATACAAAGGATCAAAGGCCGCCGACACATCACTTGAAAGCATCTTTGAATGTGCCAGACATCTCCTGAGCGAAAGCTCGCTGTATACTCCCGCCTGGTTCATGATCTCCGCAAGTGCATTTTCGAAGAATTTTGATCTCATTCCCGTTGCGCCGACGCTTCCGATCTCCTCCTTATCAACCAAGAGACAAACTGCAGTTCTTAAAACCTCAGTTACCGAGAAGAATGCGGCCAGAGAAGTGTAGGCACACACCCTGTCATCCTGTCCGTAGGCCAGTACCATGGATTCGTCAAACCCAAGGCTTCTTGCCTTTCCCGCCGGAACCACCTCCAGCTCTGCAGACATGAAATCCTGTTCCTCAATATCATACTTGTTCTTTAAGAGCTTTAACACCGCTGCTTTTACGGCCTGCTTTTCCTTGGTCTTTATCGGAATGCTGCCTGCAAGAAGATCCAGATTTTCTCCGTCTATACCCTTGGAAAATTTCTTTTCCATCTGTTCCGAGGCAAGGTGCGGCAGAAGATCAGTGATGGTAAATACCGGATCCCCCTCTTTCTCCCCGATATTTATATCCACCTGCGTACCGTCTGTCTTTATTATGACGCCGTGGATTGCAAGAGGAAGAGTAACCCACTGGTACTTCTTTATTCCACCGTAATAATGTGTATTAAGATATACCATTCCGCCGTCCTCGATAAGCGGCTTCTGCTTGATATCAAGCCTCGGACTGTCTATATGTGCTCCGAGTATCTGAAGTCCGTTCTCTAATGGTTCGTTTCCGATATTGAAAAGAACTATTGATTTTCCCATGTAGGAGGCATATACCTTGTCTCCCGGTCTTATGCGGGTATCCTTTTTGATGATCTCATCAAGATCCCTGTAACCTGCTTTTTTTGCCATGGATTCGGCAAGCTTGACACATTCTCTTTCGGTCTTTCCCCTGTCGAGGAAATCCATATAACCGTCACAAAGAGTATTTAACTCCTCCCTGTCCGATTTGCTGTATTCCAGCCACGCATTATCCTTGCTGTCTACGATCATTTCCGCCCTCCCTTTGTTAAAAATAGTCTTCAGTCTATCCATCTATATCCATCACCGTGTAAGGATCGATGAACGCATCCTCATATGCTATCTGATATGTCAACACCTGGTTATCTCCCTCTATCTCGAAAAGGGAATCTCCGCGCCTTACAACCTTGCCTTCCTCCACACAGGGCTGGCTTTCTTCATAGTAGGTTGTAACATATCCGTTTTCATGGTCAACCCTGACTGCATATCCATGCTCCACGCTCTCGCCGGAATAGACCACTTTTCCGTCAGCGGTGGCCACAACCTTTGATCCTGCTCCTGTGGTAAAGGTTATAAACTGGTCATCCGGGGAATAAGGTGAAGGTACAGAAACAGTTCCGGCCACGGGAATTGTGGTGGGAACATAGTTAAGATCCATTTCCTCAGTCTGCTGCTCTATCTCTTCCGCAACACTTTTGGATTCCAGCAGCGCGCTTGCTGAACGGAGTTCATTTTCAATGCTTTCCTTTTCAGCCTGCAGTACGATCATATCCTCGGAGATTGCTGCAAGCTGCTGTCTTAAGGCTTCATTTTCCGTCCTTAAGGCCTCCTCCCTGTCCGTAGCATGCATCATATACACCGCTCCGCCGGCTATGAGGAGTACAACCCCTATTACGACTATTACAATAAAATCTATGGATGTTCTGAACGATTTCACATTTCCGCCCTGTTCCGGCACCATAAGAACACTGACACGGGCGGGTGCCTTCTTTTCTCTTTCTCTTATTTCGGTTTCTTCCATCTATCTGTAAACACCTTTTAGTGATAATGATCTGACCTTATTCCCGTGATCAGGCAATCCTCCTTGGAGAAATTCTGATTTTCCGTACAGGAAGTCATACAGACTGATTATACTGTATAGAAAAAAAAATAGCAATGGGGGCTGTTTTGTACCGATATTAAAACATTTACTTTCAATTTCACCTGTGATATTATAGATATGTTGTGTTCAGTGGAGAACTTTATACCTGGCATCAACGGAAAATAGGAGTTAGAAATTGGAGGTAGAACATCAATGAAAGGAAAGGTAAAGTGGTTCAACAACCAGAAGGGCTACGGGTTTATTTCTGACGAGACGGGCAAAGATGTATTTGTCCACTACTCAGGACTCAATATGGAGGGCTTCAAATCATTGGATGAAGGCCAGGAAGTTGAATTCGATGTAGTCGAAGGTCCAAAGGGACCTCAGGCCACAAATGTAACAAAGCTTTAATCAAGGATTAATCAAATAGATCAAAGATAAAAGCTAAGAGCTCCCCGTTGCAGGGAGCTCTTTTTTTACATCACTTTATCTCTGTCTGTGAAGCATCATAAAAATCAACATGCACCTTGTTGAAGGCACCCACCACCTGAGGATCAAACTGAACCCGGGCGGCCTGATTGATTATCGAATAAGCCTGTTCATGCGGCATCGCATTCTTATAGGTTCTTTTGGAAACAAGAGCATCATACACATCGCAGACTGCGATTATCCTTGCAAGCTGAGGTATGTTTTCTCCCGCAAGCCCGTCGGGATATCCCTTGCCGCACCACTGCTCGTGATGACTCCTGGCCATCTGGTAGGAATAGGACACAAGGGGGCTGTTCGGCAGAAGATAAGCATATTTTTCAATGGAATCTGCCGCAAAGATCGTATGCTTTTTCATAATCTCGAATTCCTCGGGGCTGTATTTTCCGACCTTTTCAAGAATGATGTCCGGAACACCGATCTTCCCCATATCAAACAGCTGGGCACACATAAGGATCATTTCCACATCCTTGACGGGATATCTTGCCGTACCGTCCTTCATCATCTGGCGAAGCAGGA
>JAEEGL016363343.1_pt1 | contig 10893 bp, 7 predicted proteins | sample 9134231 | NCBI WGS metagenome assembly JAEEGL01 (sample SAMN16246548, study PRJNA631951) | gut metagenome | biome: gut microbiome; feature: rumen; material: fiber-attached | host: Bos | place: Iran: Karaj | collected 2018-10
GCTAACATGGACCCGAACCACCGTTCGTGCATTGCATTCTTCAAGATATGTAGCGGTAAGTTTGTGCGCAACACCTATTATAAACACGTGCGCAAGGACCAACAAATGCGATTTGCTGCTCCTACATGCTTCATGGCTCAAAAGAAAGAGACTGTGGACGAGGCTTATGCAGGAGATATTGTAGGCTTACCGGATACCGGAAACTTCAAGATCGGCGATACGCTGACCAGTGGTGAACAGTTGCATTTCAAGGGCCTGCCGTCATTCTCACCGGAGATGTTCAAATACATTGAGAATGCCGACCCGATGAAGCAAAAGCAATTGGAGAAAGGTATTGCGCAACTGATGGACGAAGGTGTGGCACAACTGTTTGTCAGCCAACTGAACGGCCGTAAGATAATCGGTACCGTTGGCCAACTGCAGTTTGAGGTCATCCAATATCGTTTGGAGCACGAGTACCAGGCTAAATGCCGTTGGGAACCGCTTCAGATGTACAAAGCATGCTGGATTGAGAGCGATGATGCTGCCGAACTGGATACCTTCAAGAAACGCAAGGCGCAGTATATGGCTTTCGACAAAGACGGCCGCGATGTGTTTATGGCCGACAGCGCATACGTGCTCAGCATGGCGCAAAACGACTACAAGAACATTAAATTCCACTTCACAAGTGAATTCTGATTTATCAGAAATCGTTCAAACTATGCGAGATAAGAATTTTAAATTGTCATTTAACTAATATTTTGGTAATTATATGAAAAACAGAACTCTTCAATTTCGCCTCATTGTAATGAACTTTCTGGAGTTCGCCGTATGGGGCGCGTATCTGACCTCAATGGGGCGCTATTTGGGTGCACACGGTTTTGGAAGCAATATCGGTTGGTTCTACTCTATCCAGGGTATCGTCAGTCTGTTCATGCCAGCGTTGATGGGTATTGTAGCTGACCGTTGGCTGCCGGCACAGAAAGCTTTGAGCCTCTGTCATGCGTTGGCAGGACTCTTCATGGGCGCAGCGGGTATATATGCCTTCTTAATGGGCGATCAAGTTGCTTTCGCTCCGCTGTTTTCACTCTACACCATCTCTGTAGCATTCTTCATGCCGACAATTGCGTTGACCAACTCGGTTGCCTTCAACGCACTCGTCAAAGCCGGTATGGATACTGTTAAGGATTTTCCGCCTATCCGCGTGTTTGGAACCATCGGTTTCATCGTAACAATGTGGATTGTGGATCTGGTAGGCGCTATGGATACACCGGCTCAGTTTGTTATTAGTGGTGCTCTAAGTATCGTGCTGGCCATCTATTCGCTCACGTTGCCTAACTGCGACATCAAGAAGGTGGAAGGCAAAGTGGACTTGGTGGAAGCGCTTGGACTCAAGGCTTTTGCCTTGTTCAAACAGAAGAAAATGGCTTTATTCTTTATCTTCTGTATGTGCCTCGGTGTCAGTCTTCAGATTACCAACGGCTTTGCTAATCCGTTCCTGGCCAGCTTCGGTGCTAACCCAGATTTCGCAGACACCTTTGCTGTGCAACATTCAGGTATTCTGATTTCAATCTCGCAGATCTGCGAAGCACTTTGTATATTGGCTATTCCATTCTTTCTCAAGAAGTTCGGTATCAAGAATGTGATGCTGATGGCTATGTTCGCCTGGGTATTCCGTTTCGCCTTCTTTGGTGCGGGCAATCCTGCTATGCCGGGCGTTCTGTTGTTCGTACTGAGTTGCATTGTCTATGGCTTTGCATTCGACTTCTTCAATATATCCGGTGCGCTCTATGTGGATCAGGAGACCGACCCGTCTATGCGCTCCAGCGCACAAGGTCTGTTCATGGTGATGACCAACGGCGTAGGCGCTACTATCGGTACACTCTCTGCACAAGCAGTTGTGAATAAATTCGTTTATAATCTGCCGGAGACTGCCGACTATATGCAGATTTGGGATGGATGGAAGATGTCGTGGTACTCGTTCGCAGGCTATGCGCTGGTAGTGGCTATCCTCTTCTGGATCTTCTTCCCGAAAACTCCGGTGAACAAAGACCTTGAAGTGAAACACTAAATACGAAAAAGGCAAAATGACCAAATGGCCAAATAAATGGTACATTTGTAAATGGTAAATGGTAAATGAACCAATGGTAAATGTATAAGAAGGAACTGGCATATTATTTCTCTACACCTATTGCGTATATCGTAATAGGTCTATATCTGTTGGCTATCAGCCTCTTCCTATGGGTTATCCCGGGTCAGTGGAATATTATTGACTCGGGATACGCCCAGGTGGACGGACTATTCCAACTGAGTCCGTGGTTGCTGATGCTGCTTTGTCCTGCGCTGACAATGCGTCTCTTTTCCGAAGAACGCCAATCGGGTATGTGGGATTTGCTACGCACCAAGCCTATACCGCTGAGTCACACAGTGTTAGGCAAGTATTTTGCGGCATGGACGCTTGTGTTGATCGGACTGCTACCATGTTTTGTCCATTATTTTGTTGTTGCATACATGGCAGAACCGATGGGCAATCTGGATAGCGGTGCTTTCATGGGCTCGTTCATCGGACTGATACTGCTGAGCGGCACATTTATGGCTATCGGCCTGTTCTGCGCCACATTCAGTCGCAGTCAGATTGTATGTTATATAGCCGGTGCTCTGGCTTGCTTTGTTCTCTACTGGACTGTACTGCAAGACCACTACTCCAGCCTCTCGCGCGGCGTATTGGACTTGCGTGATGTTCTCTTCTTCGCCTCTATAGCTATTGTAGCTATCGTTTGCACTATATTACTGATCGACAAGATTACACGAAAATGACCCGCATCGGTGTACTGAGCGACACACACGGTCTGTTAGACCAGCGCGTTTTTGAGCATTTCAAAGACGTAGATGAAATATGGCACGCCGGAGATATCGGTTCAGACGATGTGCTGCGCCGTTTGCGTGAGTTCAAGCCCACCCGTGCCGTCTATGGCAATATGGATAGCGGCGATGTGCGCTATTCGCTCAGCGAGTTCTATCGTTTCCGCGTAGAAGATGTCAATGTGCTGATGACGCACATAGGCGGCTATCCCGGCCACTATAATCCGTGGTTGCTTCCGATGTTTCGAAAGGCATTGGAGCAAGCTGACGATCCCAATCAACGAATCGACCTGTTTGTATGTGGTCACAGCCATATACTGAAAGTGCAGTTTGATTCTACATATCGCTTCCTAACTATCAACCCGGGAGCTGCAGGCAAACAAGGATGGCAACCTTGCCAAACTCTCATTCGATTTACTATAGATGGTCCTAAACTTGACAATTTAGAAGTCATAGAGTTGGAAAGGCGCTAAAAAATGTCTATTTTTGATATATGTTCTAAAAAAAATGCATTTTTCTTCAAAAACATGTTAAAGAACATATAGAAATATTTGGCAGATATCAAAAAAAGCAGTACTTTTGCAGCGGATTTAAGAATTGACAACTCTAGTTAGCAAAATTAAATCCACTTTGATAAGCCAATCTTTTTTGTACCTTAAAATAAACAGACTAATACCTAAGAAACACAGTCGTCGTGATGACGACTGTCTTCATTTTTTAGAGGGCAGGAAAAAACACATAATAAAACCCGCATCTTTTGATGTGGGTTTTATTTCGTTATATTTCAAAACGATTTCGATATGTTTCGAATCCGTTTTATTGCATATGCCTTTTTGGTTACTTATTCGACATTTTTATGCCGTCACGCTCAAGCAGAGCATCGATAGTAGGCTCGCCTCCACGGAAACGGCGATAGAGAACCATCGGCTCTTCGGTACCACCCTTCTCCAGGATGTTCTCGCGGAACAAGTCTGCCTCTTTCTTGTCGAAGATAGAACCGCGTTCAGCCTGTGCTTTCTTGAATTGTGCAAAGGCATCAGCGTCCAACAACTCCGACCACTTGTAGCTATAGTAGCCTGCTGCGTAGCCGCCCGAGAAGATATGAGTGAATGCGGTAGCCATTTGTGTGCCGGAAATATTAGGCATGACGCGTACTTGCTCCATGGCATTGTTGCAGAACTCCAACACAGCGTCCTTGGTTGTTTTGCCCTTAGGAACAACGAACGGTTCGGTTAGTGTATGCCATGCCATATCGAGATAGCCGAACGAGAGTTGACGTACACAGCCGTAAGCAGCGTGATAATTGTTGGCTGCCTTAATCTTTTCAATCAGGTCTTCCGGCATCGGTTCGCCAGTCTCGTAGTGTTTAGCAAACGTATCGAGAAACTCTTTCTCGCCTAGGAAGTTCTCATTGAACTGGCTCGGCAGTTCGACGAAGTCGCGTGGTACAGCAGTACCGGATTGTGACGAATAGTGGCAACGAGTCAGCATACCGTGCAATCCGTGACCGAACTCGTGAAGGAAGGTCTCTACTTCATCATAAGTCAGCAATGCCGGCTTGGTCTCTGTTGCACGGGTGAAATTCATCACATTGACAATATGCGGACGATGATCCTTGCGACCAACTTTGTATTGCGGTTGGAAATCATTCATCCATGCGCCGCCACGCTTACCGTCACGCGGATGGAAGTCGCTGTAGTAAACAGCCAGGAATTTGCCGTACTTGTCATAAACCTCGTATGCCGATACCTCCGGGTTGTAAACCTGAATATCCTTGTTCTCAACGAATTTAACGCCGTAGAGACGCTTAGCCAGGCCGAATACGCCTTGCTTAACCGATTCCAACTCAAAGTATGGACGGAGTACATCATCAGAGATGCTATACTTGGCGTCTTGTAGTTTCTTGCTATAGTAGCTCCAGTCCCACGGTTGCAGTTCGCCGACCAGACCTTGCTCGTTAGCATAAGCCTGCAGTTCTTCCACTTCTGCCTTAGCAGCCGGCATGTAGGCATCGCGCAATTGGTCGAGGAATGACATTACGGTCTCTTGCTTCTCGGCGCAAGTCTTGTGCAGCGATTTCTCTGCATAAGTCTTCTTGCCGAACAATTGAGCCAACTCAAGACGGGTATTGGCAATGTCGATGATATTCTGGGTATTGTCAAACTCACCACCGATACAGCGTGTATTGTATGCTATATATACTTCCTGACGAAGTGCACGGTTGTCGCAGTCCTTCATCAAAGGAATATAGGTTGTCGGCTTGAGGTCAATCAGCCAGCCTTTCTGGCCTTTCTTCTCAGCATTAGCCTTGAGCATACCTTTGGTGTCGTCGTTCAGACCAGCCAGCTGCTTCTCATCGGTGATGAGTTTGGTCCAGGCATTGGTAGCCTTCAGTACGTTTTGACCGTAGGTGAGCGTAAGCATAGACAGACGTGCGGAGAGTTCGCGATATTTCTCCTTGCCGGCCTCGTCGAGATTAGCACCGTTGTCAGCAAATGACTCGTATGTATCCTCAAGCAGTTTGCGCTGATCGGGCTTGAGATTCAGGCTCTCACGCTTGTCATAAACGGCTTTGATACGTTGGAAGAGGCTGTCGTTGAGGATGATAGATGTGCTATACTCCGACATTAGCGGGCTCAGTTCTACCTCTATAGCCTGCAACGAATCGTTGGTCTCCGAGTGGGTAAGATTGTAGAAGCAACCTGCAACCATAGACAATGTATGTCCGGCGTTCTCCAGTGCCTCGATAGTATTCTCAAAGGTAGGTTCCTCCGGATTATTGATGATTGCATTGATATCCTCGCGTCCCTGGCGGAATCCTTCCTCAAACGCAGGCATATAATCGGATGCATGAATCTCATTGAACGGATAGGTGCCGTGTGGCGTTTTCCAGTTCGCGTAGTTCAACAGAGGATTAGCGTTCTCCTCTACTGCGGCTTTCTTGTTGCAAGCCGTGATGGCAATAGCACTTAATGCCATAATACACAGTGTTTTTAGTTTCATAATAAACGTTATTTAATATTACCTTTTACCCCTTAGCAAGTTAATACAGCCGCTCATCTGATAAACACCGATGAGGGATTCGTCTGCTTTCATTTTCTTCTTCTTAAACGAAGCCTTGCCTATATACTTGGCATTCTTGACTGCATCGGTACCCAGAGCACGGATGACATAGTAGTATGCTCCTTCGGAAGCCGGACGTCCGTTGATGGTACCATCCCACCCTTTGGCCGGATCGGTCCATTCATAGACTAGTTTTCCCCAGCGGTTATATACCCAGCAGTGGAACTCGCGCAACGAACGGTATGCTACACGGAATTCTTCATTCTTTTGACCAGGATCATTATCCGGAGTAAATACATTAGGAACAGCCAGATACGACTCGCTAATGCTAACCGTTACTTCCATCGAATCGCTTGTACAATACTCGTTCTTCACTTTGCACACAACGCGATAACCACCCGGCTGGGAGAAAGTATAACGTATGTCTTGATCGCGACGAGTGGCTATGAGATCTCCGGTACGGTAGATACTCCATGAAAAGAACTTGGCCGCGGGTGTCGGGTTGCTATAGAAAGCCACCTCGAGCGGACCACTATATTCCGAACCGGTTATCAGATCCTGGCTAGTAGGTCTATTGCGTTCGTTGGATCTCTCGCCATCCTGGCCGCGTGTCGTAACAAGTGAGGTCAGTTGTATTTTCACCGCATGAACCGAATCCTCGATCAACTCTGTCTGAATGCAGGCCGAGTCGAGTCCGAGTGCCATGCGTATATCGGTGTCATAGCACAATGTGATGGGCGTAGCAGCATAGAGCGGAGGCAACGTGTAATAAACGCCGTTGCGTAGGGTTTCAGCCATCAAAGCTGCAGAATCCACCCACTCTTCGGAATTCCACGCCAGATCATTATAGTTAATGGTGCATGCGCGCGCATAGCGACCTGTTGTTCCGTCAGGACGGGTATAGGTGAAAGGTTGGGCATCACCTACTACAGACAGCGTTGTCATGTCGCAGTCGGGAGTGATAATCAACGAATCCAGACTTGCATCGCTATAGAGGAACACATAGAACGGCGCACATGTCATACCGCCTCTGACGATATAGTAACCGCCTTCGTCCGGGTATATTTCTTCTGCGTCAGACTGAAACAGCGTTCCATCTGTGCGATACCAGTTGACAACGGTATCGGCCTTCATGTGAATCTCGTCCTTGAAGAAGAACAAGGTATCGTTGCCGTTCTCCACCTGTTTGGCAGTACCGACACACTCCACGTTCATCGGCAGAGCCGCATGAACGCAGAGTGCGAAAAACGAAAATACTATAGTTGCTAATTGTTTCTTCATTCGATATATCGACATACCGATATGTCGGTATTCTAAATCATTTATTTACCTGGAACTTAGTTACACCGTTCTGGAAGAAGTCCACAATCTGCTTGGCAGCGGCGATGCCGGCATTGATGTTAGCCTCGGCTGTTTGTGCACCCATCTTCTTCGGAGTAGCGAAATAGCGTCCCTCAAACAGCGTCTTGAACTTGCTGTCCGAAGCGGGCATGATATCAGTCATGTACTTGAGATCCGAACGTTCCTGCATCAGCGCAATCAGTTCATCCTCATTGATAACCTCTTTGCGCGCGGTGTTAACCAATATACCGCCCTTAGGCATCAGACCTACGAGCGCTCGATTAATGCTGTTTTTGGTCTCGTCGGTAGCCGGTATATGCAGGCTGACGATATCGCAAGTCTTGTACAACTCTTCTGCGGAATGAACAGGCGTTACGTTAGCAGCCTTCATGGCCTCATCCGGGCAATATGCATCGTAAGCATACACGTCCATACCGAATCCCTGAGCAATGCGAGCGACATTACGTCCCACATTACCGAAGGCATGGATACCGAGTTTCTTGCCCTTCAATTCTGTACCGCTGGTGCCGTTATAAAGGTTGCGAACGGCATACACCATGAGTCCGAGAGCCAATTCGGCAACGGCATTGCTGTTTTGGCCCGGAGTATTCATAGCTACCACGTTGTGGGCAGTAGCAGCCTCAAGGTCAATATTGTCATAGCCTGCGCCGGCGCGTACAACAATCTTGAGTTGCTTGGCAGCATCCAGCACAGCAGCATCCACAATATCGGAACGGATAATGAGTGCATTTGCGTCTGCTACTGCGTCAAGCAGTTGTTGCTTGTCGGTATATTTCTCGAGCAGCGCCAGTTCGTATCCTGCGCCCTCTATCACCTCGCGAATGCCGTCTACGGCTACTTTCGCAAAGGGTTTCTCTGTTGCAACTAAAACCTTCATGGTCTCTAATAATGTAGTTAGTTGAATTGTTTTTCCTGTTGAGGTTGTCCGCCGATGTCTATCAGTCGGCAGTATAAAGGAGAATCCCATGCTTAATGCAGTTTCTCATACTCGTGGATACAATCTACGAGGGCTTGAACGCCATCTATATCCATTGCGTTGTAGCAGCTTGCACGGAAACCGCCTACGAGACGATGGCCCTTGATGCCGACCATGCCGCGCTCGGTAGCAAACTTGAAGAAGTCATCCTGCAGGTCTGCGTACTCCGGTTTGAATACAAAGCATATATTCATGCGGCTGCGATCCTCTTTGTTGGCGATAGTCGGCATGAACAGTTTGGACTCGTCGAGGCACTTGTAGAGCAATTCAGCCTTAGCCTTGTTGCGCGCCTCAATCCACTTCAAACCGCCGTTAGCCTTGAGCCAACGCAGCGTCAGCAGAGCGGTATAGATAGGCAGTACAGGAGGAGTATTGAACATCGAACCACCCTCGATATGCGTCTGATAGTTAAGCATAGTCGGGATATAACGGCTCACCTTGCCCAAACATGACTCTTTGACGATAACGAAGGTAACACCCGCGGGCGCAAGGTTCTTCTGCGCGCCACCGTAGATGATATCGTACTGGCTGACATCAATAGGACGGCTCAATATATCGGAAGACATATCTGCGATTAGAGACACTTTGCCTTTCTTCTTGTAGATTTCCTGCAGTTTAGCGTCGCTGATCTCAGTACCGAAGATGGTATTATTGGTCGTGATATGGAAATAGTCAGCATCTTGCGGGATCTCGTAGTCCGTAGGGATAGAGTCTGTGCTGGCAGCCACCTCTACAGCCTCGCCGAAGCCTTTAGCCTCTTTGAGCGCCTTCTTAGCCCACACGCCGGTGTTCAGGTATGCTGCTTTCTTCTCCAGCATGTTGAACGGGACCATGCAGAACTGCAGGCTGGCACCGCCGCCAAGGAAGAGCACACGATAGCCTTCAGGCACACCAAGCAACTCCTTGAAGAGCGCTTCGGCCTCATCTACTACGGGTTGAAAATACTTAGCACGGTGGCTGATCTCAAGAACCGAAAGGCCTTCGCCCTGGAAATCGAGAACGGCTTCAGCCGTCTGTTTGATCACTTCTTGCGGCAGGATACTCGGTCCCGCATTGAAATTGTACTTTTTCATGTCATTACCAATTATACGTTATTTTTTTGCTTTTAGCCATTAGTTACACTTGAGCGTCCATGCGCGGTTATTCCACGTGGTCGGATGGATCTGCGGCAGTGTAGCTGCTGCGCCGGACTGTTTGCCGGCCATATAGAGTGCCATAGCCACAGCGGCCATATCGTCAGCATTGGCCGATGCAGGCTGAGCGGCTGCAGGAGCAGCAGGAACGGCAACGGGTTCCAGATACTGACGCAGGTTTTCCGGCACTTCCTTGCCGGCCTTGCGCATGCGTTCTGCGAGGTCTTTGTTGAATTGCTCTTTGGCCTGACCGGACTTGAACTCGCGGTACTGCTTCTCGTGCATAGCAAACTCGAACATCTCTTCGTCGTCCTGACCGCGATCCCAACCGAGTTCTTCCATCTCCTTGATATACTTAGGCAGCACATCCGGATAGAGTGCTTGTGGATCGTCGGTATAGAACTCGAAGCCTTTCTCTTTGGCCAATTCGATAATCTCCGGAGCCAGCGTGCCCGGCAGTTTACCGGATTTACCGAGGATCATACCCCACATAGCCGGGTCCATACGTGTGAAATCTTTTTCACCCATCGAGCGGCTGAAGAGGTTCATCAGGGCTGCGTTCTTCACGTATTGCGAGAACGGCGTTACGAGGCATGGTGTACCGAGCATCGGCCATATACGTTGTACTTCGTCAAACAACTGAACGAGCAGTTCGTCCTCCGACAACTCGTGCTCACCTTTCTTCTTGAGGTTGGCGTTGATAGCGGCGTGCATACCCTTCAGGTCAGCCATCAGCGAACCCATCATACCGCCCGGCAGACCGCAGCCTACGAGCAACGAGGTCATGAGCGCATTTTTCGGGTCAATCCAGTATCCGAGGAAATCGTCGATGAACTCCTGGGTCAGATTGCGTGCCTGCATGTACGCCTTCATATTGATATCCTTAACGAGGAATCCGGCCTCCTTCAGCATAGCCTGGATGGTGATTACATCAGGATGCACCTTACCCCAGCTGAGCGGCTCCATAGCCACATCGAGCACATCGCAGCCGGCCTTAGCAACCTCAAGCATCGAAGCAACCGAGAAGCCGGGGCCTGTGTGACCGTGATACTGGATGATGATATCCGGGTGTTTCTCCTTGATGGCAGCAACGATAACGCCCAACATATGCGGACGACCGATACCGGCCATATCCTTCAGACAGATCTCTTGCGCACCGCCTTCGATCAGTTGTTCAGCAAGATTGACGTAATAATCAACGGTATGCACCTGCGAATAGGTGATACACATGGTAGCTTGTGCTGTCATACCGGCAGCCTTGGCCCACTTGATAGAAGGAATGATATTACGCGGGTCGTTCAGACCGCAGAAAATACGGGTAATGTCCGTGCCCTGCGCATGCTTCACTTTGTACATCAATTGGCGCACATCAGCAGGAACTGGGTTCATACGCAGCGCATTCAGACCACGGTCCAACATATGTGTCTTGATACCTACTTCGTTGAACGGTTTGGTGAAAGTACGCACAGCCAGGTTCGGGTTCTCGCCATACAGCAAGTTTACTTGTTCGCTAGCACC
>JAEEGL016841896.1_pt1 | contig 10893 bp, 10 predicted proteins | sample 9134231 | NCBI WGS metagenome assembly JAEEGL01 (sample SAMN16246548, study PRJNA631951) | gut metagenome | biome: gut microbiome; feature: rumen; material: fiber-attached | host: Bos | place: Iran: Karaj | collected 2018-10
AAAATTCAGGCAATAAGGCACCTGGTACTTGCAGAATGCGGCTTGCACTAACTTTGCGACGGAAAAAGTAAGTGTGACTCGCTTCGCCCGAAAAAGGCAGATATGAAGGATGGTCGGATAAGAACTATCGCACAGGGTTCACCAGTAAAGGATGCTATCCACGAGGTTTCTGCAAGCAGTTCAGCTTCACGTAGCAAGCCGTTCAGCAAAGAAGATGTGAAAGAGAGCGTCCCATCAGGAATGAATGTCGAGGCAGCAAGGATGATATCGAAGTCCAACATACGCATCAAAAGGAGCAATGACGTGAGAGCTACAGCTGAAGATGGAAGGACAGCAGAAGACGGCACTGGCTGCGGTGCTTGTCAACAAGTCGAGACGGTCAAGAAGAAGGAATTCCGAGGGAGAAAGCCAAGAACGAAAAAAGTGACTGACAAAGACAACTACAGGCACTACTACATACTTAATTCACGAATATTATATGGTTTTCACTCCATCTTTTACAAAAAAAACATAATTTTATTTTTAAGAAATATGTTTTTCGAAATGTTTTATTAACTTTGCGTTCAAATTAAAACTATTAAAGAAATGGAAGATTTAAATCAGATCAAACTTGTACTCGTTAAAAAGAAAAGAACGGGGAAATGGCTTGCAGAACAGTTAGGTAAAAGCAGTTGTACTGTCAGCAAATGGTGTTCTAATTCTGCTCAACCAGACCTTCAGACTTTAGCGAAGATTGCAGAACTATTAGAGGTTGACAAACGCGATCTTCTGACAGGAAAAGAATAAAAGGATTCTTAATATTATTATTTGAAGATGAAAGAGAACATCTTTACATATGACGGCCCCCGTGGTGAACTTGTAGAAACTTTCTACGCCCTCCTCATTACAGGTGAGACTATTTCATATGAAAAAATATTGTCCGAATATGATGGAGGCGTACTTTCCACACCAAAAGTTACAGGTCATGATTTATATAAAACCCTGAAACATGTAGTTCCTGAAGTAGTGGATGAATTCAGGAAATATGGTTATTCTGTCCTGACAATTCCAAATGGGCGTACTACCAGTTATCAGTATATTGGGTCAGACAAGGATCCTTTAAAAAATATACGTTTTAAGGCCTTGTTGAAAGAAAGGTACGATATACTTTCTGATTGTATCGCGCACAGAAGGGCGGTAAAAGTTGCATATTGGCCATTCAATAGAAAAAAAATGGAAATAACATTCCATCCTCATTTATTATACGACTTCAACGGTCGATCATTTGCTTTTGGCGTGTCTGAAATGGAAGGGAAAGAACCGTTTCGAAGATTTGCCATAGCTTTAGACCGAATAGATGGGGATATTCGTGGTTCAAGTGCCATATATATGGCAGCAGAACAAGATGAATACAATTACCTTGCGTATCTTGTTGGAGTAAGGTTGGAAGAAGGTGTGGAACTTACAACTATTCGGTTGCGTGCTCATGATCAATATACTTTTGGTCGTATAAATACAAAACCCCTCCATGATTCTCAGAAGGTAATCGAATATCCAAACTGGAAAGAAGGTAGAGAGTATGGTGACATAGTTATTGAAGTTTACCCCAATGTTGAACTTGTTGGTCAAATTCTAAGTTATGGTAGACAGTTAGAGGTTCTCTCTCCTGATTCATTCCGTAACCGTGTAAAAGAGGAATTGTCGGAATCTGTAAAAATGTACAATGGTTCTGGGATTCATGAACCAATTAAAACATAATAAATAAGATAATATAATGAATTAATTAATACCTTTGCACCCTGATGGTGATTATAATGGGAATATATTTGAAATAGAGTTACTTGAATATGGATTTATTTAATACGAATTCAAAAAAGAAAGCTCTGGAGGAGTTGGAAGGGGCTCAGAAACAATATGAGTTAACGGGCAGACGTGCAAGCGATGCCGTTCAGTCTCTTTATAAAAAAAGAAAAGAGGCTGTTATTGCTATTGAATCTGCTGAAAAAATATTGAAGAAGCAGCCTGATTTTGGTACCGAGAACATTAAGAAGGTTGCTGATGCAAGAGCGTCTATACGTTTATTTACGGAAGCACTATTAAACGAAAAGAGTTCGCTTAATATCAATGAGTCCACTGGGAAATATGCAAGTGCTGCTATGGCAGGTACAGCTGCAGGAGCTGCTGTGGCAACTCTTGGTCCAACCGCAGCTATGGCCTTCGCAACAACTTTTGGTTCTGCTGCGACAGGGACAGCAATCTCCACCTTATCTGGTGCAGCTGCCACAAATGCAGCTCTCGCATGGTTAGGTGGTGGAGCACTTGCTGTTGGTGGCGGTGGTATGGCTGCTGGTTCTACTATCTTGGCAATGGCTGGTCCTATCGGATTAGCTATAGGAACTGTTTCTGTTGGATTTGCAGGGTTTAAGGCAGCAAAGAAGAATAGTGAAATTGCCAAGAATGCAAATGACATGACGAAGCAAATTAAACAAAAGATTGAGAAGCTTAATACGTCTATCACTCAAATCTGCAATTTGGGAACTATTATATCAGAAGATACTAAAACTTTGCGTCATCTAATAGAAGAGCCTTCAAACGATAATGGTACTACATACAATTATACTGAGATTGTAGCTATTATTATAGGTTTGTGTCACAATATAAACATAAAATTCACAATATGACGGAACAGACTGACTCTTGGAAATTTATTTTTGACTTCTACAAATACGATACTTCTATAGCTGGATTAGTTAATCAAGCATTAGGCATAAAGTCTTCCGTAAAAGTAAGAAGCGATAACTCAGATGTTTTGTTTGAGGATCTTATGTCATTACTCCCTAATGACATACAGGATAAATCATATACTAATTTTTTAGCATATGTAACACCCAAATATTGCCAGAAAGAGATTAACGAAAACATAGTTTATGAAGTTAACGATGAAGAAGATATAAATTCAAGAGAGAGAGAGAGAACTGCAGAACTTGAAAATGTTTTTTTAAATCATGTATGGATTAATATCTTAGCAAATTCATCAGCGAACAGCTATTTTTCTAAAGATTTTAGACAAAGTTCTATTCCTGTCGAATATATTCCTTATCTAGTTTTATCCTCCGTGGGTATCACAAAAGATTGGTTTCTATATGGAGGTGATTCTGCATTTTCTTTTGTTGATAAAAAAAAGGATCTGGCCACCTTATATACTAAACTAAAAAAAGGATATAAATCCTGGCAGAATCCATTTCATTTCTATTCTAACCGTACTAATATTGCATCCAAGTTGTTTCGTACTAGGCAATTGTCACCAGAACAATTGTTCCCCCTAATGACACTTTTGATTGTCTTGAAACGGGAATGGGAATATTCAAAAAGCCAAGAAAATGGTATCAGTCCCTATATCAGTCTAAAATTCGACTCGTTAAACAAATTATATCCTAGAAGTATTACGAGCTTAGCTATAATTTATGGACTATATAATAAATATGAGCATGCTGACAAAACAATAATTCAGCAGTTTGACAAAGACATACCCACTATTGAGATTCATCCATTAATAGCAAAACACATCATTAATTACCAAGGATTCAGAATTCTGTTTGACACAGACAACATTCAATCGACAGATGAAATTACCGTTGACAGGAAGAACAAATACATCTACACCGAGGATAAGATAGAAGATGGCTTTTGTGGCAAAAGGCTTCTTGTGGATTACATGTTTCCACAAACTAAGGTAAGAGAAAATGACGTGTATGTACCATCATCTTCCTTAACTGACAGAATTTATTTGTCTTTATTCAATGGCAATAGTTATAAAGATTCATGGCGAGATCCTTATAATGATGAATTGTTTGATGCTATTCAGATTGAGCCTAACAAAAATTATTCCGGAGAGTACGAAGATAATCGTGTAATTGATTATCGTGACAACTTAAAATCATCAGGGATCTTTCTTGTTGTTGAATCTTGCGAAGATGATACCATCAACAATTGTATTATAAAAGCTTTCTCTGATTTTAGACATGATCTAAAAGATCTCATGTCTGCGGTAACTATTAAACACCTGCAAGAAAGACTAATACCAGTCATCAAATATGTAAGTATAATCCAAGAAACTATTAACAAAACAAACGACTTTTTGAGTAGCCCATTTAACGATTTACTTCTCAATGAGACAAGAGATGCCGTCAAAGAACTCGATAACAACCAAGAGCTAAGGAATTACGTCCAAAATGAGGCTTTTGAAAAGTCCATTTATGAGATTCGCGAGGCAATTGAGACTTTTAACGATGAAAAAAATACAGAGACATTAACTACTGTTTCAGAGCATCTAAGGATTTTGGAAAAGGTGTTAGTACAGGTTTCTGTTGATAATCTTTCAAAATGCAGTAAACTGACTGAAAGTATTGAAGAATCTCATAATACGCTTTGCAGCTTTATTAAAATCGCTGGCGCACCCACCATTGAAAAGAAAGATAGCATTGTTATATGTGATTGGTTGAATAAATATATCAGACATGTAACTTTAGATGCAAAGCGTGTTCCAATTTCATTAGATTATTCAGAAATTGATAACGGGAGCACAGTCATATATAATAAAGCTGTCCTTACAGTCATACTCAATTCAATTGTGGATAATGCAATAAGACATGGATTTCACAATTACGACTGCAAAACACCAATGATCAAAATTATCCTGAGGGAAAACAAGAATTACATTATTCTGAGAATATGTAATAATGGACGACCTATCGACATTACTAACGAAGACTATAAGACAAGAGGAGTGTTTTCCGGAATTACAGGCCACACTGGATTAGGCGGCTATCAAATAAGTAAATATGCCGAGATACTAGGTGGATATGTTGAATTGCCACAAGAAAAAGAATGGAATACTGAAGTACATTTATATATAAAAAAATAACAATTATGAACAATAAACAAATAAACATAGTATGGTGTGATGACAATATTGACTCTTTTGATAATGAGCATTATCATGAGTTGATGGCTCATCACAAATGTATTTTGTACGAAAAAGCCAAAAGCTCTGATGAATTAAAAAAGATTCTGTCAGAAAAGAAAGATTATATTGATGCCGTTATTGTAGATTTCAATGTTGGCGCTTCAGAACTATTGCCTAATAAGAAGTCAGCGAGTGGTTTCAGATGGATACACGAGCATCTTGAAGAATACGCTCCACTTCCTTTTTATCTCTATTCAGGTAGAGAGTGGGATTTCATCAAAAGCAAATATGATAATTTCGAGTTTTCTATGAAAGATGATTATTTCTTTAAGGAGAATTTAAATGTTTCAACTAAAAGAAATCGTTACTTTCAAGCAGATGAGCTTGAAGACCTTCTCAAAATGATTGAAGAAGAAGTTGTCGCTATTGGTTCACCAAATTTTAAAGTTCGCCAGGAATACCATGAGGCTTTTGCCGCCATTGACAAATTTGGACTTGATGCAGCAGTTTTTATGAAAATTTTGCTGTCAAATGAGAATATTGACAGGTATGAGCTATGTGCAAATGCAAATCCATTAAGAATGGTTATTGAAAACATGGTTTCAAAAATGGTGTCAAATGGAATAATTCCTATAAGCTATAATGACAACTTGAACGCTGTTCCATATCTCTTAGCAGGAAAAGAGGTTGACAGTAAATTCTACTCTTCAGAAGATTTTATGCCAAAATCTCTTGTTGACGCATTTAAGTTCTTCCTTGACTATACTCAAGATGGTTCACATAATAAAAACTATTTAACGATTGATTTTCACAACTATCTCAAAACGTCTAAGGACATATATATAATTAAATCACTCGCAATAATATGCCTTGATATTATAAAATGGTTTTCCTCTTTCTATGATAAATATCTTGAACTTAAGCCTTGCGGATTTGTTCCATTTAAAGGGATAGTAAAAGAAATAAAAAAAGTGAATGGTAAAGAAGGAGCCATAGTGTATGATGATAAAGGGAAAAAGTATTTTGTTGTTCAATATCCAGACGAGATAAGAAAATATCGTATAGGAACAAACGTTGAAATTACAAGTGTTAAAAGTACATCGAAAGAATACGGGGATTACTACTGTTACGGAAAAAATCTTGATATATGAGAAACAAACAAAGGAGAGACAACCACAAGTAAGGAGTCTCTCCTTAGTTTTTGGGATAATATTGCACATTGGTTCTTTCATACGAGAACCAATAAAAGAGAACAAAAACTTGATTTGATGAAATAATCGTAGTATCTTTGCACCAGATTTCTATAAATGAGATATAACACTAGATAATAAAAAAGAAAAGGGGAACAACAAGTTATCAATCCTCACTTGCCCCACACATCTGAAAACAGAGCTGGAAGAAGGTTTAATTTAATTCTAAGCCCAATGGCAAAGGTTATTTCAAATTCTAGTGTTAATGGTGTAGCATCTGTTGCTAACACACAGTGTACAAACGACCAGCAGTGGACAAAGTACCACAGCAAGCAAGGACATGGATTCGCTGCTGAAGATGCCAACGCATTCTGGGATAAGATGCATGGGAAAACTGTTGAGAAAGTTGGATATGACAATTCCCTCAACGGACCGGATCGCATTTCAAATGGGGTGATGATTCAGACGAAGTATCATGCCGATGCAGCAAAGTCTGTAGCTTCAGCTTTCGACAACGGCTCATATCGCTATGGCACCATGAAATTGGAAGTTCCCAAAGATCAGTATGACGAGGCCGTTCGGATAATGCGAAACCGTATCTCAAATGGTGAGGTTCCGGGTGTTACAGATCCAAATATGGCGGAACAAATTGTCATCAAAGGACATTATACCTATGATGAAGCTGTTCGAATTGCCAAAGCTGGAAATCTTGATTCCATTAAGTTTGACATCCAAACACAAGCGGTCGCATGTGCGTTTGCCTGTGGTCTATCTTTTTCAGTGTCATATTGTACAGCCAAAGCTAAAGGTATGTCACATACCGAAGCTCTGAAAGTAGCTTCAATACAAGCCGCGAAGTCAGGAGGTGCTACAATGATATCCGGAGTTGCAGCACAGCAGCTCCTTCGCACACAAGTAGGGCGCAACTTTGCTGCTGCAGCAACAAAAGCAGTGAGACCTGTTGTCCGAGCTGCAATGAATACGGAAGTTGGTAAGCAAATGGTTACCAAAACAGCCTCCGTTATAGTTGGTAAACAAGTTGCTGGAGCTGCTGCAGCAAATGTTGTAACCAAGGCCCTACGAACAAATGCTGTGGTTAGCAGTGTAGTTTTTGTTGGCACAACCATTCCTGATGCAGTAAAACTCTGTCGTGGAAAAATTTCTGGTCTCGAATTTGCTGAGAATACGACATCGAATGCAGCTGGTGTTGGTGGAGGATGGGCAGGAGCTAGTGCCGGGGCTGCCATTGGTTCAGTTATATTTCCTGGAGTTGGTACTGTAATTGGAGGAATAATAGGCGGTATCGGAGGTGGTATCGGCGCTTCTTTAGGCGTGAAGAAGGTTTTTGCCTGGTGTAAGTAACCTCTTTCATATAGTTCCTCGGTGACATCCGAGGAACTATAACTCCTAAAATGGTTCTTCATCTATAGAACTAATATAATCTTCAAATTTGTTGCTTATCCACGCAAAAAGCATTATCTTTGCACCGATTAACAAAACAAATACGGCATATTGCCTAGACTCTCAATCAAAAAAAAAGATGATTGGTAATGACCAAAACCATCATCACGCAGTGACAGATAATAGTTAGCCATTGTGAAGTTATAGAGGTCGAAATCGTAACATTTAACATATTTGATATGGTTAATTGTTCTTCAGAGAGTCGTTTGGGCAGTATTATTGCCAAGTGTGTATCCAAACCTATTATTTGCGTGGATCCATGCCCAGTTCCAACGTATGGCCCTGTTCTTGTTGGTGCTGCAATTGTCGTTACAGTATATGTTCTAACCAAGCGATGGTTTGGTTAATTGCTCACGCATAGTTTTGTAATTTTATAATTTGTTTTGTTTAATCAATTCTTAGGTTTATGAGTACTGATTTTGATTTGCATTTTCTTCAGTATTGTGAGAATGATGATCTCCGTGTCCTTTGTGACATTCTGATGTATGACAACCAGGGGAAGATTCGAGTTAGCGAACGTCTTTCAAATAGTGACAGTTTTCTGAAATGTTATCCTGACAATATGAAGGGTATGTGGAGAGAACTTGCCAATGAACTTCAGGGGTTTGGTGGTAATTCTATTTTGAATTATTTGCGTGATGGTCAAGGTCCTTCTTATGAAAGAATTGTCAGAGATGTCTGCAAACGTATGCACGTTAAAGACCTTGACAAGGATGACACGATTGAAGATATGGAGCAGAAACTCCTGTTAACAGTCTCAGCTAATGCCATCGGAAAGTTGAACGAGGATGAGATACGTTCAATTATGGATGAGTGCAAGATTCATGGCTATGATTATACCAAGCAAGGTCTAATTGCGGCCTTACTGGCTTTGCAAGCAGTTAACCGAAGGATTTTTGTAATTGTCATACAAACGGTAATCCGAATGACAACTGAGATTCTTGTAGGTAGAGGCATTGCGATGGTTGGTATGGGAATCCTCTCACGGTTTATTAGCATTTTTTGTGGCCCTATTGGTTGGCTGTTCTTGACAGGTTGGACTATATGGGATATTATGGGGCCCGCCTACCGTGTTACTATTCCTGCAGTAATTCAGGTGGCATATATGCGTGTTAAGTATCTTTCACTGTCAAACTCTAAATAGGTATTTGCATGATGAAAGCTGTTGATATTTCGCATCCGGAGGACAGGAAAGCCCTCCAGATGCTCCAAGGAATTCCTTATATAGACTCTATCTGTAGGTCTATTATGGAATCAGGCTATGAACGCTTATATCGTGGAGAAAACCTTGCCACCAGGGTAAAAGCGACTCCTAATTGTATGCCAAGAGTCTATCGACTTATGCAAATCACAAGTGAAAAGGTAGGAATTCCTATGCCAGAAGTGTATGTTGAAAATGATCCTTTCATGAATGCATATACATATGGAGAAACAACACCTTTCGTTTGTATTACCAGTTCTTCAGTTGAAAGGTTTGATGACATGGAACTAATGTGTCTTATGGCTCATGAATGTGGCCATATTCTATGTAAGCATGTTCTCTACAACAGCGTTGTAGAAGTACTCCAAGAGCTTGGAGAAAGGCTAGGACTTATTTCCTATTCTTTATCGGGTCCAATTTATCTTGCACTTCAATATTGGTCACGTCGGAGTGAATTTTCCGCAGATAGATGTGCAGCAGCTACAACGGGGGAGGAAACGTTTCAACGTATGACTTTGAAATTGGCATCTGGTCTAAGAGATATTGGTTCAGACCCTTACCAGCTTGTTAGACAAGCAAAGGAGTATCATAGCCATGAGAATAATACTCTATGGAATAAGATACAACAGAATTGTCGTATGGCCTTCTACTCTCATCCTCAAATGGTTTATCGAGCTTATGAAATTGACCGATGGAAGGATTCCTATATGTATAGAAAACTGAGGAGCGAATTATAACTCTTCAGTTTTCGCAAAACATTTACTGTATAATTGTTATCTAATTATAATTGTCATATTATGAGTATTTGCAAATTCAATAAAGTCAATGGTTTTTGGGAAAGCATGTCATTTACACAGAATCCGTTTAAGATGAGAATGGCGTTGTCAGATTATCTCTTTAAAGAAGGATTGAAGTGTAGTATAGAAGATGGCTTATGCTATATTGAATATGAAGAACACCAATATAAGGCAATTTTTAGTCCTCATAACAATTTCGCAGAATGCCTTATTTTACTTCAAATTGAAAATGATGACTATGATTCTTTAGATTTAAGCGATAAAACATATATTGCTGATAAAGTCAATGTTGATCTTACAAATCATTGTAAAGTGTATGCTTTTAACAATAGTATCAAAGTTACTACTTCCTTCTATTTCACAAATAAAAAGATGATGCTTAATCTTTTTAGTGAACATTTTGAAGAAATGACTGAAACAATTGAACTAACGACAGAGATTGTTAATGATTCTATAGCTGAGCACAAAAGTAATTGTAATCGACAGATTGGTTTTGTCACTACTAATAATAGTTCGAAGCCAGAAGTTCAAACTGCAGCTAAAGCTATTCAATGTTTAAAATCTGGTATGTAATTGTTCGGTCAAAGAAAAAGTCCATCACCAACAAGGACGGCTTTGGATGTTACAAGGCGTTGGATGTCACTCATGCAGATAGAATTGGATTCAGTCAAGAAAAAAAGTTTAAGGTTTAGGTTTATCCATGTTATATATACATGCAGCGTTAAACCTAAACAATGAACCAAAAATGAGTATGGAGTTTAAGTTTATCCTTATATGTATATAAGTCGTTTTAAACCTAAATCCAAACCGAAAATCGATCAAAATGATTTTTTCTTTTGACTGAATTTGGCCATCTGGAAGTCAAAGTGAAAATAAAAACTCGATTCAACTTGAATTCCAAAATAATTATGTACCTTTGCAACGGATTAGCACGTAGAATTGTAATCTATAACGAACAGGATGGGTATAAACTGGTTAAACTTGCTTAAAAATGAATTTTCAAAATTCAGTCAAAAATCCGCTGAAAAACGGATAAAAACAAGTAAAAAAGGGGAAAAAATGCCCTCGTTTAGCAGTTATAGAAAATGTAACTATCTGAAAATCAGTAGTTTACAATTTTTCTACCCTATTTCTATCCCATCTCTGTAAGTATCTGATAATCAAGTAGTTACATTTCCTGCGTGGGAAAGTAGATTTTGCGTGGGCAAAGTAAAGCTTATCCTTCCTTGATGTCATCAGGCCACCAGAACTGTTGCAGTTCGTGGATGATGTCGTCCCAATCCTGCATGGTGAACGTAC
>JAEEGL011157932.1_pt1 | contig 10892 bp, 8 predicted proteins | sample 9134231 | NCBI WGS metagenome assembly JAEEGL01 (sample SAMN16246548, study PRJNA631951) | gut metagenome | biome: gut microbiome; feature: rumen; material: fiber-attached | host: Bos | place: Iran: Karaj | collected 2018-10
TACAAACCGAGGTCAGTGGCTTGGTTCAGGAATCGGATATGGTGGAAACAGTCAGTATCTTGCTTATACTATTTACAGCCCACACGGATTTGAAAAAATCTTTATAGCCCGAAACAATCCTGATAATAACTTTATCTGGGCAAAGACGGTTGATGGAACTGCAACAGACGTTCGAAACCGCTGGTTTGAAGCATTTAAGGCAAACTTCTACACTGGCTTTGAAACAGAAACAATTATTTTTGACTCACTCAAAGTTTCTACAGGTTTTATTTATAATTTGATTATTAATCCTATGTATAATCCAGGTTATTCTAAAGAAGATGGAATTAATAATGTGTATACTTATGAGCATAACTTTGTGTTCAGGGCTGGCGTGAAGTATACTTTATAGATGATACAGGTGTTTTATTATATAAAGAGAAACAGAATATGATAAAATTCAAAAGTAAACTTATTTTTCTAACTTTTCTATTTATTTTCCGTCCTTTGACATCTCAAGAAGCACTAAAATCAATTGAAGAAGAATATTACGATTTTCTCTCCCTCACCGGTGTTACAGAGCGCCCTACCCTCGGTTACCGCACACTAAGCGACAACGTCTGGAAATTTAAGGAAGTAGAAACTTTTGAAGAAAATGAAGACGGTACTTTTACAAAGGTTCGTGTACCAGGTAAAGAAAGTGACGCACACATCTGGAAAAACAATAATTTAGGAACAATATATACTTTATGGGAAGCACCAGCTCCAGCTGATAACTGGTTTACTCGCGGAATCAAACAAGGATTTACTGCTCGCATTTATGGACCAGAATGGTTTAATAGTTATAATATAACCGCTCCTTACGGCCAGAACGATGGAGTCTTGTGGCAAGGCCGCGGGTATAATACATCGTTGACGGCTGGAGTTCGCTTAGAAGGCTATGGGTTTGAGTTTACGTTTAAACCGCAGGTGTGTTGGATGGAGAACAGGGAGTTTGAAACTCTCGGAAATGTTTATGGAAACAATTACGGAGTCTTTTTTGGACAGTCTGTTGATTTAGTTGAAAGATATGGAGATTCATCTTTCTTTGCTTATGATTGGGGAGAGTCAGAAATACGCTGGTCCTGGCATACATTCACATTAGGTTTTGGAACACAAAATCCATGGCTTGGACCTGCTTATTTGAATCCAATGTTAGGCAGTAATAATGCACCAGGATATCCAAAACTAGATATAGGAATTAGAAAAACTGAAGTTGTAATTCCATATCTAGGCTGGAATTTGGGATATATTGAAGGCCGGCTTTGGGTAGGCAGATTTGAAGAATCAAAATATTTTGATAAAAATCCAGATAATAATTTGAGAATGCTTAATGCACTTTCTGCTAGTTATTCCCCTTCTTTTATTCCAGGTTTTACGATTGGTATTAATAGAATCTTTATGACCTATTGGCGAATTGAAAATCTAAAATATATTTTTAGATTATTTACAGATAGCCGAGAAAATGCTCTGGCATCAAGTGGAAATGATGAAGATCAAAAGGTTTCTTTTTTTGCAGAATGGACTTTTCCAAAAGTTGGCTTTACTATTTATGGTGAATTAGGACGAGATGATTTTTCCAGTGATGAAGATTCCAATCCGTTCCATACCGCAATTTATACTTTAGGTGCAAAACAAATTATTCCATTACCATTTGGCTTAAAAAGTGAACTTAATTTTGAATGGAATAATTTTGAAATGTCTCAGGACTTTCAGTTGCAATGGCCTTATCTTGGATATTATGCACATGGTTTTGTAAATCAAGGCTATACACAAAAAGGACAAATTCTTGGAGCTGGAACAGGAACCTTTGGAAACAGTCAGTTAATTCAATATAAGATTTATTATTCTAAAGGATATACAGCTTTGAAGTTCCACAGATATTGTCCAAATAATAATAGTGTTTATAGTAAGGCGGTAAAAACAATATCTGATGCTCCAAAAGGTCCAATTTATAATCAATGGTATGCAAATTTTGAAACTCATTTTATTTTTGGCATCGAATCTGATTATTACTTTACTCCTCATTTTTCTGTAAATGCAGCATTTGATTACATTCGAATTATTCATAACCATTACAATTCTTCTGAAAGCATCAACAATTTTAATTTACAGCTTCTGCTCAAATATTGCCTTTAATGGTAAAATAGACAACGTATACTATCTATGATAAAATATTACTAAACGGTATGGAACAAAAATCTCTAAAAAAGAATGCATTTTATTCAGTGCTAAAAGTTTTTCTCAGTCTTATATTCCCTCTTATTACATTTCCATACGCAAGCCGCATACTTTTACCAGAAGGAATTGGTAAAGTAAATTTTGCTAATTCAATTGTAAGTTATTTTATTCTCATTGCAAGCTTGGGAATTGGAGGTTACGCTACTCGCGAAGCTGTAAAAGTTCGAGATGATAAACAGGCTCTAACAAAACTATTTAAGGAAATTATTACAATAAACTTTACATGCTGTGTTATTGCCTATATATTATTTTTTTTAGCAGTTTTTACAGTTCCAAAATTTACAGATTATAAAGACTTACTTCTTGTATGCAGCATTAAAATTCTTTTTTCAGTAATAGGCATTGATTGGATTTATACTGCATACGAAGAATTTAAATATATTACAATCCGTTCTTTTTGTATTCAATTATTTAGTCTGATTTATCTTTTTGTTTTTGTACATACTAAAGATGATATTATTCATTACGCAATTTTTGGACTACTGACAGCTGTAGGCAGCAATATTTTTAATTTCTTTCTTGTTGGGAAATATATTGATTTACGATATAAAACAAAGCTTGAGTTTAAGAAACACATTAAAACAATAATAATATTCTTTGGAATGACTGTTGTAACAAGTATTTATACAATGCTCGATACAACAATGCTAGGATTTCTTTCTAATGATACACAGGTTGGATATTACACAGCCAGTACTAAATTGGGACATATGGTTTTAAGCATGCTTACAGCTATAACTGCTGTGCTTTTACCTAGACTCACAAATTATGCAAAGAATGATGACAAAACAAGTTTTTTTGAATTAGTTAATAAAAGTGCAAACATTCTTTTATTATTATCTATTCCTATGACAACAGGTTTAATACTTTTATCTAGACCATTAATTCTTTTTTTTTGTGGTGAAGAATTCATTCCTGCAATCTCGTCAATGAAAATAATTTCTCCTATAATAATTATAATTAGTTTTGGAAGTCTAATAGGTGTACAAATCTTACCTGCTATTGGCAAAGAAAAAGTTTCTTTTTATTCATATATAGCTGGAGCTTGTATTAATATTTTATTTAATTTTATTTTAATAACTAAATATGGTGCTTTTGGCGCTGCAATAAGTACAGTTTTTGCAGAATTTTCAGTAACAATGATACAATTGATATATATAAGAAAAGATATATTTAATGTATTATTTTTTAAGACTCTTTTTGAATCAATATCATCATCTTTTGTTATGGGATTAGTAATATTTTTTCTCCACTATTTTATTCATAACCTCATTATTCAAATATTATCATCTTTTATTTCAGGTATATTAATATATTGCTCAATTTTATATTTGTACAAAAATAATTATTTTTTGATGTATTTAAAAAAAATTAATACAAAAATCTTTTATCAAAAGAGAGGTTTATCATGATTTCTATTTTGATGGCTACATACAATGGAGAGATTTTTTTATCTGAACAATTAGAATCAATTATATCTCAAACTTATAAAGATTTTGAATTAATCATTTGTGATGATCATTCAACAGATAACACTATATCAATACTTCAAGAATACCAAAAAAAGGATTCTAGAATTAAATTGTTTTTTAACGATACAAATTTAGGTTTTAAGAAGACTTTTGAAAAAGCAATAAAAATATGTAATGGAGAGTATATTGCATTTTGTGATCAAGATGATATATGGGAACCTTTTAAATTAATGAAATCAATTGCGATGATAGGCAAAAATGATGTCTATTGTTCAAATGCATTACTTATTGATGAAAATAATAAATCAGATAATAAAACAATGATGGATTATCTTTACTTAAAATATATTCCTTCTAATAATATGAAAAAAGCAAAACATTTTATTCATCATAATATTTGTCAGGGAACAACAATGTTATGTAATGCAAATTTTATAAAAAACAATCTTCCAATACCAAATGAAGTTCCATATCACGACTGGTATTTTGCATTATTAGCTGCTTCCCATAATGGATTAATTTATGATAAACAATGTACATTACGTTATAGACAACATTCCAATACTGTTACAGGAAAAAAGAATGCTAATACATTTCTTAATCAATTATTAAAAATACATAATTCAAATAATACAGATATTTATAATAATAATATTATATTATGTAATTTAATTATTCAATCCGATAAGTTTTCTTCTTCGTTAAAACAATATGCAAAGGAATGTCTCGACTATTTTACAAAAATGTCAACGAAAAAAGATTTCTCTACTTTTGTATTTTTTACAAAAAACTATTCTGATATAATTTGGGACAAAAATATTGTGCATAAATTATTATTTATTTGTAAGAGATTTTTTGGTGTTTTTCTAAGTTAGTTATATTTACAATTATCTTTTTTTATGACTGTAAAGATTTAATTTTTTCAACAAGCTTTTTGCAGGAATTACCATCAAGATATTCAATAAACTTATAATTCTCCGGACAATAACCATTAATCATATTTTTTTCAATAATTGAATAAAATTCATTCCAATTTGAACAAATATTTGCTTTCATTTCATTAAATAAGTTGAAATAATGAGAACGTGAATTTTGTATATAATCAGAATAATCAAACGGAAAAAGAAAAATTGGTTTCTTACTTGGTATAAAGTCAAAGAAAACAGAAGAATAATCAGTAATTAATGCATCTATGCTATTTAATAATATATATAGATCATCAAACATATTATCATTTAATAATAAAAACCTTTCGCTTTTAATATTTAGATTTATATTAGAATCTACAAAATGAGGTTTGTAAAGAATTACTATATTATTCTTTTCAAGGAATGAATTAAATTCATTATCATTAAAATTGTATTTTATATCAAAAGGATTATATGCCTTTTCTTTCTGTCTATATGTTGGCATATAAAAAAATATTTTAACATCTTTATATTTATTTCTTATATCTTCACATAGTTGTTCAGTTTTATTAGAAAAGAATGCATCAACTCTTGGTAATCCTGTACATAATATTTGATTCTCAGGTAAATCAAAAGCTTCAATTAATATTTTTGTAAAAAAGTCTGAAGAAGAAACTGTATAATCAGGATTCAAATAATTATATGGATTTATAATTTTAGATTTTTTTAGTTGAAATTTTGTAAGTTGCTTCCATTTATCTGTACTTTTCAGAATTTTCTTTAAGGGCATTCCATGCCACAACCATATTTGAGTAGCTCCATTTATGAAATACATATTAACATCTTCTACTCCATTAGTTAAAAAAGCATATTTAGCATGAATACAATAATAAATACCTTTGAGACTATGGCTTAAACATACATTTTTATTTTCTTGTTTAAGTTTTAAATATATATCTTTATTTTTGGTAATCCATACAGGATAAATTTCTGGGTTATTTTTGATTACATATTCATATAACCATTTTGAGTTATCTGAATACTTTTGTCCAAACCAGGCTCCAAAAATCCATATATTTTTATTTCTAATTATTAATCGTTCTAATATCCATATAGGGCGAAAAATTAGATAAAATGCATCTAATAAAATCTTTTTACATGTTTTATACATTTATTTCTTCCCCCTTAGATGTATTTCGTTTATGAAATATTGTTTTTACTAATTCATCTTTACTGATTATCATCATTAAAAAGTATAAAAGTGAACATGAAATTATTGAAGCAAAAGTTCTTAAAGTAATGTATTTAACACCATCAAATGGAATAAACTTTTTAATTAATACGATTATTGGAACAAATAATAAACATGTAATTAAATATTTTATTTTCTCTTTTGAATAAATCTTAAAATCAATATTCAATTTTTTTATATTAATAATTTGTAACACGATAACTAAAATATCAGCAGTAGCTGTAGTAATAATACATAATTCAGGTTTAAGATTATTTGTAAATATCAATAAAACTTTAACAAGAACATTATATATACCACCTAAGTAATATATTTTTGTTAATACTTTTTCATTTCCTGTTGCTAATAATACCTGCTTAGAAAGAATCATATCATATGCAGAAACGTAATATCTTAATGCAAAAAATAATAGAGGAATACTTGCTGAAATATATTTCATTCCAGAATAATAATAGATTACTTCACTGGATATACAAGCTAACCCAATACAACAAGGTGTATGAAATGCCAGAAAAGTTGAAGATGTTTTATTTAATAATCTATAATATTCATCTTTTTGATTATTTGCCCATAAATATGAAAGTCGCGGAATAGAAACTAAAACTATTGATGAACATACATTTACAACTGCAACTACAATTACTTGAGAAATATTATAATATGTTAATGATAATTTATTTCCAAACCAAGTAAGAATAAACCTGTCAAAAATTGTATAAAGCATACTTGAATTAACAAGTAGAAAAACAACAAATAAAGATTTTATGAGAGAGAGTTCATCATGTATGTTAATTTTCGATATTTTAATTTTTGTTTTAGCATATGTAAATGTTAGTAAATTATTTAAAATTACAGATGAGCTTGAAAGAGTAACATATATTAATACATCTTCACTTTTCTTTACAAAAAGAAATACTGAAATGACATATAAAAATCTACATATAAAAGATTTTACTAAAATAAATCCATAATTTTCAAAAGCTTCATTTGCCCAATCAGTAGAAAAACATATAAATAATATCTGAGTCGACATTATTACATATAGATAACGATATGTTTTAAATGATGGTAAAAAAAGTACTAATGATAAATATACAATAGTTACTGTTATTGAAGCAAAAACACTAAAACAAAAAAGTTGTGTAAAAAGTTTTGATACTGCATTTTTATCATTTTTTATCTGACTTATAGTACGCATTCCATATGTATAAACACCGAAAATTGCAAATGGACTAAACCAACCTATCATACTGAAAGCTTTATTATATTCAGTATATCCATCAACACTTAATATTCTGGCAACATAAGGTGCAGTAATTAATGGAAAAACTATATTAATGATACTAAGCAGAGTCTTAAAAAAAGCATTTGCTTTAATTGATTTAGACACTTAAGAAACTCCTATAAAAAATAATTCAATTGATCTTCTTTTTATTTTATTATCTTTATTACAGAGTGTTTTATATTACGTAATAAATTCCAAACAAAAAGAAGAAATCTGTTATTCCCAACAATTTTATGTTTTATTGAATTATGAAACATTGCCTGTTTTCGTAATTTTACACAATCTTTATATTCTTTCGGAACTTTAATCAGTTCTTTTTCTTGTATTCGAGAAACTTGATTATTTGCACCATATAAAACATTATCTATTATATCCATTATATTTTTTGATGCACTGCCGATATTTGGAAAATTTTCTTTTCGATAATTTTCAATTTGTTCTTTATATTTCTTATCTGAAATAATATTTAAAATTGTTTCTCGTATTTCTGATTTTTTAATATGTATAGCAAAATTATATGGAAAATCTGGGTTCCTTGGTGCCTTAGGTAAAGCATCAGGAATTAACCAATCAGTTACTGCAATTACTGGTTTATCCAACATCATTGCTTCATATAATGTTGAAGATTCTTCACTTATCAATAAATCACATATATGAATCGCATTGAAGATATTTATAGAAGGATCCAGAACATATACATTTTCTATATTTCTAGATTTTTCTGCCATTTCATTACAAATATCATATTGAAACTTGTAAGTATTAGGATTCCATGGAAATTGTTTAATTAGAAGATTAATATTTAAATTTTTACAAGCTTCAATCATCTCTAATTGTCTATTATCCCATTCCCAACTAGGTGCATACAATACTGTTTTTTTTGAAGTATCGATTTTGTATTTATTAATTATTTGCTCGCATTCATCACTGAAATATTTGTTGTGAATATCATCAGCTTTAGGCCACCCTGCATAATAGCAGCCATATCGTGGTCTTACAAAACTATAACAAGATGAATCATACCACATGTCAACCCATTCTTTGCTTGGCAGAAATCCTAAATCAAATTGAGACCAAAATTCGTTTTTCCACATACAAGGCCATTTTCCATGTTGTTGTCCTAAATCATGCAACATTACACAAGAAAATTTACTATTTTTGGGATAATTTACATGTTGGCTATAAAAACCAATTTCACATTTTTCAAATTGATCATCTGTAAATTTGACCTTATACCCTCTTTTAAGAGCCTCATTTGCTATTGGTTCAGCACATTGATATTCTAATTTATCAGTATAGATAAAAGTAATTTCTTTTTTTATTTTTTTCATATCTATTTATTATTCAAATCTCTTTTTATTTGAGTCGTACTAATCTCTGGAGTTCTTTCTAAATATACTACTTCACAAAAATCTTTTAAAAAATCAAATTTACCCTTCCAGTCATCACCAATAACGAAAGTATCTATATGATATTCTTTAACATCTGTAATTTTTTGTTCCCAATTTTCTTCAGGAATGACTAAATCAACATATCTTATCGCTTCAAGTAATTGCTTGCGTTTTTCATATGAAAAATAACACTTTTTATTTTTTTCTTTTAAATTGAATTCATCTGTTGAAAGTGCAACAATTAAGTAATCACCAAGTGATTTTGCTCTTTTTAATAAATTAATATGTCCATAATGGAGAAGATCAAATGTTCCATATGTAATTACTCTTTTCAAAAGTTACTCCTTTAAAAACAATTAATTCTAAAAAAAGAATACATCATTTTTAGATATAATACAACTTTTATTATGAAATAGAAACCTAATTATCAAATAGACTTAATAAGACTTTTATAGATTTCCTATGATGTTTTAAGAAAAAGATCTGTTTAGTTCTAGGCCTTTTTTGCAACATCGCATTTGTAGAGGCATCTTCTTCATGGAAAACTTCAATTTGAGGGAGATATACCGATTCAAGATTCTTATTCAATAGATGCTGGAATAAGATTTCTTCTTCCATATATAAAAAGGTTCTGGAATCAAAGCCATCAAAGCATTCAAAATATTTTTTACTGAAAATATAAAAACATCCGTGTAATTGTACTTTATATAATTTCTGGTTGATTTCTTTTTTTTCAGTTGTTGAAACTGAACTTTTTCTTTTCTCAAGAAGCTGTACAACTCTATCTAAATGCATTTTATATAAGAAATAATAGACATTAATTTCTATCTGCCTATGTTTTACACTTTTATATGAAAATACTGTAGTTCCTTTTGGATTTGATGTAGTTTTACCATCTTTAGTATAAATTTTAGGACCTGCTACTGCAAATGATGAAATATCATATTCTGTTTTTATCTCTGAATATAAATTTGATGATTTTAAATATACATCGTTGTTTAGCACACAAATAAAATCACAATCGAAATTTTGATTAATGTATTTTATTCCAGCATTATTTCCATTTGCGAAGCCGAGATTTTTTTCATTTTTAATAACAACAATCTTATCATCATTTTTTATATATTCTTGAATTACTTCAATTGAGCCATTATTTGAAAAGTTATCAACTATAACAATTAGATAATTGTCTGTATCAATATTTTGTTTGATGGCATCTATACTTTTTTTTGTTTGTTCTGAAACTAAATAATGTAAAATAACAAATGATATGTTTATCTGCTTCATATTTATATTATACACTTTCAACCTTATAAAAACTATGATTTTTGTCTATTTTTAAGTTTTCTTTAATTATTTTTTATTTTATGGTATAATTTAAATACTTTTTAAGTGTCTATATACAAAAATGCAAAAAATAACCTTCATAACCACCCACAACTGGGACACAAAACGACAAGGCGGATTTCACAAGTTTGCAGAAGCAACTGCTAATGCAGGAATTGAAACAGTATTCTTTTCTTTTCCAAGACCATATTATGGTCTTTTTATGAAGCGCGAACAATTAAATAAGTCTGTTATTAACATGCTCAAAAAAGGCAAGCATTATGATTTTTGCGGACACGATATTCTGAATGTAACTTTACCTACACTTCGATTACCTGATTCAGCAGGACGCTTTTTGCCTGCTGGATTTATGAATTTTATGCTTACTCATTCTTTCCATAGCTTTAAGCATTTCTGCAAGAAGTTTCTTGACGGAACTGATGTTTTTGTTTTTGAATCCTGCGAGGGTGTTGCTTATATCGACAAACTCAGAAAACTCTTTCCTTCTGCTAAAATGATTTACCGTCCGAGTGATCCTATGGTTTATGCTTCGATTCCAGGACGAGTAAAGCAACTTGAGCAGCATATGCTCTATTCTGCAGATTTGAATATTCTTGTAAACAATGAAGGTCTAGAAGCGTACAAAAAATCTATAACGGATTTTAACAGTCGAGTAAAATATACAGTACTTTCCAATGGAATTGATATTGACTCGTATACAAAATCATACAGTACATCAGAGCTTTTGCAAAAACCGAATACAATTCTTTACGTTGGAGCATGGGAAGTAGAATGGCCACTTCTATTTAAGGCTGCTTCAGAAAATCCTGATTTTAATTATATTGTTGTATGTCCTAATTACCCGTCACAGGAAATCCAAACAAAAGTTGAATCAACTCCTAATCTTTTCTATGTTCCGGGCATTAAGCCAGCTGAAGTTCCAGCCTGGATTACAAATTGTTCTGTAGTAATGGTTCCATATGTAACTGATTTTTATAA
>JAEEGL011672254.1_pt1 | contig 10892 bp, 6 predicted proteins | sample 9134231 | NCBI WGS metagenome assembly JAEEGL01 (sample SAMN16246548, study PRJNA631951) | gut metagenome | biome: gut microbiome; feature: rumen; material: fiber-attached | host: Bos | place: Iran: Karaj | collected 2018-10
TATTAATGAATTCTTGTGAAGAAGGTCCTTTTATTAATGTAAAAATACATTTATATAAATTAAAAAATGATTATATTAAATGTATTGAAATATATTTAAAAGAAAAAGAAAAAGATAAATCAATTTTTGATTTTATAATATCAAATTTAAATGAATTAGAATTAAAAGATAAAACAAATTTTAAAAAAGTAAAAGATTTTGTAAAAGGAAAAATTGAATTATTAGCAAATATTTCAATAGATGGAATTACTAAATTAGTAAATCAATTTTTTAAAGATGATCAAGAAGGAGTAATTAGACAATTAGATAATGTTCCAAGTGTTCAATTAGATTATTTAGAAAATACTATTAATTTATATAAAGAAAATATTGAAAAAATAAATGATAATTTAATTATTAAAAGAGAATTTGAACAAATTTTACAGATGCAATTAGAATTATTAATTAAGTTAAATAAAACAAAAGATATTTTACCAAAATTAAAAAATGATTATGAATATTATCCTTTAGAACAAAGTTTAAAAGTTTGTTATACAAATAAAATAACTGATGCTACAATTTTTATTTGTAGAGTTACTAAATATTATAAAAAAGCTTTAATATTAGTTTTAGAACAATTAAAAGAATATTATAGTAAATTAGAAGAAATTATTTCTCTTAATAATTATAATATAAGTTCTTTTGAAGAATATTTTAATAAATTTAAAAATTATATTAATTTAGGTCATTCAATTTGTCAACAATCAAATAATAATAGAACACTTTGGTTAAAACTTTTTGAATATATTTATTCTATTTTTCAACAAACTAAAAATTCAAATGATAATATATTAATGAATAATATAAATTTATATGCTAAAAAAGAAATAGAAAATGTTATTAAAAATTCTCTTTGTTATATTGGAATAGATAAAATTACAAATTATATTCAAACTAAATTTACTAAAGAAGAATCAGAAGAATTAAAAACAATATTAAAAAATATATTTCCAAAAGTAAATGAATATGAAAAAGTATTAAAAGCAGCAATTAAAATATCACAACATCAAATATTAGACAATATAAATACTTTAAAAGAATATACTTTAAAAGGAACAAAATATAAAATGAAAAAATGTGATTTTTGTAAAGGTAAATTTAATAAATTAGGAAAACAAATAATAAAAACTTTTAAATGTGGTCATAAAATTCATGAAAAATGTTGTTATATAAGAATTAAAAATCAAAATAAAAAAAAAACTATAAAAAAAATAGATGATGAAGATGAAGAAGAAAATGAATATGTTTGTTCTATTTGTTATATAAATGATATTGGTGGGCCTGAAGTTAATAAAAAAAATGCTTTAATTAATAAATTATTTCCTCATGATGATGAAATAAGTAAATCTTTTAAAATTATTAAAAAAGAACGTCATTTGGGAAAATTAACTATTCTTGATGAAAAATTTTTCAATACAAATATATAAATTTAATAGTGAATAAATTATTGTATTTTTATTATTTATTTAAATTACTTTTATTGTATATAAAATAAATTTATATAATAATATTGCAATAATTCTTTTAATTTATAAAAATTAATTATTAAATAAATATTTTTTAAAAATTGTTTTTTTTATTTTAAAACCAAAATTGAATAATAAAATTCTTTTCTAACTTGACATATTGCAATATCACCATTTGACATTTGTTCAAATGTAGAAATTTTTCCATAGAAAGGATTAGTAAAAGTTAATTCAATTTGTTTATTATAAATATTAAATAATCTAAATTTTTCATTATATTGTACAAAACCAATTATTCCTTTACTTAAATATAAAACTTTATTTATATTATCTGATTCAAAAATAATTTCTAAATCACCATTTAAAGGATTTAATAAATATATTTTATTAGTATTTAAATATAATATTATATCATTTTCTGTTAATTCGTCAATTGAAAATTCCCAATATTGTTCTCCTAATACAATTTCTTTTTCTAATAAAATATTTAAATTAATTTCATTATCTTCTTTTTCAATTTCAAAAATTTTAATTTTATTTTTATTCATACATAAAATAAATCTATTATCAGATAATTCTTTTCCAAAAATAATTTCTTCATTATCATCATCAAGATAAAATCTTTTATATTTATTTTCAGAAATAGAATAAACAAAAATTTTATTAGCAGTACAAATAATAATTATATCTTCATTAATTAAAAAAGAACATAAAGATGTCATATCATGTGCAGGAATAACATTATTAATTTCATTATTGTGTAAATTCCAAATAAATAAACCATCTTCACTAATAAATGCAATTTGATTTTTTTTTTCTATTTCAAAAGCATTTTGAATCACAACATATATATCTTCAAAAATTTTTGGAGTTAAAGTTTTTTCTACATTATTTAAATTCCATACTTTAATCGAAGAACCAAAAGTTAATAATCTATTTTTTGATATTAAGACAATATTTGAAACATATTTTTCTTCTACAAAAGATCTTTCTACTTTATTTTTTAAATAATCCCAAATTATTATTCTTTGATTAATTAAATAACCAACTACATTTAATTCAATTGGAACAACATTTCTAATACATTCACTTTCTTTATTTATTGAAGATATTTTTCTAAAATATGGTTTTTTCTTTTTAAAAGTATATTTTTTATAACCTATATAATGAATATTATTATATATTATTGTAAATAATGAAAATAAACATTTTATACATATTTCTTTTTCTATTTTTTTATAGAATATAAATGCATATTTTCCTTTACAATTAAAGGGACATTTTTTTATTTCTTTATAAAATTTTTCTATATATTTCCTTAGTGATATTTGTTTTTTTTCAATTTCTAAATTTATACTTTTTTCTGATGAATTTTCTTTTTTTTCCTCTTTTAATTCTTTTATTTTTTTATTGTGACAGAATACACATTTATATATTAATTTTATAGTTATAATATTGTTTATCTTTTCTTCATGATATCCATTTAATAGAATTGGTAACCTACATTCTGGGCATTTGAAAAAAAACACTTTATCTTTAAATTCCATTGAATTTAAATAAATTAGTAAAGAAAAAAAGAATTAAAATATAAAAATATTTTAAATAAATTTTTCCATTATTATAAAAAATTTAATTAATAATATTTAATATACAAAATGCTAAACCCTTATTTATATATAATATTTAAATTGTTTGATGAAAAATAAAAAGTTAAATATTTAAAATAGTTTTAATAAAAAAATTTAAATGTTAAATAATATTTTGAAAACAATTAATTATTCAAAATAATTTTTAAATTTTGATATTTTTTCACTTTCATGAAAAATGAAATGTTCTTTTAAATCTAAATTTAATAAATAATTTATTTTATTTTCAATAAGACATTTTTCATTTTTAATGTTGATTTTTAATTTTTCAGAACTAATTATATTTTCAAAGAAATTATCATTTATTTTAGTTATTTCTTGTAAAAAAATTAATAATTCTATAAAATAAATAATATAAAATTGAAATCTTTGATATCTTTCTTTTTTACTTAATCTAAATTCTCCTTTACAAATAAAAACAATAATATAAAAAAGTAAATTATGAACACAATGTATCATATATAAAGAAGTATCATCTTCAAATATTTTATTTTTTGAAAAATCAAAATATTGAAAAAATTTTATATTTTTTTTATGTAAATTTTGTTTATTTGATTTATCAAATTTTCTTAATATACTTGAATAAATAGAATCAACTTTCTTTTTTATTTCTTCAAATGTTTCTTTATTTAATAAGTTACTATCATTTAATATATTATTTTCTTGAAAAATTTCTATCAAATTTTTTATATATTGAATATTTGAAAATTGATTATTTTCTTTAAAATTATGTTGGTATTGTATTAATTGATTAGAATTATTTATTTGTCTACAGTCATAATTTATAATAGGACAAAGGAAATTTTTTAAAATTAAAAAAGAAAACAACAATAAATTAGAATATAAAATAAATATCCAAGCATAATATAATGAAATTTTCAAAACAAATAAACTTTTTAATTCATAAAGAAAATAAAAGAATAACAAAAAAAAATAAATTAAGAATAAATCAAAAGCACTTAAAATTCCTTTTTTAAGTGACATTTTTATAAAATCAATTCTATTAATCTATATAATATATAATATAAAATTCTTACTTCAATTTCATCCCATTTAAATAATATATCATTTCCAATCATTTTTAAAGATAATAAAATAGAGAGAAGAATACTCAAAAAATTAGTATCAAAATTATAATCATCAGTAATATATTCATTAAAATAATTTTCAATTGAAAAAGACATTGATTTTAATATATTTAAATTCATAGTATTTAATAATATAAAAACAAAGAAAACAAAAGTTGGTTTACTAGGAACTAAAAAAATATTGACAACAATTTCAAAGAAGCAAAATTGTGATTTTGAATCAATAAAAAGTTCCATTTCTAAATAATCAATTATAAACGATATAAAATAAATTTGAATATAGCTTATAAAATCAAAATTTAAAATTGAAAAAAAACTAAATGGAAAATAATGAGTTAAATGAAATAAAGAAATAAGGAATATAAGTAATAAAAAGAATTTCCATATTTGAAATGAAATAAAACGAAGATAAATGACACTTTTTATTTTATCATTAAAAGAAATATTTTTTGTTAAAAATTTTAAATCCATTTTTTAAATTAATTTAAAAATATTTAAATTATCATTTATTTATAATATTTATTTAAAAATGGAAAAGATAATATCATCAAGTCCAAATCAATTAAAATTAATACAAATAAAAAAAAATGAAAAAAATAAACATTTATCAATAAAAAAACATAACCAAATTCAAAGGGGAAGAAAATTATTTGAAATACCCTTTAAATATTTTTATTATAATGATTTTAATATAATAAGAGTATCTAATATAAATAAAAAAAGAAAAACTTCAAAAAATTCTTTATTAAAAAGAAATAAAACTAGAAGAAGAAAAAATATAAATTATGCTAATTATTCCAATAATTCAAATTCATCTTCTTGTTCATCAAAAGAATATAGAAGAAAAAATGATATTAATTACAATGATTATAGTGAATTCTTGGAATATCAATCTAGAAAAGATATTGGATTAAATTCAAGTGAAAATGATGATTCAATAGATAGTTCTTTTTTAGAAGACAATAATTTTAGTAGTGAAATTGAAAGAATTTTAATTGAAATTTATAATAAAAATATATCAATTATTAGTAGTAATTATAATATAAGTGATATTTTAAAAAATAAAAAAAATGAAAATATTAACATTGAAAAACAATTTAACTCTTATTTAAAGAAATTAAATTTTAAATGTAATATATTAGTTTTGAAAATATTAAGTGATAAGATTAGAGAATTAATTTGTAAATATAAAGAAAAAATTTTAGAAATCCCTGAAGTTAAAAGAATATATGATAGATGGTTAAAAAAAAAAGAAAAATTAAAATTTGAAAAATTAAGTTATAAAATTAAATATTGTATTAATGATATTTGTAGTAATTCCTTTTTTCAATTAAATAATTTTAATGATATACAATATGAAAATTTAATGATTAAAAATTCAATGATTTTAAAAACATTTGAAGAATTAACTGAAAAAGGAATTACACAAGTTATATTAAGAGAATTAATTAATATTCAAAAAACTTTAAAAATCTCTTCTAAAGAAATTGAAAATATTTTTAAATATCCATTAAGTTTATTAAAAGATGATTTAACTGGAAAAAGAATTTATTTTTCAATTGAAAAAATTCAATTAGAAGAATTTGATAGGATTATTTTAAAAAATGAATTTATAATATTAGTTATGCATCAAATTAAATTAATTTTTGGTCAATTAAAAATTACTGATTTAACGAGATTAATTGATGAAATTGAAAAAGAAAAAAATAACCATCAAAATGAAAAAACAAAATTTGATGAATTTTTATTATTAAAATTAAATGAAAATCTTGAAAATAAAATAAATAAAAATTCAAAAAATAATATATTATCCAAAGATAATGAAATTAATAATTTTATAAATACAAAAGATAATTTTCTTACTTTAACTTCATCTACCTCTGTTGAATCAGTTAAAGAAAAAAAAGAAAATAATAATTTTAATATTGTAAATAATAATATTTGTTATAATAATAAATTTACTGATTTAGATGAACTTGTAAAATTTATTAGTGATGAAAGTGATATAAGAAAAGTAAAAAAAAAAAGAAATAAAAAGAAGAAAAATAAAAAAATTGAAATTGAAACAAAACAAATTGAAAATGAAGATAATTATTATGATCAAGAATTAATTGATGCTAAAAAAGATTTAGAAAATTATAGTGTAAATTATTATTCATATAATAAAATTAAACCTTATTTATCAAAAGAATTTATTGAAAAGTTAACAAATTAACAAATATTTTTTAATTATATAAATATTAAAGTTAATAAAATATATATTAAAAAAACCTAATTTAAATAATAATCATTATAATATATAATACCTTTGTTCAAATATTTAAATATTATTATTAATAATATTTTTGATTTCTTCTAATTTATCATTTTTAATGTCATCACATTTTGATATATATTTATTTATAATATTAAATAAATCATTTTTCTTATATTCTTTACATTTGTTATAAGCTTTTATAATTGTTTCTACAAGTTTATCAGAAAAAATTTTTGATTTTAATTCTATTTTAAATAATATATATTGTTTTCTATACCATTCACATAATAATTTATATGTTTTAATTTCAAATTTTTTTTTTCCAAATTTACTGAAAATTTCAATTGTTTCAATTAAATTATTTTCATCATTATTATTAAATATATTTTCTTTCATTCTATATTTTATTATAAAATATTCGAATTTTTTTTTATATATTAATAAAAAATCTCTTTGAATTTGAAAATTTGAATTATTTTCTTTTTCTTTTTCAATATTATTTATTAATTCAATTCCTTTTAATAAATAATTTTCACATTCTTTTAAATCTTTTGATTTTTTATAATAAGCAACACCGATTGAAAAAATAACTTCAATTTCTCCTAAGAAACAATTGAGTTTTTCAAAATTACCAAAAATATCATTTAATTGGATTAAATTATTATTATTAAAAGGATTCTCACTTTCAAAAATAATAAGTAATTGTTTAAATAAATTCATTCTTTCATTTGCTAATAAAAAATCATTGGGAAAAGTTTCGAATAAATCATCAAAAAAAAAAACATCATCATAAGTATATTTTCTTAATTCAAAATCATAATTTTTGATAATTTTCATAAATGAAGTAAAATCAATTGTCAAATTTTCAATATAATTATGTACATTATTCCATATTATTTGATTTTGATAAATTATCTTCAAATTTTCTAATGTGAATAAATTTTTAAAATTATAATATAAATGATTTAAATTTTCATTTGTATTTTCTATTGGATTATAATTATTTGAATTATTTATAATTTCTTTATCATTTTCTTTTAAACTTTTCCATATTCCAAAATTTTGACCTGCTGAAAATTCAGTAAAAGAGTCATTTTTTGGAAAAGAATTTAATATTCTTTTCCATTCATTACTATAGAATATTATTAATTTTTCTATATTTTTTTCTTTAATTGTTTTTAATATTTTTTTAATTTTTTTTTTATCTTCATTATATATAAAAAGTTTTTTATTTTTATTTTCTAATATAATATTTTTTAAATCATTTTTTAAATATGATAATATTAAAGAACTATCTTTTGGAAAAATTAATTGTAATTCTCTAATATACAAACCTTTTTGTGAGTATTGAAATAAAGAAATTATTTCTTGGAAAATAAAAATTTTTGTATTTTGTTCTTTTAAAATATTTAATATATTTTCTTTAGATGAATTTTCAATATTAATATTAGAATTTTGAGAATTTCCAAAATCTATATTTTCATTTTGAGAATTCCCAAGACTTATTAAACTTAATTTCATATCACGTTCAGTATTTTTTGTTTTTGTTTCAATTAATTCATCAAATTCTTTTTTACTTCTTTCACCTTTTTGTTTAATATATAATAATTTATAATCAAATTCATTTAATTTCATTATTTCAATTAGATTAGTAAGTTCTAATTTATTTTTGTTATTATTTATTGGATAATATGATATTAAAACAGTTTTAAAATTTAACTTTCCACGATAAATAACATTATTAATTAATATTTTTAATTGAGAAATTGGAGTTTCTAATGCATTTATAATATAAATTTTTTCATTTTCAAAATTAATTTCATTATTAAAATTACTTTTTAAATCAATATATTCAACAAATTTATTTTGAAAATTATTAAAAGAATCATTTATTCTTTCAGTTAAAAAACCAACTAAATCTAAACCAAAAGTATTATAACCATTAACATCATTTCCATAAACATTAATAAAATGATTACCTGAATTACTTTTAGTAAAAAATAAAGTATATATATCATAAAATATATTATTTCTTCCAATTAATCTTCCCATTTCATTATATTTTGGTAAATTTAATTCTTCTTTATAAAAATTATAATATTCAATTAATGTAATTTGTTTTTCATCTGAAAAATAACTAATTAATGCATTTTCAATATTATGATTTTTTTCATTTTGACAACAACATAAATATAAATTTTTATTATTATAAATAAATTTATTATTATTTTTTATATTATCACAACCTGATTTATGTTTATTTTTACAAGAACATTTATAATGTAAATGAGAAAAATGGGCTTCATCTTTATTTTTCATAGATAATAATTTCCATTTACATACTTCTTTATGTTTATGAAAACAACAACATATTTCTAAATCTTTATATTGTTTTGTATAATTTTTTGCTTTTTCAAACGCAGTTTTTATTTTATCAAGGATTAAATTATCATATAAAAACGCATTAAATTTTTTTGTTAAATTTAATGTTGTTGTTGTTGTATGTTCAACAATTATTTTTTCAAAATTTAATGATTTAAATAAATCTAAAATTTCTTCTGCAAATTCAGTATTAATAATTAATAATGTTGTTTTTTTAAATTCAATAAATTCATTATCATTAAAAATTGTTTTTAATTTATCATAATTTAATCTTTCTAATTCACATTTATTATTCTCAAATTCTAAACAAATATTTCCTTTATCATCATAACTACTTTTAGAAATAATATGTAATATTTTAGTTTTTTTTTCAATTGCTCTTTTTAAATTATTAATTGTTCCAATATTAATTTCAAAATTAATATATAAATTTTGAATTAATTCACTTATTATAGTTACATTATCAATAAAATCATAAATACTTTTTAAATAAATTTTATTTCCATCATTATCTATTTCTATTAATGGATTACTAAATAAAATACAAACATCAAGATTATTAAAATTTATTGTTGGTGTTCTTGTTATTGTTAAATTTCCCCCATTTGGATTTTTTAATATATTTTCTTCTAAATGAGGTCCTATTAAAACTATTCTTTGTTTTATTTTTTTTATTCTTTCTTTATTATCTATATTTTCATCATTTATTTGAATTAATAATTTAATTTTTGGATTTTTTTCTTTTTTTAACTTTATTTCTTTATCAGATAAAATAATCCATCCTTTATAATTATAATCATAATATCTTATAGTTTTTATATTTTCAATATCTAATCCCATTTTTTCAAGTAACAATAATGCTACTCTTTTATTAAAATGTATAAAATCTCTTTCTGAAATTGAAATTAAAGTCTTATTATCTTTTTCAAAATAATAATTCCCTGTTTGAATAGTATATATTAAATTAATATCAAAATTAAAATCACCCATTCTAAAAATTAAATAATATATTTTTTAAATAAAAAAAAACTAAAAAAAAAATTAACAAAAAAATTAAAAAAAACAAAAAAATAAAAAAGTAAATATACCTTATATCAAAAAATGAAAAATTAATTATAAAAAAAAAATGGTAGAAGAACACTTAAGTCTCGAAGTTTTAATATCAGTAATTCTCTTAGTCCTTTATGTAATTGCAGCTCCAGTATTTGAAAAAATCCACTTTCATTACATGCATGAATCAGGAATGGTAATGTTACTAGGAATAATAATAACTTTATTAATAAAAATATTTTCTCCTTCATCAGACTTTACAAACTCACTTGCATTTTCAGATAAAATATTTTTTACATATATTCTCCCATTAATAATTTTTGGTGCAGGATATAATTTAAAAAGAAGATCATTTTTTAAATATTTTATGTATATTTTTTTATTAGGAGTAATAGGAACTTTAATTGCATTTTTATGGGTTGCTCCAGTAACATATTTATTTAATAAATTTCAAAGATTTATGTTATCATCATCAAAATATGATTACGATTCATTAGTTAAATATGGTGGAATTCCTATTGATAAAAATACAAGAGAAAGATTAATTTATCCATTTAATGAAACTTACATTAAAAATAATAATTTTAGTAATACTAATTTCCCAAATTTAAAAGATAATCCAATTTTATTAGATATGTCAATATTAGATGCTTTAAAATTTGCAGCAGTGATTTCTGCAACAGACGCAGTCGCAGCATTAACATTTATTCATGAAGATACAGAACCAAAATTATTTTCAATATTATTTGGTGAAGGAGTAGTAAATGATGCAGTTTGTATAGTAATATATGATATTATTAAAAAATTTAGTGAAAGTGGTGAACCATTTACAGGTCAAACTATAATAAATATGTTAGGTACTTTTGTTAAATTATTTGGATTATCATTCTTTATTGGATTAGGAATTGGTTGTATTGGTTCACTGTGTCTAAAGAAATTAAAAGCTTAGAATATTGGAAGAGAA
>JAEEGL011683571.1_pt1 | contig 10892 bp, 7 predicted proteins | sample 9134231 | NCBI WGS metagenome assembly JAEEGL01 (sample SAMN16246548, study PRJNA631951) | gut metagenome | biome: gut microbiome; feature: rumen; material: fiber-attached | host: Bos | place: Iran: Karaj | collected 2018-10
GGAGCTGCTCGCTCCCGAGACCCGCAGGGCGACCGTTGACGGCACGCTGGGCGGCGGCGGGCACAGCGAAGGCATATTGGAAAGGCTCCCCGCTTCCTCCGTCCACTTCGGTATCGACCGCGATGAGGAAGCGATCGCCGCAGCCTCCGAAAGGCTGAAGGGTTTCCCCAATTTTCATCCGATACACGGCAATTTCTTCCGCATGAAGGAGCTTCTCCCCCTTGCGGAATACGGCATAGGCTCCGTTGACGGGATCCTGCTCGATCTCGGAGTCAGCTCCCATCAGCTTGACGACGGCTCCCGCGGGTTCTCCTACAACTCCGAAGCGCCGCTCGATATGAGGATGGACAAGAGCGCCCCCTTCTCCGCATACGAAGTCGTAAACGGCTACGATGCGGAAAGGCTCGCGAAGGTGATCCGCGATTACGGCGAGGAACGCTTCGCATTCAGGATCGCGAAAAGGATAGCCGAGGAGCGTGAAAAAGCTCCCATCGAAACCACCGTCGCCCTTGCGGAGATCATAAAGAGCGCGATACCCGCCGCGGCGCGCAGGGAAGGCCCTCATCCGGCCAGGCGCACCTTTCAGGCGATAAGGATCGAGGTCAATTCCGAGCTTGCGGGATTGGAGACCGCCCTTCGGGATGCGGTCGATCTGCTCTCACCGGGCGGAGTGCTCGCGGTCATCACGTTCCATTCCCTTGAGGATAGGATAGTGAAGAACCTCTTCCGCGAGCTGCACGATCCCTGCACCTGCCCCCCTTCCGCTCCCATCTGCATCTGCGGCAAAAAGCCCACCGTCGAAATACTGACCGGCAAGCCCGTGACAGCCTGCGAAGAGGAGCTTGAAGCGAACCCCCGCGCAAGAAGCGCGAAGCTGCGCGCAGTGCGCAAGATCTGAAATTCAGATGCCATTCAGGCATATTTCGATACGAGGAAGAATACAATGAGCATGCCCGAGACGAACAAAAGAAAGAACCTTGACGTACTCCGAGTTTACGCCCCCAGCCGCGGCAATCTTGCCATCGACATGGAGACGCTTCCGCGTACGCACGTTGCCGAGCCCGTAAGGAAGCCCGCGCCCCGTCGTCCGCGCCCCTATCTCGTGCCCGAAAAGGCTCCGGAGGTTCGCCGCCGCACCCTCGCGGATATCCTCCGCGAATACAAGGTCGCGCCCAAGCTCGGCTTCGTGGCGCTCGCCGTTGCGGTCGCATTCGCTTTCATAGTCATGCTCTCGGGATATAACGATATTTCCGCTGCTCAGAAGCGGATCAACGCGCTCGACGAACAGGTCTCCCGCCTTCAGAGCGCCGTTGAAAAGACCAAGGTCGATTATCTCTTCTCGATAGATCTGGGCTCCGCCCGCGAAGCCGCTACCCAGGCAGGTATGACCTATCCCGCAGTAGGAAGCGAAGGCAGGTAATGGACCTCCATTGATCCCGGAGGTGGAAAGGATTGGCAGAGAAGCGCAAAAAAAAGCGTTCGAGGAATGCAGCGCAAACATCGAAGCCCGCAAGGCCGCTGAAAGCACGTCTCAAAAACGCGCTCAAAGCTTACGGCCTTCTTTTCCTATTATTGATAGGTTTTTTGTTCGTAATACAGGTAATAATGGGGCCGAGTCTCCAGCGCTCGGCTTTGAAGCAGTGGACGAGGACGACCGTCATCGCCGCCAAGCGCGGCGAGATAACCGATTGCTCCGGCCGCATACTCGCCACCAATAACGACGTCTATAAGGTGCTCGTCCGCCCCCGCAACATGAAGGCCTCCGACCGTGAGCGCATCGCGGCGGAGCTTTCCGCGGCGCTCGGAATGGATGAGGAGCTCGTGCTTCGCCGCTGTTCCGCGCTGGAATACGTCGAAATAGTGTTAAAGCGCCAGATCGACGCCGAAACGCGCGACAGGGTGAACGCCCTGCAGCTCGGTTCCGGCGTAGTTACCGTCCCCGATACAAAGCGCGTCTATCCCATGAACGATATGTTCGCGCAGCTCCTGGGCTATACGGACGTTGACGATAACGGCCAGTCCGGCCTCGAATACACCTACAACGAATATCTGAAGGGCACGGACGGCAAGCAGATAGTCGAGACCGACTCCTCCGGCAATCCCATTGCGGACGGCGCCGGCGAGCTCGTGCCCCCCATCGACGGGCTCGATCTCGTCCTCACCTGTGACAGCGTGATGGAAAGCTATCTCGAAAAAGCCCTGCGCGAGGCTCTCGAGATAAACAACGCCAAGGCCGCTATGGGCATAGTGATGGACTGCCGCACGGGCGCGATACTCGCCGCCTCCTCCCAGCCGGATCTCGATCCCAACTCCCCGCCGAGGAACGATCTTGAGGCGCTTGCGGAGCTTTCGCGCAACAGGATAGCCGCCGATTCCTACGAGCCCGGCTCCACGTTCAAAATACTCACCCTTGCCGCCGCCATAGACAGCGGCGCGGCGGATCTCAATTCCGCATTCTTCTGCTCCGGCGTCTCATTGGTGAACGGCGAGCAGATCCATTGCTGGAAGCACAGCGGGCACGGCCCCGAAAACCTTACCCAAGCGGCCGAAAACAGCTGCAACTGCGCATTCATGAACATGGCGCTCAAGATGGGCAAGGAAAAGTTTTACGATTACCTCTATGCCTTCGGCTTGGGCCGGAGCACCGAAAGCGGCATCTCCGGCGAGACGAGCGGCATAGTGACCCATGAAAAATACATCACCGACAACGATCTTGCAAGGATCGGCTTCGGCCAGAGCATCGCGGTGACCCCCATACAGCTCTGCACCGCCGTATGCGCGGCGGTCAACGGCGGCGAGCTTTACAGGCCATTCGTGGTCGATCGTATGATCGACGGCGATGGCAACGTGGTATTCACCGCGGATAAGACCCCCTTAAGGCGCGTCATTTCGGAGGAGACCTCCCGCAAGGTGCGCTCGATCCTGCAAAGCGTCGTCGATAACGGCACGGGCAAAAACTGCCGCATCGCGGGCTATAACGTCGGCGGCAAGACCGGCACCGCGCAGAAATACGATGAATACGGCAGGGTGGCGGAAGGCCGCTACATCTGCTCCTTCATAGGCTTCGCTCCCGCGGAGGATCCCCGCTACGTCTGCCTCATAATGGTGGATGAGCCGCACGTGGCCTCCATATTCGGGAGCACCGTAGCCGCTCCCTTCGTCAAATCCGTACTGGAGGATATCCTTCAGTACGGCGGCGTCGCTCCCTCGCACTCCGATGAGACCGTCGCCGTTCCCGATCTCGTCGGGCTTTCCCCCGAAAAGGCGGAAGAAAAGCTTGCCGAGCTTGGTCTTGAAGCCGTATTCCAGAGCCGCGACGAAATAACGGCTCAGGTGCCCGCCGCGGGCACTCCCGCCGCCAAGGGCAGCGCGGTGCTCCTCTACACGGGCAAAGACGAAGATCCGGATGACGATAAGCCCATCACGGAATACGTCGAAGTCCCCGATCTCAAGGGCAAGACCCCTCTGCAGGTCTATGATATGCTGACCGCGCTCGGGCTCAATTTCTCCACCGATATGGACGATCCCGGCGGAAAGTGCTATCTTCAGTCCGTATCCAAGGGGACCGTGGTCGCGAAGGGCTATACAGTTATTGCGTATTTCCGCGTCGAGGAGGCGGAGCCCACCCCCGCTCCCACCGCCGCTCCCGAAAACTGATTACCGATCAATACAGGAGGCTTCCGTTATGCTTCTTTCAAAGCTCATAGAAAACACGGGCTATAAGCTCGTAAACGCCCGCGATATCGACATCTCCCGGATCGAGTACGATTCCCGCCGCGTAAAGGAGGGCGAAGCTTTCGCCTGCGTAGTGGGCACCTTCAAGGACGGGCATGAATTCGCCGAAGGAGCCGTCAAAAACGGCGCCTCCGCCCTCATTGTCGAAAGGGAGCTTCCCTTCCCCGTCCCCCAGATAATCGCCCCCAATTCGAGGCGCGCGATGGCGATCCTCGCACAGAAGCTCTACGGGTATCCCGCAAAGCAGCTCCGCATAGTGGGCGTGACGGGCACCAACGGCAAGACCACTACGACCTATATGGTCAAGACCATAGCCGAAAAATGCGGCCTCAAGGTCGGGCTCATAGGCACGATAAGGAACATCATAGGTTCGCGCGTAATATCCACCCAGCGCACCACTCCCGAATCCACCGAGCTGCAGGAGATACTGCGCATGATGGCGGATGAGCACGTGGATCTCGTCGTTATGGAGGTCAGTTCCCACTCCCTCGATCAGGAGCGCGTTTACGGGCTCGATTTCGAGATAGGCGGCTTTACGAACCTCACGCAGGATCATCTCGATTATCACAAGACCTTCGAAAACTATCTCGCCGCAAAGAAAAAGCTCTTTGAAAGGAGCAAATTCGCGGTGGTGAACGCGGATGACAGCCATTCCGAAAAGCTGCTCGAAGGGCTCGACATCCCCCGCATGACCTACGCAGTCGGCGCGCCTGCGGATATTTACGCAAACGGGATAGAGATCTGCGACCGCAACGTGGAATTCGATATGACCACCCCCGCGGGCAAGGCGCATATCACCGTTCCCATCCCCGGCCTCTTCAACGTATTCAACGCCATGCTTGCCGCGGGCATCTGCATCAAGCTCGGCTTCCCAATGGATAAGATAGCCGAAGGCCTTGCGGACGTTTCCGGCGTCACCGGGCGCATGGAGGCGCTTCCGACGGAGGGCTTCCCCTTCTCCGTGATACTCGATTTCGCGCACACTCCCGACGGCATGATAAACCTTCTCACCTCCGTCCGCGAGTTTGCAAAGGGCAGGGTCATATCCGTATTCGGCTGCGGCGGCGACCGCGATCACGCCAAGCGCCCCATAATGGGCGAGGCGGCGGGCCGCTATTCCGATTTCTGCGTAGTCACTTCGGATAACCCCCGCACGGAGGATCCCATGTCGATCATTGGCAACGTGCTTGACGGCGTGAACAAGACCGCCGTCGAATACGTCGTGATCCAGAACCGCCGCGAGGCGATAAAATACGCCCTCACCCACGCAAAAAAGGATGACGTTGTCGTTCTTGCGGGGAAGGGGCATGAGACCTATCAGGAGATAAACGGCGTCAAATACCCCTTTGATGAGAAGGTCGTCGTCGCCGAGCTCCTTGACGAGATGCGCAAAGGGCTGTGATCTCGCTTTTCTGATCAACAACAGACCGCGGGCTTTCTCCCGCGACGGAGGTACCAAAGAATGAGCGCTCCAGTAAGACTTATACTCGCATTCCTTTCCTCTGCGGCGATAGTGCTTGCCGTCGCCCCCTTCTTCATTCCAATGCTCCGCAGGCTGAAGTACGGCCAGGTGGAGCGCGAGGAGGGGCCCCACGCCCATTCCGCAAAGGAGGGCACGCCTTCAATGGGCGGGCTCATGTTCATGATCGCGATAGTCGCCTCCACCCTTATATTCACCAAGTACGAGATCGGCCTTTGGTACAGCATACCCGCCCTCGTACTGACCGTGGGCTTCGGGCTCGTCGGCTTCCTCGATGATTTCATAAAGGCGCACAAGAAGAGAAATCTCGGCCTCCGCGCCTATCAGAAGATAATCGCCCAGGTGATCCTTTCCGGAGCCGCGGCGGTATTTGCCTATAAGTACATAGGCAGCGAGATCCGCTTTGCGATAGGCGGCGCCTCCGTCGATCTCGGCTGGGTCTATATCCCCCTCGTGATGTTCATGCTCATCGCGATAGTGAACGCCACGAACCTTACGGACGGTCTTGATGGATTGGCCTCCGGCGTGACGCTCATCTATTCCCTTGCAATGGGCGTGATATTCATCTATCTCGCGGGCGCTTTCCAGAATGCTTTCGCTCCCGCGCCCAAGCTCGTTGCCGAATCCGACGGCATGCTCACCATGGCGGTGTTCGCATTCGCCGTTGCGGGAGGTCTTCTGGGCTTTCTCTCCAAGAACAGCTACCCCGCCAAGGTGTTCATGGGCGATACCGGCTCCATGGCGCTTGGCGGCGCCATCTGCGCGATGGTGCTCTATTCAAGGCATCTCTTCCTCTTCCTGCTGATGGGCTGCTGCATAGTGGCTTCCGCCGTCAGCGTGGTGCTGCAGGTGGGCTCCTTCAAGCTCCGCCACGGCAAGAGGATATTCAAAATGGCTCCTCTCCACCATCATTTCGAGCTTCTCGGCTACCCCGAAACGAAGGTGGTCTCGGGCTATATGATAGTAACGGCAATAGCCTGCGCGATCGGGCTCATGCTGTTTATCTGAAGTTTTCACGAGCCGTCCGGAGCAAGACGCGGGGTTTGCGATTCCTGTCGGCACTTGGCGTAAAACTCCCGCAAAAGGCATAGGTAAAGGCTATATTGCACCGCGCTTTACAAGGGCGCTTGCAAGAGGCCGCTCTCCTTTTGCAAGCTCCCTGCGCCGCCGGACGGCTCTCCTTTTTTCGGAACATACTTGATTGGAGGTAAAAATGGAAAACAAAAAGACAGCTCTCATAGTCGGCATGGCAAAGAGCGGCATCGCCTCCGCAAAGCTTCTCTATGAAGACGGCTGGCGCGTCATTATAAACGACCTCAAAAGCGAGATCGCGGGTCTTGAGGAAGCGCTTTCCGGAATAGAATACGAAAACCGTCTGGGCGTCGCGCCCGAGGCGCTGCTTGAGGGAGTGGATCTCATGGTGCTCTCCCCCGTCATCCCCATATTCCGCCCCTTCGTCAAGCAGGCGATCGCAAAGGGCGTGGAGGTCATAGGCGAGATCGAGCTCGGCTGGCGCTACTCAAACCGCGGAACGCGCTTCGTCTGCATAGGCGGCACCAACGGCAAGACCACCACCACCGCGCTGACCGGCGAGATATTCAAGGCGGAGGATGAATTCCGCGGCGACGGCAGGCGCACGTTCGTTCTCGGCAATATCGGCGTCCCCATCACGGAGCACGCAATGGAAACGAGGAGCGGCGACACCGTAGTTGCCGAGACCGCCTCGCTCCAGCTCGAAAGCATAGTGGAATTCCATGCGAACGCCGCGGGTCTTCTCAATATCACGGAGGATCATATCAACCGTTTCGGCTCCATGGAGGCATATATCGCCGCCAAGATGCGTATGTTCGAAAATCAGACGGAGGACGATATAGCCGTTCTGAATGCGGACGATCCCATAGTCATGAGCGCCGTGACCCGCGCAAAGGTGCTCACCTTCTCCCGCCTGCATGAGGTGGCGAACGGCGCTTTCGTGCGCGACGGCGTTATCATCTACCGCCGCGGCTGCATAGAAGTTCCCGTGATCCCCGCCGACGAGCTCGGCATAATAGGCGGCCACAACCTCGAAAACGCGCTCTGCGCGGTCTGTCTCTCGCTCGGCATGGGCGTGCACGTTGAGGTGCTGCGCCGCGTCCTGCGGGAATTCCGCGGGGTCGAGCACAGGATCGAGTTCACAAGGGTTTTCGAAGGCGTCACCTATTTCAACGATTCCAAGGGGACCAACCCCGAATCCACCATAAAGGCGATCGAGGCCATGAAGCAGCCCACGGTGCTGCTGCTCGGCGCCGGCAATTACGATAAGCAATCCGATTACAGGCCCGTATTCCGCGCCGCGAAGGGCGTTGTGAAGGCCTGCGTCGTAAACGGTTCCAATACCGAAGCCATAATGAAGGCCGCCGTTGAGGAAGGCTTCACGGAGATAGTCGCCGTGGGCGAGGATTTCCGCGAAATGATAATGACGGCGCGGAGCCTTGCTTGCGAAGGCGACGCCATACTGCTTTCCCCCGCCTGCGCAAGCTGGGGCATGTTCACCGATTATGAGGAGCGCGGCAGGATATTCAAGGAAATAGTAAACGAAATGGAGTAAGCTTGTTTTAATGGAGCAGGCCGCGGCAAAAAACAGAACGACGGGCAAAAAGGTATTTCACCACTTTGATTTTCCCCTCTTTGCGGTGCTTCTTTCGATATGCCTCTTCGGCCTTGTAATGCTCTATTCGGCAAGCTATTACTACGCCCTCACCAAGCATGGCGACGGCCTCTATTTTCTCAAGCGTCAGCTCCTCTGCTTCGGCATAGGCGTCGGCGCGCTGTTTGCGACTTCGTTCATCAACTATAAGTTCTACCGCAAGGCCGCCTGGTGGCTTTACGGGATCGTTATATTGCTGCTTGCGGCGACCCTCGTAATAGGCGAAACGGTCAACGAGGCCACCCGCTGGATAAAGCTCGGTCCCGTAACCTTCCAGCCCGCGGAGCTTGCCAAATTCGGCACCGTGATGGTAATGGCGCGGCTCATGTGCTCCGGCAAGCTCAAAATGCAGAGCTTCTTCCGCGGAGTAGTGCCCGCACTGCTTCCGCTCATCCCGTTTGCGGGGCTCATAATCCTTCAGCCGAACCTTTCGATGATACTCATACTCGCGTTCACCGCCTACGTCATGCTGTATCTGGGCGGAGTGAAGATCTCCCACAGGCTCCTGCTCATGGTGATGGGCGTGACCGTCATAGTCTTATTCATAGTCGTGAAGAAGGGCTACCACGCGGACAGGATCTATTACTATCTGCACCCCAACGCCGATCCCACGGGCGTCAATTTTCAGCCCATTCAGTCCCGCATAGCGCTGGGCAACGGCGGGCTCTTCGGGCAGGGGCTCAATTTCAGCCGTCAGAAGCTCAACTTCCTTCCCGAAAGGGAAAACGACTACATACTCGCGATAATAGGCGAGGAATTGGGTTTTGTGGGCTGCTTCCTGCTGCTCGCCGCCTATTTCTTCCTCGTGATCCGCGGGACGGTGATCGCCATGCGCTGCAGCGACCGTTTCGGCAGGCTTCTTGCCGGCGGCATTACCGCGGTGCTTGCGATCCAGGTCATACTGAACGTCGCCGTCGTAACGAACGCCATCCCCTCCACCGGGCAGACTCTCCCGTTCGTAAGCTACGGAGGCACTTCGATAGTTATCTTCCTCGCCGCAATGGGGATTTTGCTCAATATTTCACGCTATTCAGAGGTCGAAGAGAAAAATGCCGCAGGAACGGAACAGCAGCACAGCTGAAAGAATGAAGGATTCCAAGCGCCGGCGCGAGAATGCACAGGCGCTCCTGCGCGCGTCCGAGCAGAAGCCCTCGCCAAAGCCCGCCGGGCAAAAGCGCGGGCAGGATCCCAAGGCTCACGCCGAAAAAGCCTCTGCGCATAAGGCGCCGAAGCGCGAAAAGGAGCCCCTCGCCCTGCCCAAGCGTTCCGTAAAGGCGGGCGGACACAGGAAGCAAAAGGCCGAAAAGCCCCCCATAAGGATAAAGCGTTCGGCGCTCATCACCATTATCGCCCTCGTCTGCGCCGCAGGCGCGTTCATAGGGCTCTATTTCCTCACCATAGTCGATAACATAACCGTTACGGGGTGCGAGACCTATTCCGAGCAGAAGGTCTTAGATCTTTCCGGCCTCTACACGGGCAAAAATATGTTCCTGTATGATCTTTCCGCGGCCAAGAAGCGCATCGAGTCCGACCCATATCTGAAGTGCACGGGCATATCGAGGTCGCTGCCCTCCACCCTCACTATAGGGATAGAGGAGCGCCGCGAATTCGCCGCCGTCCACACCTCCTCCGGCACGGCGTGCATAATAGATAAGGAAGGTTACGTCCTCCGTGTGGGCGCAAGCTCCGGTACGGAAGGGCTCATCCCCATATACGGGCTGGCCTCCGCGGGCAATACCGTGGGCATAACGATAGATGAGGATAAGAGCCTTCTGCGCCCCTATACCATAATGGAGATGATCCGCGCCATCGGCGACCGCACCTGGGTCATCGGCTCGATAGACGTTACAAATACCTCCAGCGTAAAGCTCGTCACCCCCGATGGGCTGACGGTCATGCTCGGGGATTCCATAGACATACCGCAGAAGATAGAGCGCATGTTCCGCGTGCTCGATAAGATCGATAAGGAAAAGCTCGAAGGCTCCGTGCTCTACATCAATTCCAACGGCACCGCGGATATAAGCCCTGCCACCCCCGCTCCCACCGCGGAGCCGGACAGCACGCAGGAACCCCTTCCCACGAATGTTCCGGAGGATACCGACTCTCCCGAAGAGACCGATCTCCCCGCCGATACAGAGGAGCCCGGCGAGACCGCCGGACCCGGCTCCGACAACTGATGATCGCTTTCAAAACCCGCCCCGCAGGCGGGTCAAGCTCCTTGGGAAAGCCCATGGGGCTTGATAGGCGTACAATTATTCACAAATAATTCGCATTTTGCGCCCGCAAAGGCTTGCACAACATATTGTGGGTATGTTATAATCAATAAGCATATAATCAACAATATGTGTTCATGGGCGATTTTTGTCACACCATGAAGTCAAGTCGATCTTCGGGAGAGCAAGAAATGCGTCATTGCGCCATCCTTGATATAGGCAGCAGCAAGGTAGTATGTATGGTCGTTTCATCCGAGCCGGATGGGGCGATGATCGTTCGCGGCAGCGGCACCCGCGAATATTCGGGCTACCGTTTGGGCGAGCTGCCGAACAGAAGAGAATTGGGCGAAGCCATCGCCGGCGCCGTTCACGCGGCGGAGCGCGCCTCCGATCTGCGCGTTCGTGAGCTTACGGTGGGCGTCCCCTCCTGCTTTATGTGCGTCCGCTCCAATCTGGGCGTTGCCGAAACCGCTTCGAGAAACGGCAGGGTCAATCAGAACGACGTTTCCTACCTTATCGATAATTCGCTCGATTTCGAGCATCCGGAAGGGTATTCCCTCATTCACAGCACCCCCGTTTCCTACGTTGCGGACAGGACTGCGATCCACGGTTCGCCCATCGGGCTCCCCTGCGGGGTGCTTTCCGCCGAGGTATCGCATTGCTTTGTTGACGATCGGTATAAGGATCTCGTGACGGGCGCTCTCGCCGATTACGGTCTCGGGGCCGATTCGTTCGTTTCATCCGCGCTCGCGGCGGCGTGCTTCACAGTCCCGGAGCA
>JAEEGL012489309.1_pt1 | contig 10892 bp, 3 predicted proteins | sample 9134231 | NCBI WGS metagenome assembly JAEEGL01 (sample SAMN16246548, study PRJNA631951) | gut metagenome | biome: gut microbiome; feature: rumen; material: fiber-attached | host: Bos | place: Iran: Karaj | collected 2018-10
GGTGGTGCCGTACCCCGGTGCAGACAACTTCTTGAACCAGGTGACCATGGCCAACAACCGCCAGAACCCGGTGTTCAGCTACCACCTGCGTGCCGCCGATGATCTGCAGTTCTTTATTTGGCAGCGTTACCAGGAAGAAGGCTTTACCTACGTTTATAAGGATGGCGTACGTCTCAAGGCCCGTACCCGTAAGCTCGAAGTTCGCATGCGCCCCGAACTGGCCAAGACCCTGTTCATGATGGACGGCAAGCTCTCTGAATGCCGCTCCAGCGACTGCATCTTCGACAAGGAAACCCTGTACCAGCGTTGCTTCGGTGCTTTCGTGCGCGTAGCCCCTGAAAAGGAAAAGGATTTTGTGCGCAAGACCATCGCCTTTACCAAGGCCTGGCAGCTCCTTAGTCGTTTGCCCATCAAGATTCGTCGCGTTACCCCGGGTAAGGGCGTGTCTATCGAGGCTAACGATGATAACCCGCTGACCAAGATTACCTTCAATGGCCGCTTGGAAGACAAGTTTATCTTCCGTAGTGCAGTGAAGGACCTGGTGGTGGCTCTCGCCCTCAAGCATTGGCTTGTTTATGGCGACCCCATTCAGGATTTCGAATGGCTGGTGGAAAACGAGCTGAACTTCAACGATTCTATCCTCAAGTACGCTTCTCGTATTTATACGGAAGACCTGAAGGGAATCTTGATTTCTGAGTTCAAGGACAATCCGGCTTACTATGACACCATCACCACCATCGACAAGGATAGTGGCGAATCGGTGGAGCGTCGCTTGTGGAAGGGCTTTGCCAACACGGCTACTTACGAAAAGATGATGGATCTTCTGTGCAAGAAGAGCCGCACTTGGGAAAAGTGCCGCGGCGGTATTGAGACGTTCCTGTAATATTTGCGCAAACGAAGTTTGCGCCCACGCAAATAATCCGCTAGCCAGTGTTTTACAACTTGAGTTAAGCGGATTATTAAGTGCGGGGAGAGTCTTAGGGAGGGGGATACCCCCTCCCTTGTCATAAATAGCGATAAAGTCGTGCAAACATAGTTTGCGCTCCCGCTCAAACTGCGTTTGAGCGATTAATAAAGTTTAGGTCACGCAAACGAAGTTTGCGCCCACGCTTATATTTGCCTTCAGAATTTTAGACCCTAGAATAGGGCAAATATAGGCGTGCGGGGAGAGTCTTAGGGAGGGGTTTCACCCCTCCCTTATCATATTTTTCTAATTTGCCCAAAAATCTTGAAAAAATAGTGGATTTAGGACTCCTAAATTCAGTATTTTGTGACGGAATATTTTGAGAAGGTTCTTACATAGAACCCCCTTGGGGTTGTTCGCCTTTGGCTTGTCCATTCTGTGGGCAAGTGTTTCCCTGTGGGCTCAGGCAGACTCTAGCGGCTATGCGCCGCAGACTGAAGAGGCCGACCCTGCAGAGACGGAATGGCAACCCACTTATCAGTATATGTCGCTGCCAGCTTCAGCGACCCCTTTGAACGGGATGCTGCCCTTCGGTGGTATTGGCGCGTCGCCCCGGCTCATGAGTACGTCGCGAGGTCAAGTTTATAGCCACGACATCGACATAGCTACCCGTGAAATGGACGTGAGCGAAAAGCGGGTCAATAGCATTTCCCGCGATACCACGACCCTCTGGACGGCCCATTATCCGGAATTGACGGATTACGTGGCGGACATGTACGACATTGGCCGCAAGAACCTGTGGTTGAATGGCTTGGTGGGGCAGAGGAACGGCGGTTACGAGACTCCGGAAACGGGCTCTGTATTCGATATTACGGTACCGGTGACCATGCCTGCCTGGATGAAGGACTTTGGGCTGGACAAGCCCAAGCTGATGTTGCAGGGAACGATGGATATCCGCCTCAAGGGTTATGGCGAAAAGGATGATGCCCAGGGAAGTACCAACACCAGCCTGGTGCCGTCACTTTCCTTGCACTACGACCCGAGCTTCATGGTCAAGGGTAAGATCGGCCCCTACATCACGGTGGAAATCAACAACGTGGAGACCGGTCTTGGAATCCAGAACCAGGTGCGAGTCGTCTATGAGGAATCCTACAAGGATGAATTCGAGGACTATATCCTTCAGAGGGTGGAGGCCGGTACGACCTCCCTATCCCTCTCGGGAACGGAACTGACGGGTTATTCCGAGAACCACCAGGGGCTTTTCGGTATCAAGGCGGACTGGAAGCTGGGGGACTGGAGGCTTACCACCATCGCTTCCCAGGATGGAGGTTCTCAGGAGGAATATACCATCAACGCCAACGAGTCAACGACGGAGTTCCAGATTCTGGATAAGCAGTTCGTGGCCTACCGCTACTACTTCTTGAACCACGATGCCAGGAACAACTATATCAGTGCGGCCATCGCCGGGCGCTCGTCTGCCAGTTTCCCCGCAACGAACCTGAAACTTTTCAAGCGCAGTAACCTGAACAATTCCAAGGACGTGGTAGACAACATCACGGTGGTTTACAAGACCCCTTCGGGAAAGACCGTAGAAAAGCTGGTGGAACGTATGGTGGAAATCCCGTCTAGCGACTTCACCTACGATTCCAAGACGGGCATCTTGAAGATTAACGGTGTGAACCGCAATACGCTGGTGGCCGCCAGCTGGAGCAATGATGGCAGCGGCCGTACGGGTACCACCATCAGGAACGGCTCCAGGATGGTGCTGATCCAGTGGGACGCCACGCTCTCGGAACTTGCCGATATCGAGAAACTGATGCTCCGTAATGTCTATTCCGTGGGAATCTCCGATGGAAGCTCCAGCAGTTTTGTGTTGCGCCTTAAGAACAAGTCCGGCATGACTGGCACCTACCTCAAGACCTTGGGCGTAGCTGATACGTCTACTGGCAGTCCGTTGGTAAATGACGCTACCATCTTCAAGAAGGATGCTTCTGGAAACTATACCGGCGAAATGTGGCTTCCGTGTAAGCCCCTTTCGGAGTATTCTGGTGCGGGTGCTACGGAGCGTGCCCGAGAGAACTGCCTGGAACCGCTTCGCCTGCTTGATTCTACGGGTGCCATGGCACAGCTTTACACCTTGCCGGTCTACAAGCTGAACCGCTTTACTAGCCGTTTCTACTTTGAGTCTGTGGGTAAAAGGCGCAATTCCATCATCAGCGTTCGCGACCCGAATTCCAGCTACTCGGTGAGTGCCGGTTCCTGTATGGATATTTCGCCGGGTACCGAAAAACTGACCGCCGGTTCCACCACCCTTATCCGCGGTACGGACTACGAGGTGAACTATGAGCTGGGCCAGATTGAACTTTTGAGCGAACGTGCGCTAGACCCCAACAAGGAGATTAAGGTCACCTTTGAATGTGAGCCCCTGTTTGAGATAGACAACAAGCTGTTGCTGGGCGCCCGTGCAGAACTGCCCTTGGATCGTTACGGATTTGGAGCAGGCTCTCTGTTTGGTGTGACTGCTCTGTACAAAAGCCAAAGCACCACGGCCAAGACCCCGACCCTCGGGAACGAGCCTTTCTCTAGCGTGCTGTGGGGCATGAACCTGCGCCTGCAGGACACGGTACAGGCCCTAACGGATTTTGTGAACCTTATCCCTGGAATACAGACCGATGCCAAGTCCAGCTGGCGGTTCGAGGCGGAATTTGCAGCCAGTCGCCATAATGCCAATACCAGCGGTGATAACGAGGCCCTGGTGGAAGACTTTGAATCTACGGTGTCGGGTCTGACTTATCCGTTGTCCAGGCTTTCTTGGTATCCTGCATCACCCCCTGGCGGTATTTCGAGCCAGCCTTCTACCTATATCGAGAACCAGGATTACCGCCATAAGGGCGAATTCATTTGGCATAGTAACACTACGGAGCTGTACAAGTACATTTACCCCAGCGTAGGTAACTCCGACGTGGATAACCAGCACCTGACGGTGCTTAAGATGACGCTCCGCGCCAACGACAACCTGGTGGGTAATTCCTGGGGCGGTATCATGCGACCCAATAGCTCCTACTACCAGGACTTAAGCGAGATGAAGTACCTGGAAGTGGTGGCCCGCGGTAACGTGGGTTCTATCTACTTGGATCTGGGCTTGATCAGTGAAGACATTTCGATTAATGGTTACGAACCCAACGGAAACTACGATGGCGAAAATGACCTAGGAACCACGACGGCGCTCCATGACAAGGGTATAGACGGGCTTACCGGTTCCGATGAAACGAGACTTGTGTGGGACTGCCGTATTTCGGGTTGTATTTCCTCTGAAATTACCATGGCCAATTCGGATGCTTCCGCCACCGATATCGCCCAGGATAATTACGACGAGGATCTAGAAGACGAGAGCGACCCGTCGGTACACATCAACGGTACCGAAGATAATTCCGGTGAACGTCTGTACGATACGGAAGATATCAACAAGAACGGTTCTCTGGATACAGACATCAGCTTTGTGCGCTACCGCATTGATCTGTCCAAGACAGACCACATGGATTACGAGGATTTGAAGAACGGCTGGCGCAAGTGGCGTATTCCCCTGAATCAGTACGATACCATTGTTTCTCCCTCGGGAAGTGATTACAAGACCATCTTGGCGGAAGCGCTTTATTCTAGGGTCTGGCTTGGAAGCTTGAATCCTGGTGTCGCGGAATCCAAGGTACAGATTGTAAGCCTTGCTGTGGTGGGGAACTCCTGGGAAGAAACGACGGTGGCGGACCTTTACAAGACAAGCTCCACGGAAAACTCCCAGGTGGTGGAAGTGAACGGCGTTCCGACCCAGGTGCAGGAATCCATGGATACCCGCGATACGAGCCGCATCAAGGTCACCACCATCAACAACCGCGAAGATTCCAACATCTACACCAAGTCTCCCAATACCAAGACGGAGCGGGATTCCGAAACCAACGCCCCCCTGAAGGAAACGGCTCTGGTGCTGGATTACCAGAATATGAGCCCGGGTCAGGAAGTAGGCGTGACCCGCATCTTTGAGAACGAGGTGAAGGACTTGTCCAGCTACAAGTCCATCAAAATGGAAATCCATTACGAGACGGAAGCGGACAAGGTCCCGGTGCGTTTCGCTATCCAGTTCGGTGAAGGTTCCCTGGAAGGCTCCAGCGACTACTACGAATGGAGTTTCCGCCCCACCAAGTACAACTGTACTTCTGGCGACCGGCCTCAGGATTGCCATGAGGAAAACTGGCTTTCTAATGCCTTTGCCATGGACCTTGCGGATTTCTCTGACATGAAACGTGGACGTAAGCCACCCTTCTTGGAACCGACGGTACGCAAGGTGGAGGGAAGTTCCAGGGAAGAACAGATTCGCCTGGTGGGTAACCCGTCTGTGACCCGCATCGACTGGATCCGCTTTGTCATCATCGCCGATGCGGATGCATCTGCCGCAGACCTGAAGGGTACATTCTGGATCGACGACTTGCGCCTTTCGGACATGGATACGGAATGGGGTTATGCGGCTAGAACTTCTGGCCAGATTGAATTTGCGGACTTTATTTCTTTGTCCGGGGCGGTGCGTTACCAGGATGGAAACTTTGCGACCCTTTCTACTTCGGGAGGTTCCCCGAAGCCCAAGCTTTCCGATGCCGCTTCTCAGCTAGACATTGCGGGTGACTTGAACATTAGCCTGAACAAGTTCTTGAACGACAGTCTTGGATTCCATATTCCCATGAACTTCGGCTACAACAGCACCACCAAGCGCCCCTACATGAAGCCTACGGATGACATGCTCCTTAAGAAGAGCAGCTTCTCGAACCTGACCAAGGATATGTTCCAGAATGAACTTTCTGTAACCTCCAACAAGAAAGAACAGGAACTGCGAGACCATGCTGAGTCTAAGGGTTATGAATCCTATGTGAGGGAAAAGAGCTTCAGTGTAAGCTATAGCAAGGATTACAAGGCCGCAGACTCAAAGATAGGGGAGGCTCTTTCCCAGATACTTTTGGAGCGCCCGGCGGCGAGTTACTCTTATGCGGAATCAGAAGGCCGCGCTACTACCAGCGCTGACTCCACCTATTCTTACAGGACTATCCTTGAATATAAGCTGGGCACGTTTACCCTGTTCAAGTTCAAGCCTTTTGAGGGCCTGAACAAGTTTGATAATGCCTTCAGCAAGACTTTGGCCAAGACGGAATTTGAACCGTGGCCTCAGACCTTCGACTTGACCCTGTTCGACTTCAACTACGTACGCTATGTGGACCAGGATAGGGATCCGGATTTTGTGGAACCCCAGGTGGACAAGGTGGTGACCTACACGGCGGATTTGAATCACAAGTTGAATATGCGTTGGAATATCTTGACCTGGTTGAATACCTCCTACTCCTTGAATATCTCCCGTGACATGCAGGGCGGTGGCGACCGCGAAGGCTTTGTGAAGGAAAACTTCTTTACCACGAGGGAAGGTGGCCTATTTGCTAGCGATTATGTGTTTGATTATGACCACACGGACCGCAAGGTCTACGTATCCAAGGATAGCGTGGTAATCGTCCCCCGTGATACGATTGCTAGAACCATGGCCGACGGCAGGGAATGGGCAATTGACATGCAGAATCCCGAAACCTATGAAATCCTTTACGACACGTCTTCGTTCTACCGGGTAGATAGCGTAGGTACACGGGAATACGGTCGGTCATATGGTATTTTGCGTAACGAACGTGCCCGAACCCAGCAGTTCAAGATTGGCTTTAACCCGAGGCTGATTCCGTTTATACCGTTCAATACCACCTTCACTTCGGACTTTAACCAGCAAAAGACTATTCCTGACGAGTACGACTTCTTGGATGCAAAGGACATAGAGAAAAATTATTGGACTATTTCGCAGACGAACCGATTTGAATTCAGCCCCACATTCAGGGTTATTGATTTCTTCCAGAATTTTGGAAAGGATAACGTGGTGGCCTCGTCTTTGGAAAAAATAAAGTGGAACGAAATTCGAATGAGCTGGCAGACCTCCACCAACACGGTGGGCGAGAACTTCACCCTTTCGCAGTTGTACGAGGAACAGGGCGTGACCCCCATGGAGTACTACCTGTATGGACTTGGTCTAGGTAACGGCTATCGTAATAGGGGCTTCTGGAATATTGTTACCGGCGATATGGAACTGGACCATCGCGATGACTTTACCCATTTTGCACAGTATCGCAACCATCATGTAGATACCCTCGTTTATCAGGGTAACTTCGCCCATTCTGTTTCCCGTCAGTTCCAGATCGGTACGGGCATTGTGCTTCCCATTTGGGACATCGGTGTTACCGGAGACCTGATGTGGCGTGAAGAGTTCAACCAGTCTCGTGAGTATCCTCTTTACCTGGATACCACCACGGTCTGGCCGAAGATTGGTATCGGTGTGAATGTGCCGAATTTCTCCCAGAGGGTGTCCTTCTTGAACGGTTTCAAGAGTGTCAGCACGGCCCACCGCTTTGACTATACCCGGACCACCGTGGTGCGACCGTTCCAGAGTGCCGAAGATTCCTGGGCACACCAGTGGAACTTTAACCCGCTGGTCCGTGTGTCCTTCCTGACCCAGAGCAATATGCGGATTGACAATGCGGTGCGCCTGAAGATAGAGTCTACGGACAGACGGCCCAAGGAAGAAGTTATTGGTTATCCCAGCTGGCCCGATAAGGAAGGAGACATTCGGGATACTACGGACTATTTCTGGGATACCCCCTGGATTCATACCTCCCTGTACAACGACTTTGCCATCAATATCGGAAATGACCTGACCATTTCGTACCCGCTGAAGACCAAGCGCGGGTTCCAGCTATGGAAATGGTATTTCAAGCTGGAAAACGATATCGACCTGAAGTTTACCGCCGGTTACGACTACAACAAAACCATCCGCAAGGAATACGACCCGGATCCGGGTTACGATATGTGGAACAAGGCCAGTGGCACCGATGGCGTGTTCAGGCAGTGGAGTATCGATGGATACGACTATGTGGTCTACAAGCCGGAACTCCACAAGATGGATCGTACGGTACCTTCAAGGACTCACGAATGGTTTGTGCGGCCTAGCGCAGGCTACCAGTTCAACCGCATCGCTTCTATGAGCAGCTACATCGAGTACCGCCAGATCCACGAGAAGCTGGATGACGAAACTCCGCACTTGCGGCAGATCCTACAATTCGAAATAGCGCTAATGCTACGGTTCGATTAGTGAAATTACTCTACAATTCCAACGTCCGATAAGCGGACAAAGCCTTTGATTTTTTCGCCCAGCTTGATTTCTGCGTAGTTTCCCTGGGTGGAAAGTACTTGGAAGGATGTTCCTTCGGAAAGGGTGTTTAGAGTTTGGGCCTTGTCGTTTGGTGCGCTGGTCACGTCGGCGTCTGCGGCTGTAACCACTCCCGTGATGTCCGTTTCCAACACGAAAATCTTGTAACCGGCGCTAGCTCCGAAAACGCACAGCACGATGGTCAGCGCAAAGATGATTCCCGTGTAGGCGTTCTTTGCCTTTTCACCGAGAGAAAGCTTTATGAAAACGGCGGCAATGGCGATAGCCCAGAAAATCCCGAGCATAATCCAGAGTTGCGCCTTGAGGGAAATAGCATGGTGCATGCGGAAAAGTGTCGTGAGGATTGGGTTTTCGTCGTCGTCCTCATCTACCTTGTCGCGGGTCATGGCCTGCGCGTATTTCAGGTTGTGCAGGATATCTTCGTCATTTGCCCTGAGACGTAAGGCCTTTTTGTAGTAGAATATGGAAAATCCCAGCTTGCCGTTTCTGAAGTAGGCATTTCCCAGATTGTAGAAAAGGTCTGCATCATTCAGGCCGTTGTCGGCACAGGAACGCCACTCGTCGATGGCTCGCTCGTAGTCGCTTTGGTTGTAGGCCTTTGTGCCCGCTTCGAGACCTACGCAAGATTCCGCAGCATTGGAGGTTGAGAATGCTGTTACAATAGCGACCAAAACAAATAAAAGGTTTTTCATATGCATGGGTTACCTCAACTTTTCGCAAAGCTTTTCCACATCGGCAAGCATCTGTTTCTGCTCTTCCGGAGTGGCCGTTACGGGGGCGTAGCGTACGAAGGCGCATTTTTCGAGCCAGCTGTCAATAGCTGCGATAGTTTCTTCGCTTATTCCGATTTTTGCAAGCTCCGCCTTCATTTGCGGGCGAGTCATGCCCTTAAATTCCAGGTTGGTCTGGTCGCTCAGGTAATTCACCAGGCCATTTTCAAGAGCGGCGAAGAATCCCTTGCCATCGCCCTTTTCGAGGGCTGTACGTGCTTGGGCGAATCTTTCGCGTAATTGCCTGTTCGCTTGACCCTTGCGGACCAGGGCCGCATTGCTACTGCGCTTGCGGTGGACCTTGATGATAAGGACTGCGATGATGTAGAACGGGATGGCTGCTGTAAACAGAATCCAGAACAACAAGCTTCTGTAGGGAGCCTTGGATTCGGCAGCACCCATGTTCAAGTGGATGAAGCGGATGTCAGAACCCAGGGATTCAATTTCCTGCTTCTGCACGGCTTTTGTGACGGATGCTCCGGCCACGGGACCCTGGAATACGGCCTCGGCGCCGGCATCGCCTTTTTCTACCTCAATGGTCCAGGGGCCAGCCGTTGCTGTTTCGTATTTTTTCTTGGCTGGGTTGAACCAGGAATAGCTAATGGCTGGGATTTCGAAGGTTCCTTTCTTTTTGGGGTAGAGGAAAACTTTGATGTCTTTGGTGGTGACGACCTTGTTTCCCGAGATTTTTTTGGCGATGTTGTTCTCGGGAGGTACGGAGCGGAACTCGCTGAAGTCGGGGAGTTTTGGGTCCGTGATGGTGCCGGGAGTGCCGTCGCCCTTGATGTTCACAGAAAGGGTTAGGGCTTCGCCCACCTTTAGGTTCGTGCGGTCGAAATCGGCGGTGAATTTGTAGTCGCCCACCATGCCGCTGAAGTCTGCGGGCTTGCCCTGGGTGGGGAGCGGCTTGACGTTGATGGTGACGGTGGGCGTTTGAGTTTCGGCTTCGATGGATTCTTGCTTGATGGACTGGGCATGGAAAGACATACCACCCATCTGCTTCTTTTCTTCGACAATCTTTGGTTCGCCCCGCTTGGTATACTTGAATTTGAAGGGCGGAATCTGTAGGTTGCCGTTCTTGGTGGGGGAAAGCCAGGCGAACTTGGCGCTGGCCTGCATTTCACGGCGGGTGCCCTCTACGGGTTTGAATTCCATGGTGGAAAGGTCTCCGCGGTGAACGATAAAGTCGTTACCCGTGCTCATGTCGGTGGCTTGGAGCCCCCCCTCGAAATGCTCGTAGGTGTGGAATCCCAGGGTAACGTAGAATTGTTCCCCTTCGTAGATGGATTTCTTGCTGGGGGTGAGGCTTACGGATACGGCCTCGTCGCTATAGGCCCGCTGGATATTTATAGGGATGCTTCCACTGATGGTATGGACACTGCCGTTGATGCTCCATTCGATCTGGCCCACGTCCAATGAACCGGTCTTTTTCGGGGCGCGGATATTGAAACTGTAGACCCGTGCCTTGTAGGGCCTGCCACCACCTCCGAAGAAGGAATTGAACATATCCTCGAAATCGGGACGTATGACTTGTTCTGCGCTGTCCAGGCTCAGGAAGGTAAACCCGTTGCGGGTTTCTAGCTGCGGGACGCCCCTTTCAGCGGGGAGTTCCTGCAGAGGGACGATGAGCATCAGCTTGAATGTTTTGCCGGCTTCTACGCGGTCCTTGTCCACCTGGAGCGACATGCGGGCCATGGCGCAGACGGCAAGGCAGAGAAGAATCAACAACAGTCTTTTCATGGCCCCAAATTTACAAAATTCAGTGTTTTGGGGCTAAGATGAAAGCTTGAAATCGTGGCGATGATGCGGGAGAGAAATGTAAGAAAAATAACGTTAAAATTATTTAACAAGTCCCTTGTCAACAGGGTAAAATTTTGTTATCATTGGGCCGCTCGATTAGGAAAACGGGCAAAAAACCGCAAAA
>JAEEGL012597577.1_pt1 | contig 10892 bp, 8 predicted proteins | sample 9134231 | NCBI WGS metagenome assembly JAEEGL01 (sample SAMN16246548, study PRJNA631951) | gut metagenome | biome: gut microbiome; feature: rumen; material: fiber-attached | host: Bos | place: Iran: Karaj | collected 2018-10
AATATGAAAATAGGCGGAAGAAGTGTAACAAATGCAATTAACAATTTGACATATGAAAACGCAAAAGATACAAGCTGGAATGGAATTGATATAGGAATAAGTGCATACAGTGGAGGAATGGGAAATACAGATAATGATTACTTGAAGTTTAGTGCGAAAAAGGCAGCAAAACAAGCAACAGCAGCCGCACAAGCAACAGCAAAACAAAGTTGCAAAGAAGGAACAGCATACAATACAAAAGAAACACATACTATAACAAGATCGGGCAAAGTAAATTATAAAAAGAACAAGAGTCAATTAATTCCAACATCAACAGGAACAAAAACAGAAACAAGACAAATAGTATATGATTATGTATTTGACAATATTAACTTAGGATTAACGCCAAGAGAGACAGTAAGAATGTCATTAGTAAAAGGAGTTTCAAATGTATATCTTTCAATAGATAAAAATGGTGTAGGTGATCAAGAATATGATAATAATGATTATCTAAATGTTAACCGATATAATACAGCAACTGGAACATATGAAACAGTTACAGACTCTCAATTTAAACCAAAAACAGAGAGTGGAGTAGATAGCGCACCAGTATCAAATGCAACAGTACAAGATAACTTAAATAGATATAACCTTTCAAAAAATGTAATTGAAAGTTATAGTGTTGGAGTTAGGGTTGCAGATGAGTATGCATATAAAAATGATGAAGATGGAACAGCAATAATAAAATATAAATTATCATTAATGAACAACTCGCCAGAGATAGGAGTTAAACTATATGACATTGTAGATTACTTTGATGAATCATTCTTAAATACAGCAAGTGATATAACAATTGAATGTGCTGGAGAAACTTTAACATATCAAGTAACAAATACAAACAAAGAACTTCAGTTAAATGATCTAGCGGGAAATGCAATTAGTGGAACAAACGGAAAGAGAAAGTTTAATGAATTGCATATTAGATCGGCAAGTGGTATTAGTTTAAAACCAAATGATACAAAAGATTTATATATAACATTTAAAATGCCAGTTAATGAAAATGTAGTAGTAAATGAAGCATCAGTAGCAAGTAATAATTATAATATTGATACAATTGATAAAAAGAAAGTAAAAATAAACGTAGCAGAAGTATATAGTTATGGAACATATTATTACTATGATGGATTAAACAGCGAGTGGAAAAACCCTACAAATTCTCAATATACATATAATGAACATACAAGAGGAGAAAATGCGGGATTAGTAGACAAGGAATCAAATCCTGGAAATGTAACAAAATTGCAAGAAAGACGAGATCCAGCAGATTCAAGCAAAGTAAATCCAACAGCACCATATATACCAGTAAAACATGAAGCAGATGACGGAATAGCATTCTTAATATTATTAGAATTAAGAAACAGAGATATATCAGGAAATGTTTGGTTAGAGCAAAGAAATAAAACTGTAAGTGGAGCCGTAATAGGAGATGGTATTTATGATACTGCAACAGAAGGCGGAATAGCAGGAGTAAAAATTGAATTGCTTGAATATGTTTTAGACGAAAATAAAAAATTAACAAGAGATGCAAATGGATTTGACAACTTGGTAAAAGCAAAATTATATACAGATGTAAATAATACACCAAATGATTATTCAGACGACGAATGGGTACAAGCACCAACAATGGTAACAACAGCAAGTGATTCATCATACTCATATACAGGAATGGGACCAGGATTATATTGTGTACGATTCACATATCCAGATGGGCAAACATATAAGTCAACAATATTTAATGGAGGAACTGAACCAGAAAACTTTTCAATAGATACAAACTTCTATGGAAGGACAGGAGCACAACCGAACACATTAAAATATGAACATCAATGGGATGAGACGAATAGATATTCAGATGCAAGAGACTATTACACAGATATAAAAATGAGAAATGGAAATTCAATAAAATACACAAGAGCATATGTAAATAGATTGCTAGAAAGCCCAGGAGAAACAAACCAAAATGTAGATGTGAACTATAATACCTACATAAATAATAATGCAGCCCAAATAGGCATGAGAGCATTTACTGGTGGAATGAAAATGGGAATTGAAATTGATGACGCTAACCATTTAAGTAATATTACTCAACCACGATTAGTAGATGGAAGAATACTATGGGTATATGATAGAACATATGAGAGAAAGAATATAGACTTTGGATTAGTAGAAAGACCACAATCACAATTAAAGATAAGTAAAGAAGTAGCAAATGTTAAAGTAGAGTTAAATGACGAATCAACATTATTTGATTCATCAGCAAATGAAACAGGAACAAACGTAATGTGGCTAAATTGGAGTGAAAACAACAATTTATATTATCAAACAACAGAATCAAATGGAATAAACAAGGGAAGAGCAACATCTAAATTATTCTTAAGTCCAAACTATAAGTCAACTCATGTGGTAGGAGAAGAATTCTATAGATATGTAGCAGCAAGACAAAGAGGATCAGTAATCTTAACAATGGATGAAGAGCTAATGCAAGGAGCAACAGTAAAAGTACAATATAAGATAACAGTAACCAATATAGGTGAAATTCAGTATAAAGATGCAAACTTCTATTTCTTCGGAAAAGAAAATAATGCTGCAAATAATATAGTAAAAACATCTCCAGTATATATAGTAGATTATGTAGGATATTCAGGAGCAGATGATAAGACATCAAGAAATAATCAAGCATTTGTTGAAGAGCTAAATAAAGATGAATCAGGCCAATTAGTATGGAATTATAAAAATAAAATAGAAGACGGAGTAAAATTAGATTCAAGCAAAGGTGATAATGAAAAGATAACAGGAACATTTCTAAAAAATGCAGGATTATTATCAAGCGAAGCAGCAACAAAGGCAAACATCTACAAAACAATAGTAGTTCATAATGTTAAAAATGGAGAATTAATTCCATGGATATCAACAGTAGCAGGAAATAAAGAATACACTGTAAATATAACATTGGCAAGTACATTATATCCAGAAAGTACAACAGACGACTTAACATATAACAACTTAGTAGAGTTAATTAAAGTAAAGAGTGATATTGGAAGAAGAACAGCATACTCTACAGTAGGAAATCAGGACTCACAAAAACATGCAGCAGAGCTAGATGCCGATGATACAGGAACAGGTGTAATAATAATACCACCATTTGGAGAGAAAAGAGAAAGCTACATGATTGAGGAAATAACATCAGATCTTAGTAATGAAAATGGAAGAACAATATATCTAATAACAGGTATAATAACATTAACAATACTAGCAGTTATAATCAATAAAAAGAAAAAAATATAATAGAGAAAACCGTACTTTAAAAGTACGGTTTTTTCACCCTTTTCTTTTTAATACATAAAATATAACATAATAATATTACGATAAGGAAGGGGAAAAAATGCAATCATATATTATAGAAGGTGGAAGAAAAATTGAGGGAAAGATTGGTGTATCTGGATCAAAAAATGCTGCATTGCCAATAATGGCAGCAACTCTTTTAAATGATGGGGTAACAAAGTTATACAATATACCTCACATAAAAGATACAGTAGAAACACTGAAAATCTTAGAACACATTGGTTGTAAAATAAAGAAAAATGATACCAATATTGAGATTGATAGTAGAAATATAGTTCTTAAAGAAATTCCAGAAAAACTAATGAGAGAGATGAGATCTAGTGTTATAATTGCTGGTGCACTAATTCGGAAGATTTAAAGAAGCCACATTTTATTACCCGGGAGGATGTGATATTGGATCAAGACCAATTGATCTGCACTTAAAATCTTTTAAAAAATTAGGAATAAATATAGAAAAAGCATATGGACTTATTGTGTGTAAGTGTGATAAAATAATAGGCAGTGATATTGTACTCGATTTTCCAAGCGTTGGAGCAACAGAAAATATTATTCTAACTTCAGTATTTTGTAAAGGAAAAACAACAATAATAAATGCTGCTAAAGAGCCAGAAATACTAGACCTTTGCAATATGCTAAACAGAATGGGAGCAAAAATAAGATGCGGCGGAAGTAATAAAATAGAAGTTGAGGGTGTAAAAAAACTAAAAGACATAGAATATAAAATTATACCAGATAGAATTGAAGCAGGTACATTATTATGTGCAACAGCGACAACAGGTGGAAATATCACTTTAGAAAATGTTATTCCAGAACATATTGCTACAGCTTTGTCTAAATTAGAAGAAATGGGATGCAGAACAAATATTAGTAAAGATTCTATAATTCTAAGTGCACCAAAAAGATTGAAAGCAGTAGAAATTAGCACAATGCCTTATCCTGGATTTCCAACAGATATGCAGTCTTTATTTGGAAGTATTTTAACTACTGCAAATGGAACATCTATAATTACAGAGAATATATTCGAAAATAGATTTAGATATATTTCAGAATTATGCAGAATGGGCGCAAAAGCTAAAATACAAGACAAAACAGCAATAATTACAGGTGTTAATACTTTAAAACGGAGCAAGTGTTAATAGTACGGATTTACGAGGAGGAGCAGCACTAGTTTTAGCAGGGCTAAGTGCAAATGGAATAACTACAGTTAATAATATTAATTACATATTAAGAGGATATGAAAATTTAGATAAAAAACTAAATAAATTAGGTGCAAAAATTTTACTAACGAACTTATAGCATTTTAGTAATATATATATATAAATATGAAAGAAGGTGATTAGATGGCTGACAAAAGTGGTTTATATGATTATGAAAAAGAATTAAAAAATAAAAAAGTTAAAAACAAAAAAACAAAAAAGCAAAAGGCTAATAAAAAGCCATCTAATCAATATAAAGCTGATAATGAGATAATAATTGGTGTTACTGTAACAAATCAGCCTAAAGCAGACGATAAAAATAAGAAGAAAAAAATTAATGAAAAGAAAAAAGCAAAAATAAAAGAAAAAAATAGTGTTAATAAAAAAAGAATTTCAAAAGAAACACTAAATAATGATTATGATAAAAAGATTAACAAAAAACAAAAACAAGTTAAAAAAATACCGATAAAGATTAATAAGAATGAGAATAAAATAAATCTAGAAACGGAAAATGATATAGGAATAGATTATATTTCTAAGGATGTTTATGAAGAAGTTTCAGAAGAAAAAAAATCAAAAGTTAACAAGTTTTTAAAATGGACAAGCATTTTTGCTGTTATTATTGGAGTTACTATATTTGCCATGGTATCACCAATATTTAATATCAAAAAGATAGATGTTGTTGGAAACAGCAAAGTTGAAACAGAAAAAATAATTGGATTATCAGGTGTTGAAACAGGAAATAATATATTTAGAATTAGCAAACTTCAAGTATCTAATAAAATTAAGAAAAATGGATTTGTTGAAGATGTTAAAATAACAAGAAAATTGCCAGATACAATTGAAATTAGTGTAATAGAGAGAGTACCAGGATTTCAAATTAAATTTGGAAATGGATATGTTGTTATAAATAACCAAGGATATATTATAGAAATTGTAGAAGAAAGTAGAGAAGACATACCTTTCTTAGAAGGAATGACTACACCAGAAGATAAATATATTGAAAACAATCGATTAGATGAGGATGATTTATATAAGCTAAATACTGTATTAAAAATTGTAACAACTGCAGCTTCGAATGGTATAGATAGTCTAATTACTTCTATTGATATGTCAGATGTAAATAATGTTAAATTATATTTTGAAGATGATGAAAAAACAGCTTATATAGGAGACTGTTCAAACATAGAAACAAGAATATTATGGGTAAAACAAATCATGGAAAAAGAAGAAGATAACGCAGGAGAAATAATGGTAAACATGAATTTAAACACAGATGATCCATATTTTAGAAGAAGCATTGATTAAAAGGAGGAGAATAAATTGAATAAGAAACAAATTGCAATTACATTAGGAATAATATGTTTGTTACTTACAGTAGCAATTTCAGTTCAAATTAAGACAATAAAAAATGCTAATCAAGTTGCGTCAAGATCCTTAACTAATAATGATCTTAGAGATCAAGTGTTAAAGTGGAAAGAAAAATATGATGCAGAATTTGAAAGCTTAGAACAAGCAAATAAAAAATTAGAGAGCATAAGACAAATTGCAACAGAAAATACAGAAGGTTCATCTGAAAAAGAAAAACAATTAAAAGAAAATAACATGATGATAGGGTTAACTGAAGTAACTGGAGAAGGAGTAACAGTAACATTAAAAGACAACAATACCGTAACTGCTGATACTATTAGTGTAACAGATGATATTAGTTTCTATTTGGTTCATGATGTTGATTTAAGATCAATAGTTAATGAATTAGAAAATGCTGGTGCAGAAGCAATTGCTATTAACAATCAAAGAGTTGTATTTTCTACTTCAATTACATGTGAAGGAAATGTTATTAGTGTAAATGGTGAAAAAGTAAGTTCTCCGTTTACAATTGAAGCAATCGGAAGTTCTTTAGCTTTATATTCTGCTCTTACAAGACCAGGAGGATATGTAGAAAGTTTAAATAGAACTGGAATACCAACCGTTGTTAGAAGATCGGATAATGTTACAATTGCCAAATTTAATGGTGTTATTAATTTTAAATTTGGACAAATGAAATAAAAGAAACAATTTGAAATCTATAAAAGGAAAGAGAGTGAAAAATTTGAAAATAGATATTAAAAAATTGAAAGAAGAAATAGATTCAAAAGCAAAAATTGTAATGACTATTAGTATCTTTTTAGTATGTTTACTTCTTGTTTTGGTAATGTCTATACAATTTAAAACTGTAAAAGAAGTTAACCAGTCTGATATAGAGAATTTAAGAGAGACAGAATTAAGGGAGAAAATATCTACATGGAAAAGCAAATATGAAGATACTCACGAAAAACTAGAGGAAGTAAATAAAAAAATAGAAGAGTATTATGCAGAAGTAGAAGAAAAAGGAGAAGCTTCTTCTGTTTTAGAAAACGAGTTACAACAGTCAGAATTATTAGTTGGTAATACAGAAGTATATGGTGAAGGTGTTGAAGTAACTCTATATGATACACAAGAAGCATCAATTACAGCAAGTGATTTGGTGGAACTTGTAAATGAATTAAAATTTGCTGGTGCAGAAGCAATTTCTATTAATAATATTAGAGTAATAAATATGACAGATATTGTAGATATAGCTGATAAATTTATTCTAATTAAACCAAGACAAAGATTATCATCACCTTATGTTGTTAAGGCAATAGGAAATCAAACATATTTATCAAGTACATTGAGCTTAAAAAATAGTGGATATATAGATAGACACATTAATAGTGGACAAAATATTACATTAGAAAAACAAAAGAACATTGTCATACCAAAATATTCTTGGGACTTAGAAGTAAAGTATATGAAGGAGGTTGAATCTAAATGATTTTAATAGCTATCATTTTAGGCTGTGTATTAGGAGGTATTATAGGAATATATGCTCCAATGATTTCATACACATATTCAGGATATTTAGCAATTGCAATTGTAGCAGCGCTTGATTCGGTTTTTGGTGGTATTGCTGCAACATTAAAAAAGAATTTTAATCTAACCATTTTTTTAACAGGATTTTTTGGTAATGCAATTCTAGCGATTTTATTAACAATATTAGGACAAAGATTAAATGTTGACATATATTTGGGGGCAATTGTTGTTTTTGTTGGAAGAATTTTTACAAACTTAGCAATTATTAGAAGATATTATATAGATGTTATAACTAAAAAAATAGAAGACAAAAAAGAGAAAAAAGTTGAAAAAAAGGGAAAAAAGGCGGAATAATATGTCGGAAAGTGTAGTATTCTAAGGAGATATAAGAAATATTACAAAAATATTACAAAATTATGACAAAAGTATTGACTTTTTTTTCAAAATATAATATTCTTTGTTTAGCAAAAATGATATATGAATTTATACATTAAATTACAGTCAAATTTGTCGTTTATTGTTTGAAAATAAACAAAGAAAATACATATGATTAAAAATTTGAGAAGCTGTAAATTGGAGGAGTTAATTTTGGCTATCGGAGACGTAATTGTTGGCATTGATATTGGCTCTTCAAAGGTTAGCTTGGTTGTTGGAAAAGTTAATAATTTTAATCAGGTAGAATTGTTGAATTCTACTAGTAAAAAATGTAGCGGTATAAAAAAGGCCAAAATAATCGATGAAGATGAAATAGCAAGAGCCATTGCAGAAACAATGGATGAGACAGAAAGAGAAGCAAACATAAGAATAAATTCAGCATATTTAACTATCCCAGGCAAATATGTTACTATCGTACAAAATAGTGTGCGAAAAGAGATAAAAGATAAGTACGCCGGAGTATCATTAAAAGATGTTACTACTGCTTTGATGCAAGTTAAAGACATTGATATTCCAGACGGACAAGCAATAATTGATATTGTAACAGATAAATTTGTATTAGAAGATGGAAGACATGTAGAAGATCCTGTAGGAAATTTAGTTTCATCTTTTACTCTTAATGCACAAGTTATTTTAGGAGACAAAAGTTACATTAAACAATTATATAGTATTTTTAGAAAAATAGATTTAGATATAGATGGAATAATCCCAATTGCATTAGCTGAAAGAAATGTGGTTCTTGATACAAACGAATTAAACGATAGTGTGATGATTGTGGATATTGGAGCCGGAAATACTGAAATTGGTGTATTTAAAGGAGGAGCTTTTGAATACACAAATACAATTCCTTTAGGCGGTGACAATATTACAAAAGACATCCAAATGGTATTAGGAATTTCGTTAGATGAAGCAGAAAAACTAAAAAGACAGTATGGTTTAGCAATGAAATCATATATAGATAATGATAATGAGATTGTGCTAAACTCATGTGAAGATGCTAATAACAATGTGATTAAAAGTTCTGAATTAATAGAAATAATTGAAGCAAGAATTGAAGAAATTTTTACTTTAATCAATAAAGATATTTTAAATCAAGGTATTAAATCTAGAATAAACAATGTTGTTCTTACGGGACAAGGCATTACAAACATTAGCAAAAGTGATGTTGCAGGAAAAGTTACATTAAATATTCCAGTAAAATTTGCTACTGGTAGATTGATTAGCATAGTAAAGCCTTCAGATAGAACCGCATTTGCTCTAGTAAAATATGTAGCAGCAAGACCATTTGCAAAAAATGTTTCTAGTAGTATAGATTCAGACACTGAAGATAATATATTCAAAAAGATATTAGAAAGAATAAAAGAGTTCTTTTATTCCTAATAAATAAATACAACTATTTTAAATGGCAAATACTTAATCAACACAAATGAACAGTAGATTAAATATTAACAATAGTTAGTATATTATAAACTAAAGTGATTTAAAGAATTATACAAAATATTAAAGATAGGGAGGAATATACTTATGTATATGGACAATGGCGTTGAAGAAAATAATACAATGATAGACGGTACAGCAACCATTAAAGTAATTGGTGTTGGTGGAGCTGGAACAAATGCTGTCAATAGAATGGTTGAATCAGGAATAAGAGGAGTTGATTTTATAGCTGTTAACACAGATAGACAAGCACTTCTTTTATCAAAAGCAGGAGCAAAGATTCAAATTGGAGAAAAAATAACAAGAGGATTAGGAGCTGGAGCAAATCCAGACATTGGTGCTCAAGCAGCTGATGAAAGCAAAGCTGAAATTGCAGAAGCTTTAAGAGGAGCTGATATGGTATTCGTAACCGCTGGTATGGGCGGAGGAACAGGAACAGGAGCTGCACCAATAGTAGCTGCTGCTGCAAAAGAAATGGGAATTTTAACAATTGGTGTTGTTACAAAACCATTTACTTTCGAAGGAAAGAAAAGATTAACACAAGCTGATCGTGGAATCGAAAGCTTAAAAGGTGCAGATATGGTATTTGTTACAGCAGGAATGGGAGGAGGTACTGGAACAGGTGCTGCTCCAATAGTTGCTGCTGCCGCAAAAGAAATGGGAATTTTAACAATTGGTGTTGTTACAAAACCGTTCACATTTGAAGGAAAAAAGAGATTAGCACAAGCTGAAAGAGGAATTGAAAGCTTAAAAGGAAAAGTAGATACTTTAGTAGTAATTCCAAATGACAAGTTATTACAAGTAATTGATAGAAAAACTTCAATTATAGAAGCATTTAAGATGGCTGATGATATATTAAGACAAGGTGTTCAAGGTATATCTGACCTTATTGCTACGCCAGGACTTATAAACTTAGACTTCGCAGATGTTAAAACAATTATGCTAAATAAGGGAATGGCACATATGGGAATTGGACGAGCAAGTGGAGAAAACAGAGCAGAAGATGCTGCAAAACAGGCAATTCAAAGTCCTTTGCTAGAAACATCTATTGAAGGAGCAAATGGTGTTATTATTAATATAACAGGTGGACCAGATGTAGGTTTACATGAAGCAAATGTAGCTGCAGAACTTGTACAAAGAAGCGCTGACCCTGAAGCAAATATCATTTTTGGTACAGTTACAGATGACTCGCTTGAAGATGAAATTGTTATTACAGTTATTGCAACAGGTTTTGAAAAAGAACAAACAATATCTGGATTGGGTGTAGAAAATATAGTGCAAAATACATGGAATAAAAAGATTAATTCAATTCCTTCAACTTCAGACAATAATACAACTCAAAGCGACTTAGATATTCCATCTTTTTTAAGAAAAAATAAAGGATTAGGAAAATAAAAAATCTATATTTCGAAACAAAAAGAAGAAATCATCGAAAAAAATCGATGATTTCTTCTTTTTGCGTTCCATAAAATGACAGCTTTTTTGAAATAAGGATAGTACAATAAAAATATGACCATTTATTTAGATGTAGTTTTTATTGAAAACATAGCTATGAATTATATAATTCTC
>JAEEGL013467135.1_pt1 | contig 10892 bp, 10 predicted proteins | sample 9134231 | NCBI WGS metagenome assembly JAEEGL01 (sample SAMN16246548, study PRJNA631951) | gut metagenome | biome: gut microbiome; feature: rumen; material: fiber-attached | host: Bos | place: Iran: Karaj | collected 2018-10
AAACTATCTGATATCTGCTCAAAAGGTGAAGAGTGGAATTTATGGGAAGGAGATAATCTTGAAACATTTAAGTATGATGCTCTAAATCATACAGGCGATGGTATAGGGTCTTCTCAATGGAAGAACTGCTTCAATAGAGACTTCCATAACCCAGATTCAGATGCATCTATTAGATGGGGAAACTTTGGATTCAATTATCCAGTGGAGATTTACCCACAATTGCAAAACGCTCCAGAATGTCCTGTAGATAAGAAGGGCGTTTGCGATTATTATTGCATAGACAGTAGATTCTATTATTAATGAAACCCAATACATATTCGTTAAAATTCAATGTCCTAAATCGGGATATTGAATATTTTTTTTATTAAAGATATAATTTACTTGGGCATAATTTATATGAATAGGGTTACAGAAAGATCACAAGACGAGAATAAAATTAAATTTTTCAGAGCGTCTAAGAGAATGTTTTTTGAAGCAAAGGCAATTAAGTTAATTACTTATTTGTTGTCTTTCGTTCCAATTTTAATGTCATTTATAAAAGCGATAAATTCAGACATAGTATTCGTTGCTACTATGGCATCTTTTGGATTAACAATCTTTTTAGAATTCGCTTCATCTTTCTTAAGCACTCATAAAGAAAAAGCTATTATGCTTAACCAGTTGTATGAAACAGAAATCACTGGTGGTAATTTCTCTAAGATTGAATACGATAGAGAAATGACAAATGATCTAAACGAATTAGCAATTAGAAAGAGCGGATTAAAGATGCTTGAGAAGACAAAGAATAAAGTTGTCGTTCCTCAAGAAGTTGATGATAGATACGCTTATCTATATTTGGTAAGACAAGAAGCTGCAAAGACAAATTATCTTATGAGCAGAATGTTTGGTATCTATGTATCAGCATTAGTTTTATTAATCATCTTGTTTGTAAGCTTATCTTTTGTAAAGAGCGATTCTAAAGAATTCTTACAATTGATAATCCAATTCTATCCGGTAACAATTCCAATTATTAGAAACATCAGTGCTTGTGTTAAGACAAGAAAGAAGTGCGCTAAGATTTCAGCCGACGTAGATAACTTCTTTGCTGATGGAGATGATAGTATTGAAAGACTTGCTAGATTCTCATACTACATTCAAAACATTGAATTTGAAACAAAGATGGGAGCACCAGCAAGATATGCAATCTTCCCAAAGATATTTGCCCATGGTTTAAGAGTATTGGAAAGAGGTGTATCTAGACGTTTTATAGAAGCTATCTATGAACTAAAGAAGAAGGCATTAATCTTAAGAGGTGCAGTAAACATTAGAACATCAAGAGCAGAGATCTTAACAAAGAAGGAAAGAGATTTGGCTCAACTTGAAAGATTGAGCAAGCGTCAAAAAGCAAAGAACGAAAGAAAACTAATTCCTGAAGTTAATGATACGGTTGAAGATAAACTAGAGGATAAACCAGTAGAGAAGATTGAAGACAAGATTAAAGATAAAACTAAAAAGCCAGGTCCAAAGCCAGGCACAAAGAAGCCTTCAAAGCCTGTAAAGAAAAAGGCGCCTGCGAAAAAGCCAACAAAGAAGGCTCCAGCAAAGAAACCAGCAAAGCCTACAAAGAAAAAGAAATAGTCAAAAAGGGGTAGCATAAGCTGCCTCTTATTTATTTAAATATTTAATTATTAAAAATTTCGTGTTATCATAAAAGAGCAATACATTTAGTTTGGGGGCTATAAGTTGCTAGATTATCATACATATATATTATTTGTTATTGGCTTTGCGTTAATTGTTCTTTCAGTATTAGTATTTGAGAACGATAGACTGTCAACAAAAGATAAGATTCCTTTTTATCTTACATATTTTGCTGTTGCCTTTGCCGCATTAAATGAGTGGCTAGGTCTTCAATTTAATGGCAATCCATCTTTCCCGGTTTGGGCATTAAAGCTTGTAAAGACACAAGACTATATCTTTACGCTTATGGCTGGCGGTGCATTAGCTTGGCAATTAAAGCATAGAAGTATATTTAGAACTTTGATTCAAATTGTACTTGCGGTGAATGTTATATTCCAAATAGCATGTGCATTCACAAGTGGCATGGTAGTAGTTGATGAAGCAACTCATACTTATTCTCATGGTCCATTGTATGTTGTCTATATGATTCTATACATCATCTTAATTGTTTTGATTGGCAGCGAATTCGTTTTGTATGGACAAAAATTCAGAAGACAAAATAAAGCATCTTTATACCTTATCTTGATTATGAGTATGTCTGGTATCTTGATTCAAGAATTTACGTCAGAGCATTATAGAACTGCATATTTGGCTTTAACTATAAGTATGGCGATGATGTATATCCACTATACAGAATTTGTACAAATCTCAATTGACGATGAAATACGTGAACAAAAGATACAATTGATGTTATCTCAAATAAAGCCACACTTTATTTATAACAGCTTATCTTCAATTTCAGCATTATGTGAAACCGATCCAATGGCAGCACAAAAGTTAACAGATGATTTCTCTGAATATTTACGTGCGCAATTAGACTCAATTGGCGTAGAAACTCAAGTGCCATTTGAAAAGGCATTAGAGCAAGTTGGATTCTATGTGCATATCGAGCAAGTTAGATTTGGAGATAGAATCAAGATTGAATATGATTTGAAAGAAAAGAACTTCATGATTCCAACAATGACACTTCAACCAATTGTAGAGAATGCTATTCGTCATGGCATTTGCAAAAAGGAAGAAGGTGGAACTATTTGGATTTCATCATATGTAGATGGAGATAATTACATCGTTGAAATTAAAGATGATGGTATTGGATTTGATAAGGACGAAGTAAAGAATGATGGCAAGACTCATGTTGGTATGAGTAACATTACATCAAGACTTGAAGCATATGGAGATAGAATCGAAATTACGAGTGAAGTAGGAAAAGGCACATTAGCCAAAGTATATATTCCAAAAGAAAATGTTCAGGAGGCAAAATGAGAATATTAGCAGCAGACGACGAATTACTACAATTAAACAAGCTAAAAAAAGCCATTTTAGATGTTGAGCCTGAAGCAGACTTAATTACATTTAGTAAGCCAAGCGAGATTTTAGAATGGGCTAAAAAGGGCGAGCATATTGATATTGCATTTTTGGATATTGAAATGGGAAGTGCAACAGGAATTGAAATAGCTACAAAGCTAAAAGAGAATAACAGCGAATTAAATATTATTTTCGTTACTGGATTTACTACATATGCATTAGATGCATTTGAAATTAGTGCAAGTGGATATGTAACAAAACCAGTTACTAGCGATAAGATTAAAACCGAAATGCAAAGATTGCGTTATCCAATAGCAAATGGTAGAAATGAAAAGAAATTGCGTGTGCAATGCTTTGGTAACTTTGAAGTCTTCGTTGATGATAAACCAGTTCACTTTGCAAGAACTAAGTCAAAAGAATTGTTTGCGTATCTTGTAGATAGAAACGGAGCAATTTGTAATATGGACATGATCATTGGGAACATCTGGCCTGATAGGGCTGCAGATAAAACATCTAAATCTATGGCAAGAACTGTTATTGCTGAAATGACAAAGACATTTACTTTATTAGGGGTTGATGTATTCGTTCACGGTAATGGTATTGGAGTAGATACAAACAAGATTGAATGCGATTATTATCGTTTGCTAAAAGGTGATGAACAAGCAAAGCACGAATTCACAGGCGAGTACATGTCTCAATATGAATTTGCCGATATGACAAGGTCATATCTTTACGATAAATACTTTTTATAATTACTAGTTTTTAACATTAAAAAACTTTTATTGCGCAATGGTGCGTATTTGTTGCTGGCTAATGAATAAAATTAGACGTAGAAAGACATTCGCGCACTTTTTTATGGTGCAATAGGAGTTAGTTATATGAAGGACGCAAAAATAAATAGAAACATAGCGATTGCTTTAGCTATTGGCCTAGTGCTAATTGTAGCAATTATAGTTGGTGTATATTTTGCGATTGGACATGCAGATGAAGAAGGCTGCTTAGGCTGGATGGTTTTTGCATTTGATATTATGTCAGGGTTAGTGCTTATTGGATATATAGTATTAATTGCGATCAAGTTAAGACTAGTAAGAATAAATGCATTGAAATGGGCAATAGAGATTATTGATGTATATGGTTTTGCTGCATTTGTAGCAACCGGCATTATTACTATAATTGGATTAGTAACCTTGTGCATTTCTCCAGGTGCAGTATCTATAGCCTCATTTATTACAGCAATTGTATTATGTTTAGTATATGCAATGTTGTTCTTTGCAATGAGAGGACTAAAAGAAGTTAAAGCAGAATCAATTTTTGCAATAAAAGCTACAAAACAACCAAAGGCTGAAAAACCAAAGAAAGAACAACCAAAGGTTGAGGAAAAGGTTGAAGAACCAAAAGAAGAAAAGCCAGTTGAACAACCAGTAGTTGAAGAGTATGTTGAACAACCAATTATTGGTGTTCCACAAGAAGAAGATACTCAAGAATATTATCAAGAAGAATACGAAGGCGATGATGAAGATGATGACGATGAAGAGATTATCGTTTCTGACTATCATGGAAATATCTTCCGTATTCAATACAACAAGTCATTTACAGCTAAGTTAGCTCAAGCACCAGATTATATTAAGCAATACTATTCTGAATTAAAGAACGAAATGCTTTCATATAAGAAGACTACATCAAGAGTTTCTTGGTTCTACGATTCTATCAATCTAAAGAGAAAGCAATTAGTTAAGTTCAGTATTAGAGGAAAAACACTTTGTGTTTACTATGCTTTAAATGCTGATGACTTTAAAGATACAAGCTATCTAGTTGAAAAGGTAGAAACAAAGAAGTTTGAAACAGTTCCATGTATTTACCGTATTAAGAATGATCTACGTTTAAGACACGCAAAAGAATTGATGACAATCCTTGCTGAACAAGAAGGTCTTCAATTAGGTGAAAGAAAAAATGAAGATTATTATATTAAATACGAAACAACACAAGCTTTGATTAACAAAGAGCTTATTAAAGAGCTAAGAATGCCAGCGACTGAAGAAGAACTTGCAAAGGCAAAGAGAAAGAAAATAAAGCAATTAAAGAGCGTTACAGTTCAACAAGCAAACGAATTGGTAAATAACGAAGAAGCTCAAGAAGCTATTATCGATCATAGAAGCGGTAAGTATACAGGCAAGAAAGATATTATCAACATTGATGTATTAAGCAGAAACTATAACGATGGCGATACTGTAACAATTGAGAGCTTAAAAGAAAAGAAGTTAATAGATAAATCTATAGGACAAGTTAAAGTATTGGCTAGAGGTGTATTAGACAAGAGATTAAATGTTGAGCTACAAGATTTCTCTTTAGAAGCAGTAAAGATGATCCTTCTAACCGGAGGAACCGTAACAGAAGTTTAATATAATTAAGGCCCAGCAAAACAAGCTGGGCTTTAAAGCGGAAATTGATTTCATTAATAATTTAAATTACAATTAAAATTGTCAAAGGAGGAAATATAAATGAACGATTTATTAAAAAAAGCAATTGCTGAATGTATCGGCACTTTTGTACTTGTATTTGTTGCTTGCGGTGTTGCTGGTGCAACAGGTGGTAGCTTGGTTGCTACATCTTTAGCATTTGGTCTAACAATTGTAGCAATGGCATATTCTGTAGGAAGAATCAGTGGTTGCCACATTAACCCAGCAGTTTCTTTAGGATGCTTGCTAACAAAGAGAATGACATTAAGAGAATTCCTAGTATATATTTGTGCACAAATCGTAGGTGGTTTCTTAGGCGCAGTATTAGTATTTGGTATTTTCAAGATGGCAGACGTTAAACCATTAGGAGACGCTTGTAACTATGCAGTTGGCTTTGCAGCTAACGGATTAACAGCAGGTGGTATTGTTGGCGGATTATTCGCAGAAATCGTTTTAACATGCATTTTCGTATATACAATCTTGAATGTAACAGATGAAAAAGCAGGAAATGGAAAAATTGCAGGTATCGTAATTGGTCTAACATTAACGCTAGTACACTTGATTGGTATCAATATTACAGGAACATCTGTAAACCCAGCTCGTAGTATTGCAACAGCATTCTCAGCTTTAATCTACAATGGTACAACAGATGCGCTTGCGCAAATTTGGATCTTCATCGTAGGACCATTAGCAGGCGGTGCTTTAGCAGCTGTTCTATATGCAGTTTTACATACAGAAAAGAACGAAGTTAAAGAATAATTGAATTAAAACGAATCAAAGAGGCTCAGCTAAAAACTGGGCTTCTTTTTTTTGTACTTTATTTATAGGGTTTGCATATTTTGGCCTATCTTTACATAATACGCGTTTAATTTTATAATAAAATATAGGGGGAATTGATTATGGAGAACTATAGCAAGTTTATATCAGAAGAAAGAAGAGCAAAACCAACACCAAAGAGTATGGTAAATCCTGACGGTACATGCGTATTTGGTACATTCGACAAAGAGTTTGAGGAGATGGAACTTTTAAAGATTAAAAATCCAACTCATTTACCAGACTTCTTAAACAAATTCAAATTAACTCTATGGGAAGCAACGGAAGTACATTTTAAAGAAGGTGTATTGTTAGCGGTTGTTTGCGATATGGGTATATTTGGAAAACTTATGAACGTATTTTACGATAAGCAAACACATTATGTTTATTGCTGGGATACGCAAATCTCATCTAAGGCTACAACAATTGCTCCAAATCTAATTAATGGATCAATAGCTGAAGGAAGACTTGGCGAAACATTCGTAAAGTATGTAAACAACTTTGAAAAAGGCAAATGCTCACTAAGTGGTAAAGCCGTAGGTAAATGCTTAGTAACAAAGCCAAGCAAAGAAAAGACTGCCGTAGAGGCAATGAAAGAGAATGTTGAAGAAGCATCAATTGAGTATTCTGTTGAATTAGATAGATTATCTTTACCAAGTGTAGTATCTATTCCATTTGCAACAGATAGACCACGTCCATTGTATTCACAAAAGGATTTCTTTAAAGTAACAGGAAGCCTAACAATCAATGGAAAGACATATAAGTCTGATGACTTCACAACAGCTATTGTAGATGATCATAGAGGATATTATCCAAGAAAGGCTCATTATGACTGGGTAACAACAATGGGTAACTATGAACTTGATGGAAAGATGCAATATATTGCATTCAACTTAACAAGGAATCAATCTATTGACCAAGATAAGTACAATGAGAATCTTTTATGGCAAGTTGGTAAGACAAGCTTATTAACACCAGTTACATTTGAAAGAAGCATAGCTTCTGCAGATTTTAAAGATTACTCAGAATGGACTATTAAGGATGAACACGATATGGTAAATGTTAAGTTTAAAGTTTATGGAATCAATCCTATGATTGTCCATGTAGACCATATTGTAAGAATCGATTACTATATTACATTCGGTGTTCTTGAGGGATACCTAAGAGATGAAGACGGAAAGAAGATTATTCTTGACGGTATGCTAGGTATGGGAGAAGACAAGAGTTTACTATTGTAATCAAAAGGAAGTCTATATATGAAAAAGATTTGTATAGTGTTAGCTATATTAATATGCATTTGCGGTTTTTCTGCTTGTAATAAGAAAGGTTCGCTTCATGCAATAAACTCATTTTCAGTTCAAGAAGATGCTTTAGAAACAGCATACGGAAAGGATGCTAAAGTTGTTTTATTGATGGGGCAATCTAATGCAACAGGCGTAGCTTTAAATACTTACTTTGAAAAGAATGATAGCGAAGAATACGCAAAAGCTGTTCAAGGATATGATGACGTACTTATCAACTATATGGTAGATAATGGCTCAAATACTTCAAATGGAAGATTTGTTAAGGCAGTTCCAGGACAAGGATGGAAAGAAGGATATTTTGGCCCAGAGGTTGGTCTTGCTAATAAATTAGCAGGTCAATACAATAATGCTACAGTATTTATTCTTAAATACACTTGGAGTGGTACAGTTTTAGATTATCAATGGATGAATGGAAAATATGGTAGAGGTGAATTATATAACGCTGCTATATCTTTCTTTAAAACATCACTAAAGTATTTGAAGAGCAAGGGATACAACGTTGAGATTATGGCTGCATGTTGGATGCAAGGCGAAAGTGATGCCTTTGTTGAAGAAACATATTCTAGATACTATACAAATACACAAAAGATGGTTGAATATTTAAGAAAAGACTTAAATAAGTATTCAGACAACAAATTTATATTTGTTGATGCTGGAATTGCAGAGATTGATTATCTTTGGGTAAATTCAACAAAGATTAACGATGCGAAAAAGAAATACGCAGAAGATACAGAATACTCTAAATATTTCAGTACTCAAGAGATGGGACTTACAACTTTATATGAGCCAGAAGAAAGCCCAGATCTTGCACATTATGATTCAATGAGCGCGTTTGCACTTGGTCAAAAGTTCGGCGAGCTTATTATTGAAGGTTAGTTCTCTAAATAAAAGATATTAAGCGCTAGGTGAAAACCTAGCGTTTTTTTTGTAAATTAATTGTGATTTATTTAAAATGTTAACCTAAATATAAGGATGGCAAAATATCATATATCCATCAAAAGGAGAGTATTATGAAAAAGGTTAAACTTGGCAATACTGGGATTGACGTTCCAGCAATAGTAGTTGGTTGTATGAGATTTGCTCATATGAGTGATAATGAATTAAATCATTTTGCTCATTTGGCAATAGATAATGGTGCAAACTATTTTGATCATGCAGATATTTATGGAAATGGTAAATGCGAAGCCAATTTTGGTAGAGCTGTTTTAACAGATAAATCAATTAAAAGAGAAGATATTATTGTCCAAACAAAGTGCGCAATCAATAAAAAGGCAGAAGTTGCTCACTATAATTTCACAAAAGATTACATTCTAAAATGCGTAGATGACAGTTTATCTAGATTAAATACAGATTATCTAGATGTACTTTTATTACATAGACCAGATGCTTTATGTGATCCATATGAGGTTGCAGAAGCTTTTGATAAATTAAAGAAGACCGGCAAAGTAAAGAGATTTGGCGTTTCTAACCATAAGCCTATGCAAATCGAATTGCTAAAGAAAGCAGTCAAAGAAGATTTAATTATTAACCAATTGCAATTCAGTATTCCAGTTTCAAATATGATTGCACAAGGTATGGAAGTTAATATGACTTCTAGAGGTTCATATGATCATGATGGAAGCGTTTTAGATTATTCACGTATCAATGATATGACAATTCAAGCATGGTCTCCATTCCAAATGCCACACTGGATGGGCCCATTTATAGGAAGCGCGCTATATCCTAGATTAAATAAAGCATTAAAGGAAATTGCTGCAAAATATGATGTAACTCCAACAACTATAGCTACAGCTTGGATAACAACTCATCCAGCTAATATGCAAGTTATAGCAGGAACTACAACAGAAGAAAGATTGAAGCAAATAATTCAAGGAAGCGAGATTAAATTAACACACGAAGAATGGTATAAATTGTACTTATCAGCTGGCCATCGCTTACCATAATTTAATTAGAATTGTAAAATTTTACAAAGAAAATTCAAGTCTTGATACAAAGTATCAGGGCTTAATTTTTTGCAAAGATGAAAAAATTTTCAAAAATAGTATTGACAAAAATATGTCGTATGCGATATATTTAAGATGCGGAGGAAGGAGAGATGGAACAAAAGTTTGATGCATTATTGTTAAAGAATCAATTATGTTTCCCAATATATGCAGCAGCTAACAAAGTAATTAGAAGATATCAACCACTTTTAAAGAGATTGGATCTTACATATACACAATATATAACTATGATGGTTATGTGGGAGAAGAAACAAATTAATGAAAAAGTATTAGTAGAAACATTGTATCTTCAATCAAACACATTATCACCATTACTAAAGAAACTACAACAAAAGGGATACATTGATATTTGCAAAGACTGTGACGACAAGAGAAACATTATTATCAAGCTTACTCAAAAGGGCGCAGATCTTAAGAATGAAGCAGTAGATGTACCAAAGACATTAGCTCAAGAGAACTTGTTAACACTAGAAGAAGCTATTATGTTCAAGAAGTTGTTATACAAAGTGCTAAACGATGGTAAAGAACTAGAAGGCGATCCATTAAGATGTATGAAATAGAAAAAAATTATAGTGCGATATAAAAATAAATTTTAGGAGGATGTAAAAATGGCATTTTATGATTTTAAAGTAAAGAAGAGAAAAGAAGGCGAATTAGATCTAGCAGATTTAAAAGGAAAAGTAGTATTAGTAGTTAACACTGCAACAGGATGTGGTTTTACACCTCAATACGAAGGATTAGAAAACTTATATGAAGCATATCATGATCAAGGATTTGAAATCTTAGATTTCCCATGTAACCAATTTATGGGACAAGCTCCAGGATCAGATGACAAGATTCATGAATTCTGTACAGCTAAATATAAGACACAATTTGATCAATTAGCAAAGATTAAAGTAAACGGTGAAGAGGAAGAACCTTTATATACATTCTTAAAGGCTGAACAACCAAAGGATGATGTAATCGGAAAGCGTAATAAGTTTGCAGACAAATTACTTAAATTTTTAAGTAAGTCTACAAAGAAAGAGAGTGATATTAGATGGAACTTTACAAAATTCCTAGTAGATAGAGAAGGAAATGTAGTAAAGAGATTTAGCCCAGATTATACTCCAGAAAATATCGAGGCAGAAATCAAAGCATTATTGTAATTAGGAGGAATAAACCATGTCAGTTATAGAAATAAATTCAAAGAACTTCGAAAGTGAAGTATTAAATTCAGATAAGATCGTTTTAGCAGATTTCAATGCGCAATGGTGTGGACCATGTAAGATGCTAAAGCCAATCATCGATAGCAT